>Ga0228710_1000162_pt1 | contig 63958 bp, 29 predicted proteins | sample MedpolnodulmetaG_FD_177995 | JGI IMG/M metagenome (GOLD analysis project Ga0228710, IMG submission 177995) | Root nodule microbial communities from Medicago polymorpha collected in Santa Monica, California, United States - pink nodules | ecosystem: Host-associated > Plants > Roots > Nodule...
GATCTGCATATCCATTTGTTCCCATTACCCTGGTGGAGACGTGACTTTTGTCACCTGTTGGACCATCCCTTGCCAGCCCAAAATCAGAAAGCTTTGCATTATAATCCTGCAACCAAATCCAGAAATACGTATCAGACGTGTTATCCAAATAATCTCTTAGATTTATCAATCCTATTTCTTTCTTTATTTATCAAAAGCAAAAGACTAAAAATCTACAATTCTACATACAGAATCCAACAAGATATTTGAAGTCTTAAAATCTCTATGTATCACTTTGGCTTCAGTGCTGTGCAGAAACGCAAGCCCTTTGGCAGCAGCAAGAGCAACCTTCAGACGGATGCTCCAAGAGAGAGGTTGAAAATGCGAGCCTCCTGTTTCAATAATATTGTCAATGTTAAACAAACTTCTTCCAAAATTAAACACTAAGGGAAAAGATGGGAGATGAAGAATAACTCACTCCTAAACAAGTGATTTTCCAAGTTTCCACGGGGCATAAATTCATAGACGAGAAGGCGGTGTCCAGCTTCGAGGCAATAACCAATCAATCTCACTAAATGAGGATGAGAAAACCTACCAAGGTAGTTGACTTCAGCCTAGAAGTGAAAACAGAAACAGAGTAAGCCAGACTTGTTTTGTCTGCACACCCTAAAATAGCCCTTCTCAGTTTTCCAATCTAAACTAATTACTAACATAGTAACATAATATTATTGAAACTGTGGTTTTAAATGTAGGGATGTATACTAATTCAGTGAGATAAGAAGAACAAGGATGAGACTAAACAAATTGAGATTTTCTTTTTTGAATTATTTAACCATGCCATGCTAGCTGACCAAACAATGTAAAGAGAAACTATTTGCTTCTTAATTATGATGAGCAAATGATTTAATCAAGTAGATTAAACTCACCAACCACTCCCTGTGACCTTGTAAGCCATCTTGATGAAGTCTTTTGATAGCAATAGCAATGCCAGTGTCAGGTTTGGCAGCAGCCAATGAATTCTCATCAATCCAACCCTTATAAACTGCTCCAAAACTACCTTGTCCTAACACACTATCCGGTCGAAAATTTCTAGTGGCTGTCGAGAGTTCTGCATAGGTATATCTCTTTAAATTGGATGACTGCAAAATCTCACCCTCAGTTTGGGTGGTCTGAGGTACTGATACAGCGGAAACCTTATTGTTTGAATTTAACCCTGCCAGTTAAAACTTTCATGAATATCACTTGAAAAGTAAACATACATTGAGCTATCAAACTAGATCTTCAAGTGTGTTCATACAATAAAATACATCAAATTTGGCGTCTTTAGTGAGAAAAGATTCAAGGTTAAGCCTCATGAATACCACGTTGTGAAAGTACTATTACTATTGGAGCCAATATTTAGACAGATCAAATTAGCATCAAAATTAACAAGGTAAAGAAATTTAGGAACTTTTTTATGATTGAAACTTAGAAACAAGAGTTACATAAACTCATCTCATATTTGTGTACCAAAAACATAAATAGAAGCAAAAGAATGCCATTAACTATTGAAATTGGGGGCCTAACTCAACCTTACAAAACCGGCTTGTGAACTGAGGATTGCCTCCTCTTTATAAACTCTCATCAAGAGTCTTCTATCCTATGTGGGACTTGGATTTTTCCCAATACAGGCACTCCTCACCTCACAAGCCGGTTTAGTGATGATGAGTTAGGCCCCAATTTCAACATTAACAAATCAAAGGAGTTAAACAACTCAAAGAGGAAGGAAACCAAACATAAATCAATTTTACCAAAAGTATATTCTCCATGCAGTCTTTTTAAAAACACATAAGGTAAATGAGGAATGATCAAACAACTTGGAGAAAATAAAAGGAAATGAGTGGTGATACTTTGACTCTAGGAATAACTATTAGAGGAATTACTCAACTTAACATGTCATTATAAACCACTATGAAGCACGGACTCTGACACAACCTGGACACGTCGATACCCCTAATGTAAAAAACACAAGACAGCGACATTGCTACATATATATTAATCAAAATAAGATATATATCTATTACAAACATGTTGATTTTTCTGTTTTTTATTTATCTACACCTCAAGGGATGCAGCGACAACAATTGATTTTATTATATTATATTTTTCTTCAACAACTGTGATTTCCTTGATTAATCGGTCGAACACTTCCTTCACCGAAGACAGTATGTTCTTGTTCAAGGATGTTTCCCATTGAACTTGAAGGAATAGAATTTGATGATGCAAGGGAAGGATCAATATGCAATACTGCAGATTTCTCCATGACATTGTCCCAGGATGCTATGTTGTGTGCTCTCTGGTTCTTGATGACTATGTAGTATCACTTGGATTGGATTTACCCTAGAATAAGTAAAAAAACAGAAAAATATAATAACATAGTATTTGACTTTTATTTATCCATCTACTATTACAAAGGCTAAAGTTATTGTACTCAACTTTTATTGCTTCAACATGTTGTGTCCAAGGAGAGTGTAAGGTTTGTCAAAATAATTTTTTTGGATACTTGTTTTAGTTTGACCAACACGTGCCGTATGTGTGTCATACATTCAGACACTGATTGATGGAAAGTGCGAAAACAAAGAAAAAACAAATTTTGCTGGGACACTTGACTCAAATTTTTAACACATGTCATACATATATCATACAACTATCGGACACTGACGCGTGTCGGACAATACGACACGTCTTATCCTTAAGGTGTCTGTGCTTCATAGATAATCAATGAATTTCATTGATCCAACCATTTATTGTTGTCATAACATATTAATGATCAAATGTATTGTTGTGAATTCAGGCTCAAAACTCACAGCAATATACTTAAATGTGTGGAGCAAAAGGAAGTAGTAACTAGTAGCCTGAAGCAACGACAACAATAACAGACTTAGATATAATCTAGTAACCAAGTGTAAAACACAAACAACAAGCAAAAGATAAAGAAAGAAGAGAAACAAACACCAAAATTTGATCACGTAGTTCGGCCCAATAATGACATACGTTTGGAGGAGAGATATCTCTCCACTTCACTATCAATGAGTTCTTTATAAAGAGATACAAAAGGTTACTTAAAATTTTATATAAATAAATATGAAATTGGATTGAAACACAATTGAATGGTACACAAAAAATGAGAAGGGACGGGAAGGAAGCACACAAGAGGAAAGAAATGGAAGAACATACATACCAGTGTTACAAGGAAGTTCAGTTTTAACTGGAGCGCTCAAACAAACTCCCATGTTTAACTGCAAAAACCATGAAAGTTGAATTGAATAAATGAAAATAAGAAGCAAAATTATAAGGTGAAATATGCATGCATGAAGGAAAAGGGTAAGAACATTTTTAGTGCAGTCTGTGGAGAAGCAACTAAGAGAGTGGGTGATATTGGTTTTAGGGTAAATATATAAATAAACATAAAGATGGGATTATTAGGTAACGGATTGTCTTGCCTTCACGTGGGAATGACACTAATTTTGTCTTGCCTCACCACCTTTTCTTTTTATAATACTAGAATCCTCGTCAACTTTTCTATAATATAGTACTTTAACTCTATCATTTCATGAAGCAACTAAGAAAGAGAAAGAGAGAGGGTGAGGCTTCAACAAAAAGAGAGTGAGAGCCAGGGTCGTCTTTTTGGGGTTAAATTAATAAAAAGTTAAGATTAGAAAAAGAGTTGGAAAGGTACGAGGAAGGTGAGTGTGACTTACTGACTTACAGTCATACAGATTTAAATCACAGTAGTAGCATTCATGAAATGGTAGAATGAAGAACTATTTTTGAAATTTCAATATATTGAAGAACTATTATGACAACCGTTACACATTTAAGAATTAAGATGACTATTATCCCAATTATTTGTAATGGTCAAAGAGTGATTGAAAGAAAAACTGCATGTAACTCTTTTCAGATAAATTTTTATTTGTCTCAAGCAAATTAGTGAGAATTGATGTTTCCAAAATTGTTGAAGCCTAAAGACGCTGGGAAAAAAAATACTTGTTACTGATAAACCAAAAGAAGCTTAAAGAAATGGTGTTGTGATCATGAAGAGGCAATGTAGGTATACGTTGACTTAAGCCTTCTGGAAAGAAAGCTTAAAACTGGTTATCTCTTTCTCCCCTTGTTATTTCTTCCATTTTCAGAACTGTATGTAAAAAAAAATTCTTCTCTCTCTTTGCAAATCTACATAAACAAACAAAAATCTACCAAAACAAAGGCATTAAGGCAGTGTGTTGAGCATGGCTCATAGGTTCTGTTAGGAATTGTTGTTGTTCTAACACAATGTTATTTTAGTAAATGCTTCAATTCCATTTGTCAAACACTTTACTTTTAATTTTTTGTGTTAAAATATCAGCCACTTTTTATGAATTATTTCAGTGTCTGAAATGACAAAATTTTAAATTATCTTGGAATGTATAGCCACTATCAAGTAAAGACAAGTTTGACAAGTTCATTTGCATTTGTCAAAGAGAAAAAGGTGTACGGTTTGACAAATCTCAAAAGGGTCCAAATTAATAAATAGCATAGAGAATAATGTGGAGTGGGAGTACTATCCAAAGTCAAAAGATTTTGCAACCACATAATTATCGGGTAGGGCAAGGTTCTTGACTTAACTGTCACTCACTGTACTGAAACACAACATACTAGGGAGATTAGTCACTAGTCACTTTAGTCCTTGAATAGGAAATGAGTCGTCACTTTAGTCTCTGAATGCAGATAAATTGCAAAATAGTCCTTAAATATAGACTATGTTAGTCAATTTAGTCCCTGAATGCAGACTCTGTTAATCAATTTAGTCTCTGAATATAGACTCCGTTAGTCATTTTAGTCCCTGAAATTGACCAACAGAGTCTACATTCAGGGACTGTTTTGCAATTTCTCTGCATTCAGAGACTAAAGTGACTACTCATTTCCCATTCAGGGACTAAAGTGACTAATTCCCCTATTAAACTACAGCTACATATCCAAATCAATTTCATCAGTTCCTTCACATAATGATGCAAGGAAATCTTGGCCAATGTTTTCATTTATAGACAGAATTATGCATACATAAAAGCAGGCATGAAAGAATCAATACAAATAGAATATAGCATCAGCCCTTAAATATATTTAGTACTATATATACTATGGCAACCATGTGTTACAAAATAGATTAGGAAAAACGACATCACCCCAACACAGACACTAACAAAAATTAGCTAACCATAGCAATGATACAAAAATACCTACATACGCAGCAGCTACTTGTAGGAGTTACAAAAACTTGACAGAACTCAAAACCTAGGAAGCATCGATGAAACGGACAGACACATATAATATTAGAAAATGGAAAAAATGAAAGTAACCACATGTCGGATAGCCTTTAATGTGAAGTGTCAATGCTACATAGCTCAAAATACACTTAATATTAATTGCTGAACATCAACAATCTCACCTAGAAATGTTAAGAGAAGCTTGGTTTTGAATATATTAGCTGGAATATGATATGTACAGTACAGAGGTGCTAGTATTCATGACAAGATCACCGGCAAATCATGCATGGTGCTTTCCCTAGCTTGGCCACAGGACATTCAATTCTGCTAAGTTGAAAGGTTGTGTGTATCTTCAATTTCAAGTATAGAGAGGAGACAACGTGACACGTGGATAAGATGTGTGAGTCTTGGCACTAGCACAAGATTTGTGAGTCCTCACACGGGTAACATCATCAGCACTTTTTCTCCGAGCACGCTTACGATTTACATTCACATCAGGAACCTTGAGCTGCTCCAAAATTCTAACAACTTCATCCATGTTGGGCCTGTACCTGGATTCTGTTGATAGGCATCGCAAAGCAAGTGTGGCTACCCTGTAGGACTCATCTGATGAATACTGTCCTTCGAGCCGACTGTCTAACACACTGAAAACCTTACGTTTGTTAGCGAGATAAGGTTTAGCCCATTCCACCAAGCTATGTTGTCCAGATGGTCTATTCTTGTCAACTGCCCTCTTACCGGATAACATTTCAAGCAGGACAACTCCAAAACTATAGACATCGCTCTTAGTAGTAAGATGACCTACAGTAACAATGTTTTCAGCTATTAACCAAAATAGCTAAAAACCTGAAACATAAATGGTTCAGCAACAAGAACTCAAAAATACCTGTAGCTAGATATTCAGGAGCTGCATATCCATAGGTTCCCATTACCCTGGTGGAAACGTGGCTTTTGTCACCTGTTGGACCATCCTTTGCCAGCCCGAAATCAGAAAGCTTTGCATTATAATCCTGCAATCAAATCAAGAAATGTGTTTCAACCATGTTTTCCGAATAATCTCTTACAGTTATCAACCCTATTTCTTTTATTAATGATTGAAAGTAAAAGACTAAAAGTCTACATACGGAATCCAACAAGATATTTGAAGTCTTAAAATCTCTATATATCACTTTATTTTCAGCACTGTGCAGAAATGCAAGCCCTTTGGCAGCGTCAAGAGCAACCTTCAGACGAAGGCTCCATGGAAGAGGTTGAAAATATGATCCTCCTGTTTCAAATTTCAATGATATTGCTAATGTTAAACAAACTCCTTCCGAAGTTAAAAACCAAGGGAAAAGATGGGAAAGGAATAATAACTTACTCCTGAACAAGTGATTCTCCAAGCTTCCACGAGGCATAAACTCATAGACGAGAAGACGGTGTTCATCTTCAAGGCAATAACCGATCAATCTCACTAAATGAGGATGAGAAAAGTGTCCAAGATAGTTGACTTCAGCCTAAAAGTTAAAACAAAAACATATTCAGGCAAACATGTATTGTCTTCAATCCAAAACATAAATACTTTAGTTTTTCCATCATATATAATCACTGACATAAGCACTTGCGATTGTTGCAATCATCTTATGACATATATATAAGCTTATAGAAACAATTAATGCCATATCTATAAGCTGTTTTCAATTTATTTCCATAAACATTCCTGGATAGCTCATGAAGTTGACTTATAGCTTATATGAGAATAGTTTGACTTTATTCTATCATTTTTTATGGAAATAGCTAATACATAAGCCCTTATTCATAAGAGTTTATGCTATATTTGTAAAAAAAGAGTTTATGCTATAAGCGCTTAATTAAATTGTTTATCCAAACAGATCTAATGCAGAGAGCTTAGACAAACAAGGATGACACAAAATAACTTGAGATAATTAAGAAACTATCTTCTTCTTAATTATCAAAAGAAAATAATTCAAACAAGTAGATTAAACTCACCAACCACTCCCTGTGACCCTGGAAGCTTTCTTGATTAAGTCTTTTAACAGCAATAACTATGCCAGTACCCGGTTTGGCAGCAACCAATGTATTCTCATCAATCCAACCCTTAAACACTGATCCAAAACCACCTTCTCCTAACACACTATCTGGTCGAAAATTTCTAGTAGCCGACTTAAGTTCAGCTAAGGTATAGCTCTTTAAATTTGATGACTGCAAAATTTCACCCTCGCTCCGAGGAGTCGGAGGCACTGATGCAGCTGAAACCTTACTGTTTCTGCTGCTCAGATCATTTCCAGCTGAATTTGAGTTCTTTGAATTGAATCCTGCCAAACCGATCCATATTCATATTCATATCCATTATAATTAAAGCTTTCATGAATATCACATGAAATGTAACATACATTGAGCTATCAAACCGGATCTTCAATTGTGTTTATACAATGAAATGGATCAAATTTGGCACCTTTATGGAGAAAATATTCAAGGTTGAGCATCAACAATACCACTTGATCAAAGTACTATTACTATATAAGTCAATATCTTTTAACAAAACAAATTATCATTAAAACAAAGCAAATGAACTTTTTTAATATTAAAACTGAGAAACAAGGTAAAATTCCATGTTTTATTTTTAGGAAACACATAAAGGATCAAACTTTGAAGAAATAAAAGGAAATTAAAAATACCCTAAAGCAATAAACATCAAAAGGACTCAAACTCAAATTAATGCCATAAAGCACATGAAAATGGTAGGGGGGGAAAAAAGGATGAAAATTGAAGAACATTATACCAGTGTTAAAAGGACTTTCAGCTTTGATTTGAGCACTCAAACAAACTCCCATGTTCCTTGAAGATTGCAATATTAAGCAAAACTGCAGAAACAATGAAACTTGAATTGAATAAATGGAAATAAAAGGAAAGTGAAAAATTTAAGGTTTTAAACTAAAAGGGGAAATTTGCATGAGGGGAAAAGCAAAAAACCTGTTTATTTTAGTGGTGGGGAGAGAAGCTACTTAGAGAGAGAGAGAGAGAGGTCAGGTGAGATTGTTTTTGAGGTAAGTAAATAGAAAGTTGGGACTACAAAGAGTTGGAAAGGAACAAGAGAGGTGGGTATAGTATGGTATGGTGACAGACTCACATCAAAGTGACATTCATCAAAGGAAATTGCGCCATTGGTTATTCATGTTTGGTTAAAAACCTCAAATTATTATAAAGTACTGTCTTTAGGGTTAAGGCAGAATCGTATCCTAATTTCGATCTTAAATATAAGCAAGAATTCTTTTTCTTAGATTCAATGAACCTAAACAAAAATTATTCTCTTATATTTAGTGCCGAAAGGTGTATTTTGATAACATTAACCTATCAAAAAGTATTTTTCGATCGGTTTATTTTTAGAGTTGAGTAACTTGAAGAGTAAACCATTAAATTGGTCTTTGTATGTGTAGGTCATTTTCAAATTAGTCTATTAATACTTCAAACAATTTGTAAAAAGTTTCTCAATTAGGTCTTTATCTTTTTGTTTTTGTCACATGAGGAGAAACCTAATTGAATTTTTTTTTATAAAATCAAAAACTAATTTAAAATATTAATAAAGTTATAGACTAATTTATAAATGACTTATAATAATAATAAAATACTAATTTACTCATAATTTTGATCCTTGTAAAGCAACCTTTCATCTTGAAATGATAAAATGAAAAGGACCCCTCTTTTTTATTTGTCCTCCTATAAACCTATAACATTTACTCTCTTCATGGCCCCTCTACAACTAAAAATCTCTTCATCAAAGTCACCCAACAAGTCTAAAGGTAGACAACCTTGGTCCCACAATCTTATCTTGTAGCATTAATCTATATAGAGTGTTTTGTTTAAACACAAAAAACCAACACCGTACACATATGCCGTATACAATGTAACCTACATAAGTGTTGATGTTAGGTTGAAAGAGAGAAATAAATAATTTAAAAAGGGAAATTGTATATCTATATGATATATGTGTTGGTTTTATGTTTGAAAATATTTTCATAATTTATATTAATGTAGTTCAGGTTACATAAATGGTTAAACATTTCGTTTATGCTCAATTGGAGTCTGAAATATTACAGTTGATGCATTGTATGGTAAATCTTCAACAAATTTGTTAGTTTTCACTAATAAAGTTTGAGTTTAATAGAAGAAATTAAATATTCAAAATGCAATTATTTAAAATTTAAATTTAAAAAATATATATGTTTATGTTTAGTATCGAGAATGTCTCTAATATAATTACCTTAAGTTGATATTTTGTCCGACCTTTTATAGAGATGTGCCTCTGATACTTTCCCATAAAAAAAAATACCAACTTCCTTTTGAATATTGCACTTATGCATTGCTGGCATTTGGTGTTTGGCATTCTCTCTATTTGTTGCTTTTATATGCAATTGTTGCTCCTTGGCATTTTTACACCAAGACATTAGCTAGCAGCTAACTACCAACTTTATGGTCCCTCCCTATTCGTCATATTATGTTATTTTCATTTCTACTTTACTACTGTATTATTACCACTACCACCACTATCTTGTCCTTTTCTTTTAGGAAATGTTTTCATGTTCATACCTTATCCTTATTCTGTGTCTTGTCTCGGCTCTATATGTAAGTGTGATGTGTCTTTCCCGTTTTTGTACTTGAATAAAGAATTAAAGATAAAAGTTAGAATCTATATTAGCAGCATCAATAATCAAAGGAGGAGTCAAAGATATAAAAAAATGGTTTGACACCTTTAATGTTCTAATATCCGAGGTTGTAGACCTTATGTAAAGAATTTAATGTGTCATGCATAACAATATAGTGTCATCTAAGTTTATGGATGTTATATTTAAGATGATTTTATCATCCGGATATAATTAGCGGTTCAATTTATTGCTCGTTTATGAAAAAACCAACAACAACAATACTAAAAATTATAGAGTCTGGATATTCTATCAGATTGTAAATGTAATCAAGGGAATATTGGTTCTTGACTAAATTAATAATTTTCATTTTGCTGAATATTTGGATACATAATGCTATTATTATTATTATTATTATTTAATTTAATACTATATGGCAAACCATTATTCTCTTGCTTTTAATATTATTTGTCTATGTATATGATTCGAATGACGGCATACGCACACCGACAAATCTCAATTCAGAAGGGATGGAATTTGACTATCTTACGTATGTCTTTCTAAAACTCCCTCATTGTTGAGATACAGAATAATTTATCATTTTCCGATCGGTCTTCACAAAAATAATTATATTTTATATCCAAAAATATCTTTCCACAATATTTTGAGTCTGCACTAGTAACTAATATCAATCCAGTTTATATTATTATATACTAAAAAATTAAGAAACCAATTAAAAAAATATATTACCAAAAAAACAACATTTTATTTTCAAAACACAATTGATTGGCAAAGCCAGGAATTTTATAGAGCCTAAACAAAAAAATTATCGCAAATTCACATGTGACACATTATATACTAATAAAAAGACGGACACGTTTTTCTGCTCTTTTTATTGCGCTAACGTTTAAAAATTATAAACGGTATTTTTTTATGAAATATACACAGACATTAGCGTCACAGGCAGAGACACCATTTGGCGAATCCGGACACTCGTCTGGGCCCAATCGATACTTTCTTTATACTAGGTCAAACCCAATAGCCCATTAACCCACTTAAAAAAGGGCAAACTCAAATATTTTTCACGCGCATAACAAAAGTCATTCACCGCAAAGAGTTCTCGGAAATGTCATTTACCTCCTAATTTTATTTAGTAAAGTATTGGTAGGTTATATTTCATCAATCTTTTCAAATTGTACTTTTGTTGCCAAAATGACAAACCCCTTTTATTTCGATTTATGATTATTTATCTATACTATGACTGTTTCAAATAATAACTTAAATAATATCAAGATAGTTAATTTTAAACTATCAACTTAACATTAAACATCCACACAAACACATTAAACGTCCAAATTTTATGACTGATATGAATTTCACTCAGGAAAGATTATATTAAAAAGATAGTATTTCAAGCACTCCTATTTTTACAAACTTATTCTCATTTAAATACCCACTATATTAAATGATTTTTAAACAAGAGAGAAAAATCTCTAAAAATTGCATTATAAATTATAATAAAAACCGGAGTTTGTATATATAATTTATTTTTTTGGATAAAACTTTTTCAACATGATAGACAATATCCGTTAAAGATGCTTTTAACATTTTTGATTAAAATAAAACAAAGAGAATATGTCGTGTCACGCCTCACGTATGCAGCATGACCTGCGCATTGATGTAGCGGGGTCCAGCAAGGTGCAACTTGGATAATTTAATCAGTTCGAAGGTATCTTGTACTATTCGTGAACCTTCTTATTAATTTCACGTGACATTAATTTCTTTGTATACCAGCAGTACTTGATTTTTTTTAGGGGATCACTTCTTGATTACCATCTGATACTTTATGGGTTACATACATGCCTTTTGTTTTACCCACTTTATTATGGATTACATGTTGTTCGTTCAAAATATTATGCTTTTTTTTGTTACGAAATAAGTTAAGTTTATATAGTACAAGTTTTTGTATTTAATCAAAAAAATATGCAAGTTTGTTTCTATCATTATATCAGTAACTCTTACTATTAAATAAAATGAAATTGAAATATGATTATATTTATTGATCGACCAGTAAAAATTAGACCTATGCATAACACAAGAGTGATTTACTTGTATATTCAGACAAAATCACAAAACATTAGGCTCTTACATAGAAGGAAAATTCTGTATGCATTTATTCAACCAAAAAAAATCACGAGAAAAAAAAAAAGAGTGTGACAGGATCCATCTTTTCCGTTTACAAACCTGCGTACGAGAAACAATAAGGTAGCTGTCCAACCTTTCGTTGCCATCATGTGTGTGTGAAAGGAACTAGGCTCAATTAAAGAGAGGATTTGTTAGTACGAAAAGGAAATAACAGAAAAATGTCTTTAGAGTGCGTTTGGATGAAGTAATTGAGAAATTTTAAAAAATTTAGAATTCTAGGCAATTTAAATGGTTCAATTAAATTACTTTCATTTCTCAATACATTTGTTTGAATGGAGTAATAAAAAATTTCATAGTCATTATTTTTGGGCAATTTTATAAATTTTAAATTTTTGGGGCCAAATTTGTAAATTTCAAAAAAAAAATGAGGTGTCAAATTATAATTTTTGAAAATTTTGAGGGGCCAATTTGCAATTTTTTGGAAATTTATTGGGGTTAAATTGAAATTTTTGGGACCAAAATGCAAATTTTTTTGAAAATTTAAAACAACGAAGAAATTTGAAATTCTTGGCTTTTAGGTGCCATTTGAAATTCTCTAAATTTAACTTGAACAAAATACTTCATAAATTTCCATCATTTTGAAAATTCTTCAAATTATTATCCAAACAATGGAATTCACCTCAAAGTATTTGAATTCCCTTAAAACATTACAAAATGGAAGATCAAATGAAGAACCAATAAACCATGATGGTAAACGAAAATTGAATTAGTTGATAAGAAGTTGATTCATGTGAGTTTCCATTTTAGTTATTAGTATGATAAACTCTTTAATAAATGGTTTATGCGTATCTCTTCTCTGCTAACGCTCGAGTGTTGGAGCTTGCCTTTGATAAGCTTTAAAACTTAATTCATCTAAAAAAATTGTAACAAAAAATAATAATTAATCATGATGCGCAATTCAAAAAAATTTAAGTGATACATTTGGCTTTTAAAATATTAATTTTGGTGAAAAATCAATTGTTAATTATTTATGATTGTAATATTAGTTACATTTTTAGTGAAAAAAAAGACATTAATCACATTTAGTTTTTTTAGACATATAATTATGCTTAGGTTTTTTTTTGTAAAAAATAAATGGAACGAATTTATAGTAAAAAACAGATAAATTAGTTGATAACTGATAAGCTAACATATTAAATTTGTAATATTTGATAAAATTAGTGAAGCAATAAAGAACTAAAATTTGAAACACCAAATGACATTGACACCTTCCACTATATCTCATAGTTCACACCCAAATGGTTTGTGTCCTCGTTGAGAAATCATTGAAGGAGAGGATGACGACAAAGTTGAAGTCATATTTGAAGATGAACTCTAATGACTTATTGATCTTCCTATCACTAGCAATACCATGTTGGCGTAGAGAGAGTGAGGAAAAATATTACCAATTTAATGCAATTGTTGTCCATGTAGATACCAATAGTCAGACGGATTTGATTTACATTTTATAATTTCAAAAAGAGAACTGCCACGGTGCATGACAAAATACACCTCACGAAACGCACGACATAATACGTGGCTTTACCTCTATTGTTCAAATAAATTTTAATTAAAATAAATGAAAAAAAATCTGAAATAGTGTCTTGGTGAAATACAACGTCGTGTGGATTCCTTGACAAATACATGCCGTGCTGTTTAGCAATTCCATTTCAAAAATCATTTTAAAATATTGATAATATGAGAAGTTATATTTAAACAATTTCATTCTAAAAATAGGTTTGTACAATTTTAAGCATGAACTTAGAGATATTCACTCTAAGATTATGTTATCAAAGGAGAGTAAGGAATCATAATCACCAAAATATTTTCACACAAAATTAAGAACACGTTCTCGGTATTGTCATTTTTTCGATTGACTGTTGTGTTTAGTACAATCTAAAGTAAAGTTTGATTAAAAATAGTCTCCGAAAAGAACCGTTCTTTGATGAAATTTCATAACCACTTGACTCAAATCACTTGTTTAAATCAATGATCTGAGGTAAAACAAAGTGAAATGAAATAACACTTAAGTCTAATTAGTTTATGTTCTTTTACTCTATTTTTTTAGTAATAAATCTTAGTAGTTATTAGTTTGTTAGGAGATGAGAGAAATGGAAATGATTATGAAGAACGGACATTTCTCGAATTAAACGTATCTTGGTGTCAGAGATGTGTCGTGTTCGACACCGACACATATAATTATATTAAATTATGTGATTTTTTCAAATTATTTGTAATGTCGGTGTGTCAGTGTCGTGTTCGATGTCTATTACCGTATGCCTGCTTCATAGGAAAATGATTTTGACTTCAAATAACTTTACAGATCATGAAATTCAAACAACCCGTGATTTGGAAATGCAATGTACAAAATGTGTATCCAATATGTAGATGATTCATCAAACAGACAGTGCTATTAATTAAATTCTCTAATTATTGAAGAAAAAAACGGGTATCCATGCATGCACTCATAACTGAAATGTTGCCTTTTACGAAGTCAATTTTCAAGCTAAAAAAAACTAGCCCAACGTGTGTCTTTTTGGCTAGCAACTTTACAAAATTTATTTCAGTATTCACATGTTACCATTATGTTGTGGAAGGGGAGGAAGGAATCAAAGGTAAGGCAGTTGAGATTTCCACAGAAAACTGAGACCACATATTAGGTTTGTATGCCATATTTGAGAGTTACATAATATATATAATATGTTATTAAAAGAATAAACTTCTAGAAAATTGTTGTCCATAGAGTTTCAGTCCAACCTACTTCAACATATTTTCACTTATAAGGGCATTTTTAAAGTGAAATAAAATTAAATGAAACGAGATAGCATAAATATTACTCCCTCCGTTCCAAAATGTAAGCAAAAATCGATCAACAAAAGTTAATGTATTTTGTTCAAAATTTGTATTGAATACATCAATTTATGTTGACCAATTTTTGTACTAAGTATGAAACTTTGTTAGTTTAGACTTTTTTATTTATTTTATACCATCATTTCAAAACCTTAGATATGCGTGGTAGGAATTAACGAAATTTTAATTATTCAAAATATTTTCAAAGGATTTTAAGCCTAGAAAGTTTGAGCAAGGAATAATAACAAATAACTTTACAGATTGTGAAAATCAAACAACTCGTGACATGGAAATGCAAAGTACACAGAAACTAAAGTTAGTGAAGATGGATTTGATTTAACCAGTCCAAAATCATGCTTTGACCTGAATAATGCATGTAGTGGGTTGTATAGGCGTTGCGTGACCAATTTTCTTTTTGTGGATAGGGACATCAATGATAATTTTGTATCTAATTTGTTGTCTACAATTTTAGTTGACAATGATATGATATGAGATCGAAGGATTTGTGATCTAATAAGGAAACAAAGGAATTAGATCAAATACTTTTCTACTAAAAATTGATCAAAATTGATCTAATCCAATTTGCAAACACCCCTATTTAGTTCATCCCATTAAGACTTGAAATGGAAAAGCTGGGAGAAAGTAAGTGGTAGTAAGCTGTAAAGTATCACATGCTTGCTAGGCTGCCAATAGATGAGTGAGCCTTACATTATTTCGACCAAAACAGCGTCGAATAATTGGCCGCCACAAATTTCTAAGATATGAACCATATTCAAGATTTTTTTTGTTGATCAAGTAGTCTAATATGACTAGAGTTACACATATATGTAAAGAAATGAGGAATCCGAGATTTGAATCCGGCTCCAGCATTACAAAGTCTTTGCAGCTTATTCAAGATTATTTTACCATAAAAGCATGTACTTGTGCATAATGCATGGACTCTTCGAAAAATAATTCTGCTAACCTGTGTTGCACTGCAAAGGCGTTAATGAATTGATAAAGTTAAAAAAACACTTATTTTGAGAACATTATTTAGCTTTTGCTAAAAAAGAAAAACAGAATGTTGTTTCTTTTACTGGTTTGAGAACGTTGTTTACAAGGGAAGCAAATTAATGAATTAATGTAATGGCAATGTTAATGTATATTGTCCGTTAATTTCAATCAAGATTATATTTCTTTCCACCAGGTATGGCAATGGGGCGGGGTGGGAACGGGTTTTGCATTCCTCATCTCCATCCCCCACATACTTACATGTTACCCTACCCATATCCAACGGGGATGACAAATTGAATCTCATCCCCGTCCCCAATGGGTTCGGGTATTCCTGCCTCATCCCCGTCCCCGTAGTGAATCAATTTTTTTTTAGTAAAAAAAGAGTTTTTTTAAGCTTCAATGGTAATGTTGTAATGCATTATCCAACAATTTGCGCTCATTTAAACATTTCCTTACCGAATAATTCAGTTGATCCTTTAACTATTAATGAAAGTTCTTATATCATGACAATTATCAAACCAAATAACATGGCATATCATTATCAACCCCCTCAACAAAAACAAAAATATGACCTTTCTATATTCGGGTAGGGTTTGGGTATGGGTTCCGGGTGGATACATATATCCCCGTTACCCGTCCCGTACCCGTATTTTGAAATCGGGGAAAACTCAAACCCACTCAAATCGGGGAAAACCCGTCAAATCGGGGTTGGTTTGGGCGGGTACCCATGGGCACGGGTTTTGTTGCCATGCCTACTTTCCACTAATTGACTCATCCTTCAATAAATAAATAACTAAAAAAACATCATGTCAACACCTCCAAGACCAAAATGACAAAATTGCTAAGTCAGAAGTCAAGTCGTGATTGAGGTTCGAACTCTAACTTTCTCTACTCTATGAGTTTTCAATGGATATGATTGATTAATTGCTTTTAGCTTATTTTACATATGTACATTAATTAAATATTTTTTAATCAGTATATACATAAGAACTTATGGAAAGAAGAGTCGATCTATCTCTATGGGACTCATAAGTCATAACTAGAATTGGATAGTTGTTCATTCATTCATAAAATAAAAGTAGAATTATCATAACCTATGATATGCTTTGTTTTCTTCAAAAACTGACAAAACTTAAAAAAGTTATTGTAACAAAAATTTTGCTCGGTCTGTAGATCAAGTTCAGCTGACAATGTATAAATAGTTAAGTTTAAACTCAATACCTCACAACATATACCACTTCGTTAAAAAAAAAAAAAAAAGATGTTGCTCAACACAGCCGGAGCATACAAATATGGTTGTTCATGTTGAACTTGTGAAATGACTTTGGCACCTCATTCGTATCAATGTTGATATGAAGAAAAATGTTTGGTTAAGATAGAGAACTACCTATGCATTAATGACTTTTCTCAAAGGTATCTTCCCCCTTTCCTATTTATTAATAAAAAAATAACAACCATTGTCATGTCATATCCTACCATATACTTACTCTTTATGGAAGAAAAACATCAACAGTTGAATTTTTTTTTAGGGTTAATAGTGTTTTATCCCCTGTAATCTAGGCGACTTTTGATTTTACCCTCCGTAAAAAATTTCTTTTAGATTCTGTCCTTGTAAAATAAAGATTCTTCAAAACCTGACCCATATGACTCATCAGATTCGCTGATGTAGTGCTGACGTAATAGGTTGACTAAGTATTTTTTATGACGTGGCACTGTGACCGTGACCTGTATAATTAATTTTGTTTTTCATTTTTTTATTAAATTAAATTATATTAATTAATGAAAAAATCATTTAAAAAAACTTTATAAGATCTTCATGAAAGTGCAGCAACAACAATAATTTTGCCAGAACTTCAAACATCATTCATCTTCATCTCTTTCTCTTTCATGTTCATCACATTCATCATCAAACTTTTCATCCTCATTATCAAATTCAATCCACTCAATAGAGAAATTAAAATTTCATCACCCAACACAAATCTTCATCCAAAACAGTAGAGAAATTAAAATTTCAACACAAATCATAATTCATATTTGTTATTGACTTTTAATAGAATTATTAATACCCAGAAGCAAAATTTCCCCAATCGCCATGAAGCAAAATTTACCCAGAAGCAAAATTTACATTGGACATAATTACTAACAGCTCGTCGTTACTCGCGACTCTGCAACCACCACACACAAAATTTCCCCAATCGCCATGGTTGAACCTTAACGAATTTCCAGACACAAAACAGTAGAGATATCATTCACAATGTTACACGCACAACAACAATAACAACAAAACAACAACACAATAAACAAAATGAGATGGTGGAAGATTGATGATAAAAGGGGGGAAATTCTAAAAAGGGTCAAGTTAAGAAAAGAGATAACAAAGTTTAGGTTCTGGTCATGGTCACAAGAGAAAGAGAGGGGAAGAGAAGAAAAGAAGAGAATGGAATAGAATGAGGAAGAGAAGGGGTTCGAAAAAGAAGAGAAGAAAAAAGAGAAGATGCAACCGAGAGGAAAATAGAAGGATGGGGAAGAGAGAGATGAGAGAAAACTATGGGTTTTTTTTTCTTCTTATTAAATTAATTAATCACAAATTTTTAATTAATTTATTTAATCCAATTTAATAAAAAAAATGAAAAAAAATTATCTATACAGTCACAGTGCCACATCATCAAAAAATGCTTACTCAACGTGTTACGTCAGCGCCACATCTACAAACTTAATGAGTCAAGGTCTATTTCTGAAGAATCTTTTTTTACAGGGGGCAAAACCAAAAGTCCTTTAGTAAAACACTGTTAACCCAATTTTCTTTGAGCAAATACAACCATTTATTCTAGGTATCTTCCCCCGTCACCAAATTGATTCAATTCACTTATAATAATGATCAATGATCTCTAGAGCCTAGTTTAGCGTATAGACCTTTCGGTGATGACGACAATTCACTTCAAGTTTTAGTAAAAACTACATTTTTTTCTCTCATTTCAAGGGTCTAAATCCTGAGAAGACAAAACGCAATCCAAACAACACAAGTATCATCAAACCCAAGACGAATGGCGATAAAAGTACAGTTGAGTAAAACACGGGTGTTCGGCATTATTTACTAACCAAATGTTATGGCAGTACACTATTTCTGCATATAAACTTAACAAAAATCCAATTCATCGCCCACCGATGAGGTAAAAGGAAAACATATTTATTGAGTACTAAACACAAGTTCAAAGCATTAGTCGCAAAATACAGAATCAAAACTCAAACAGAAATTTCCGAAGCAGCTTGGAAAGCAGCATATCAATTACTAGCTACAAATTTCAGTTCTTCTTCACTGTGGCAGAGTTGATGATGTCAATGAACTCCGGCTTCAAGGAAGCACCGCCAACCAAAAATCCATCAATATCAGGCTGAGATGCCAATTCTTTGGAGTTTCCTCCGTTTACGGAACCTCCATAGATAATCCTTACAGAGGCAGCAACTTCAGCACCTACGTTGTCGTGAACCCATTTCCTTAAAGCAGCATGGACCTAGGCAAAAAAACCACCAATATTATCAAGACAACACAACAAGTTGCTTCTACAAAAAAAAAGAGTGAGCAACTAGATAGTAGCAAGAATGAGATGTATTAACAGGGCTAATTTGACTCAAGTAAAGATATGAAAACAATGAAATTTTAAAAACTGTATATAGGTAATACTACCTCTTGAGCCTGAGCAGGAGATGCAACCTTCCCAGTCCCAATGGCCCAAACTGGCTCATATGCCAAAACAACATTATCCCAGTTTGATACTTTGTCTGCAAGTAAAATTGAGGTAAGTAAGAATGCTGGTTGCCAGCAAAACAGCAAGTGATGAAATAAATAAAAAAATGGAAATCTGTAATGCGATTAAGCGATTAGAATTTTTCTTTTTGTGAGAACATCAACTCATATAGAGTAAAGAAAAAGAGTGTGTGAACATAGAATACCTGCAATTGCCTTTGTTTGCTCAGCAACAACAGCTATTGTAGTACCAGCTTCACGTTGTTCAAGAGTCTCCCCAATGCAAGCAATGACTTTCCTCCCTAGTGAGAGTGCATATGCAACTTTGTCTCCCACAAACTGTAGCGGATGATAAAGCGGTAAAAATGGGCAAGTATAGTTAGTAAAATTTAAACTTTTGCCATATACAAGCAACTTTGCAAAGTAGAAGTCATACACAGCTAGCACAAAGGAATTTCAAAAATATAACCCGGAGACAACACAAAAATTTGTACCTCATTTGTTTCATTTAGAAGCTGCCTTCGCTCAGAGTGGCCAAGAATAACCCAAGGAATATCCAAATTAACAAGCATTTCAGCACTGTTAACAGAAAAGACACAACAAACACAAATTAAACAATAGGTAGAAACTTCAAGATCATGTGCCACACTATTAATAAACCACTGATACAAAAAAAGAAAGAAAACCAGACAATTCTGATACATGGTTCAATCGAACATGAAAATCACCAAAACCCTTACGTGGTGACGATAAAAACTAAATGCAAAGCACCAAAATAAATCGAAGATCAGTACGGATAACATACCTAATCTCCCCGGTGTAAGCACCACCTTTGCGAACCCAAGCGTTTTGAGCAGCAACATGGAAGTCAGAGCGAAGTAGACTTTTCACAAAGGGAAGGAACACATAAGGGGGGCTCACAACAACCTCTGTAGAACCAGAAAAACATTTGTCAGCACATGCAAATATCAGCAACATCATCATCAAGACGTCAATAAAAATAAATTTTGCTGGACGACACGAAGTGATATGAGAAATAAATACAGAGATACAAAAAAAAATGGATATTGCAATATCAGTAAGGCAACTGCAGTGAATTCAGTGGTTGCCAGAAACTTGATATTTAGTTAAAAAGTTAAGGGCCAAATAGATAAGCAAATTTCGTTACTAAAAAAACGCAGATGCAAAATACAAATCACATACATAGTGCAAGCATAGCAAACACCATGTATGCCTGTATAATGAATTTAAGTCTCGTTTTAATAATGCAAATGGCTTTACTGCTACGGAAATATGTGGTTCCCTTTTGAAAAAAATTTATTTTTCAAAACTTTCAAGTACTCAATAATTTTCTGATTAGAAACATAATCCAAATCAATCCTGAAATTTACTTAGCACAATAGACCATTGACAAGAGTGATCTACGTATCAAATGTTCAACAACAAAAGAGATAAAAACTCAACAAGATTCCACTAAGACTCACCAACAACATCTTCTCCAGGAACTTGAGCTTCGTTCAAAGTACCAACAATTTTCTTCACCTCTTCGGTGGTTCCATTCTGCAACAAAATCAACCCAAAAAACAGTAACCAATATGAATCACCAGAAATATATAGCCTATATATATAGTATATACAATCAACACAACAAAACAAAAAAAAAAAAGAACAGTTCCACAAGCCAATTATGAATGCTAGCATCATATACTACACACACTGTTCAGTTACATGCTTCCTTTGAGCATATCCCTATATGGAATAAGGATCTCTGTAGCACCAACACTTCTGATCAAAGACGTGTCAGACACTAACACATATGATTACATTTAATTATATGATTTTCTCAAATTATTACCAGCATCAAGTGTCAGTGCTTCGTAGATAAGGATCTTATCATAAAGGGTGTCACTACAACTAAGAACTAGCTAGATCGGAAAAAGGGTATCATAAATCAATTGATCCAACATGAATTTCACAATAAGAACAAACTACTCCGATCTGATTTTTAACATAGTTTCAGAATTAAGATTTATAGGTTAGAATCAAAATCGATGATGAAAACTGAAGAACTATTTAAGATCGAAACAAATTAACGAATAGAAAGAACAAAACAGTGAAGAGAGTGAAAAGAAGATTGAAACATACGCATTTCCAGTTACCACCAACGAAGAATTTTCTGCCCATGGTTTTGTTTTCGATGATTTCGATGATTTCAATGAGAAAACTGAAAAACCCTTTTCTTGTTGTTGTAGATACAACTATGTTAGTGACTGTCCTAATATTCACTCTTTATAATGTAAGATAGACCAAAGAAGAATATGCTTTAAGCATTTTCTTTTTTCTTGAGCAAAAAGAAAAAGTTATTATTATTGGACCATGGGTAAATATATCCGATCCGATATAATTCTAAGGTATTTTTTTTTAGTAAAAAGGTAAAAGAGTGTTCACCAAGAAATAAAAGTATTTCCAACTTTTTATATTTAAGAAAATATTTTTTGTAAGGGGACTTTTATATAAGTATAAATCAAAATCGATATTCACATTACACATCAATCAATTGCACTAGACTTCTTAATAAGTTAGGTGATAGAGTTGTGGGTGGGTCTTTGAACTCGAATGAAGAAGAAAAAACTAATTGTTAAAATCGGTCGTTAAAACAAAACTTTGTAAAAAAACTAACTTCATCTTTGTTTTGATTTTTGAACGAGGAAAAAATAATTATAAATGTGATTTTGACATATTTGAGTATTTTTAAATAGAATTATTTTTTATATATTAACTCTCTGATTCTCACAGAAAGAAGATCATACTAATTCGAAGTTAATGTAATCATATTTTTAAGAAAAAAATATAAATTATTTGTAATACATGTTTGATTGAAGTTTTCATTTTTTGCATTTAATCATTTGGATTGATGTTAAGCCATTTTGTTTATACATATTGCATTGTTGTTTATCAAACAATTTTATAGATTGGTGTCATGAGGTTTTACTAGTACTTTTGTACAAATATTCACCTCATCTAGAGTGAACAATTTACTTTAAAAAATAAAATAAGTAATATTAATATACGTGTGAATATTATTTTATAAAAAATTAAAATTAAAATATTAATTATCAATTTTCTCATTTGATTAACAACCATTGTATTTGTAGATGAATAAAATTATTTTACACAAATATATGCAAAAGAAGAAAAAAAATTAAGGAAACTTTTCCAATTATTAATTTATTATGGTCATGCGTTTCCTTCTATCCGTTGGTTGGAGACTTGGAGCAGGGGTATTGTAACTCAGTGGTCATTATAACTGGATCAACTTCATTTTTTTTAAATGAATTAAATTGTGGCTATTATAAATTTCAATAAATGAGAGACAGTGACTTCAACATGACAAAAGGTTACGGTGAATTACAATAGTCACACAAATTTATACACTACTTTTTTTTGATTTTTTAATAACAAATGTTATTTTGTTAGAGGATAAACTGAATATATGAACTCTTCATGATCACTCTAACTCAACCCCTATGTCTCTTTCAAACCATGAAACCAGTTTATTACTCTTCAAATTCATATAAAAATATATATCCTTTACTTTGGCCAAGACATGGACGAGTATCTTCAAAAGTAACCTTTTTATTGATTCGTACCTTATCCTTTCCACATAAATTTGTGGTTTTTATGGTATGTCCAAAAGAAATATCCAAAATTTTTAAAATAAGTGATATTTAGTGAATAGATCAATGGCAGCCACAAAACATGATGATGATCAGGCAATGTCAAATAAAGGGAGGCTAGATTTCCTGCTACATTTCAACACTTCTTTTAGTCAGCAACTAAGTTAAGCACCAAATAATAGTTGGCACTTCCATGATCTATTTCCTTAAGTTAAGCACCAAACAACAGTTCAACGATAGGATAGGGCAGCAAGAGTCTTTTCTTTTTGGGCACAAAAACGTTAGCTTTTCAATGTTTTGAATTGATTGTTCTTTCCCCCGAAATTGTTTTGTTAATAAAGATAGTTTTAGTACAGTTGGTTGTGAGGATGAGCGGGTTAAGATATGAAGTTAAACTAAAGATAGTTTTAGTACAGTTATTAAGGGATAAATATATTTTGGTTGTGAGGATGAGCGGGTTAAGATATGAAGTTAAACTAGTATAGTGACCCGTACCAAACACGAGGAAATAAAAAACTTTTTTGATCAAATGTATAGATTTTATATTATGTTATCTTAAAGTTATAAGTGTGGTAATAATTTAAATTTGATATGGAAAAAAATATCATCTTAATTTTGTATATATTTTGAAATATCTAAACATTGCACATAACGATTAAAGTATTTGGATTTATACTTATACTAATTATTTGTAGTATAAGATGTACTCATTGTTAAACTTAGCATATGTAATATTTTTGCAAAAATACGCCGACGTATTGTATATTATTATTTGTTGACATAATGTATTTTATTAATCATAAAAACTAAAAAAATTGTTTTTTTTTTATATAATAGTCAGTGTCACATGTATACACCTAGTCTGTGAATGCAAACGTTAACTTTTTTACGGGTGTGTATAAATATAGTTTGGGCTATAGAAACGCCGATTGTTATTTGTTTTTATTTTTTACAAAACCAATGGTCTAATGTAAATATTGTATTTAAGGGTAACAACGATGTAAAATAAAAGTTTCGCGTATTGTTATACCTGAAAAGTGCATCAATTAAAAGTCAGTGGCAGGAGGATCTGCTTATATACAATGGCGGAGCCCTTCATGGGCTGGGGTGGGCCACGCACCACCCGGAAAAATTAAAAAATCAACGATTATAGGTCTATTTTGCGAGATTTTATACAATTTTGTGTCGGTTTTAGGTTTTGGTTGATACAAATTCCTGCAGAGTGGTGTAGTGGCCCACCCAAAAATTTAAATAATTTAATTATAGGTCTATTTTGCGAGATTTCATACAATTTTATGTCAGTTTTAGGTTTCGGTTTATCCAAATTCCCGCAAAGTGGTGTGGTCGCCCGTCTGAAAAATTTAAATAATTCATATATAGGTCTATTTTGCGAGGCTTTAAACAAATTTTCAACGGTTAATTTTAGTGGCCCGTCCTAACTTTTTTTTTCTGGCTCCGCCACTGCTTATATAGAAATTGCATGTCCTGTAATGACCAGTACGCCATACAAAGAAATTAAACAAAACGACTTCCAAACAATACGCAACTTGAGTTTTCTTAATTATAGCAACAACAATTCTAAAACATAACCAATGATCGTACTTTTTGAAAAACTTCACGATACACAACATTTGTGGTCTCCTTGCAAACATTATTATCTTCATCCAAGATGAGCAGCTTCAAACCTTTTCTAGAAGTAACTCAAGAGACAGCGACATAGAGTTGTCCATGCGTGAACACGGGCTTAGGAAGATAAACTCCCACTTGAGATAAAGATTGACCTTGACTTTTATTTATTGTCATTGCAAAACAAAGCGTCAATGGAAATTGCATGCGCCTGAATTTGAAGGGTAGTCCTGGATCACTCGGAATAAGATTCACCCTGGGAATGAATACCCTGGTACCTGCCTTTTTTCCTGTAATTACGGTAGCAGCTATCGCGCTCTTCCCTAGATGTATAACTGTCAGCCTCGTGCCATTATACAGTCCATTGGCCTGATCGATGTTTCTCATCAGCATAACTGAACATCCCACCCTTAGTTTCAACCGGTGATTTGGAATTCCAGAGCTCTTAATACCATTAAGAAATTCTGTTGTGAACCACTCGCTTTGGACATCATAATTTTCACCCGATCGACAAACAGAATTAGAGCTTAAATACTCTTTCTCTTCACGTAGAATCAGTGACATCATATATTCGTTAACATGCTCAAGTGAATCAAGCGTTGGTGCGAGTATTCCCTTTTCTTGGAAAAATAGCGGGTCACTAAGGTTATCATTCAAATCGGGATACACAAAGTCTATAAGTGACATCAACGGATTTGTTGGGTCCGATATGAGCAAATCTTCAGGAATTTCTATCTTCATTTCACCATTCTCATCTGAAGCGTCGTTGCCGTCTCCAATTGAGAATATCCACTTGCCAAAATTAGCAATTTCTTCCTGCTCTGCAGGTACCGATGATGCACCCAATCTCATATTAATAGTAAGCCTCAACACATTACAATAAGCCCATATATTTGATGAATTGATTGAGGCATCAACAATATCCTGCCTCGATCCTTTTCGGACAACAGGCAATATTTGCCAGAAATCACCACCTAAAACTACTGTCATTCAACCAAAAGATCTAAACTCGTTTAGGGGATCATTCTTGAACATGATATCACGCATTGATCGGTCAACTGCCTCAAAACATCATCAGTGCATCATTGGAGCCTCATCCCAAATTATCAACTTTGCAGCACGCACCAGGTCTGCCCTAGGACTATCCTTTTCCATCGTAAGTGATAATGTCTCATTAATCTCAATAGGGACTGTCAGCATCGAGTGCGCGGTTCTTCCACCTGGTAATAGAAGAGCCGCTATACCGCTGGATGCAACATTCAATACTATTAACCCCTTCGATCTAACAGCAGCCGACAATGTTTTCCATATAAAGGTTTTTCTAATACCACCGTAACCATATAAGAAAAAGAAACCACCGTCGTCAGAACCAACAAACTCCATGATCTTGTCATGCACACATTTTTGTTCATCAGTCAGCATGAGTAACATATTAGCGTGTGTCATTTCCAGTTCATCTTTGTTGTAATTTAGCTCATGAACGATAAGCTTGTTTGTGAAAGTTGGCATGTCTACTGCGTTTGGCCTGGGCATAGATTTGAAGTCAGTAAGCGACCGTCTGTTTTCCTGAAGTAGCATTTCAATTTCAATCAAACACAGGTTCTTCAAGTCATCATCACCGATACGCAGATCTGCATATGAAATGTAAAGTCACGAAATTAATATTAACACCTTTGCATGCATATGTGTGCACGTTGAAGAGAAAGAAAAAATATTAGCTTTATATGAGAATCCTTTATATTTAAACATATCAGCCTAAAAAATGTGAAAAATGTTGAATGGTATCGTAGAGTTAGTAACTCTTAGTTTGTTCTTTACTATATCCTAAAAAAAGTACCTCTTAACTACTTAAACTACTCTAATCAGCCTTTACTATATCCTAAAAAACACACCCCTCGAAAACAACCTTGTCATCAAGGTTGGAATGTGCTAAATTTCTTAATGTGTAATAGTCTTCAAATGTATCACCCTTATCCCTATTTTTTATTAGTGAAGTACTGTTTTTCTTCACATCTTCAACAATAACATGAGTAGTTTCTCTCCACTTCCTTTACATAAGCTTTTCATTTTGAGGAAAAGAGAGATAACTGATCTCAGAACCATTTGAAATAAATTATTTTTCTAAGAAACTTTTATAAAAACAATTGCCTCGTCCATGTCATTTACACCCTGATGCTAAACTCGTCATCCTAGAATTCCAAGCAGTATTTGACTTGTGTTGCTTCAAATACAACAACAAAGGAGTACGCAAAGAGAAGTGCAGTGGAGACAACACTAACAAAGCATATCTTAGTGGAGACATGTTTTTACTTTGAAGTTTTATGTTGCCTCTTAATGCATTTTAAGTGCAGCTTTTCCATTTAAAGTTGCATAAGGACACGCCATTTGTTCTAATTCTCATCAATGACAATTACAACATGTTCTGGCCTTAAAAAAAAATATCATTATGTCCTGAAACATGCCTATTTTCACTTCTGTCTTTGTCATAAAAACTAAAAATTATAGTAAGACAATATATGCAATGCAATAGAAAAAATGATATTAAAGTTACGACTCAATTCTTAATCGAAAAAAGCTTCTTTCAGCTTAGCTCAAACTAAAAAAATAAGCTTATTTGTAAAGGATTTCCCAAGCCATTATTTATTTAACGCGAAAATAAATAAATATAGGAACTGCTACAAAATGATGTCATGAATGCTCACTAATCTAGATAACGTGAAAAATTAATCAATTAAAGAACAGAAAATGTGAACAAATTAATCAAGATATACATAGTGAAAAGCTATATATGACAGTTTTGTGGTGTCGACAGTAGGTCCTGAATTAACCTTATGTTGTTTGCATTATCTGTGGGTGTGTTGGTGTCAGTTTTGCGCTGCTATTACGTGATGTAGCCACTGGCTAGGAGGCTTCTGTGTGTGCATAATTGCTGCTGCGTCTGCTTGGCTTTTCTGTTTTTTAGTTGCAGATATTTCGGCCTGTTGTAGTGCAGCTGCGATTTTTTAGAGGATCTTTGCGGGCATTAGGTTGTGAGACAGTGGTACTCTCGTGTAGGCAGCACCACGGTTTGTCGTGGTACTTTGTTGGGTTTGGTCTTTAATTAAGGCAACCCAGTGTACACCTCGGTCTCATGATATTTTTGGGTGCAGGCGTGTTGCCTTTATTGGTTCTTGTATTCATCCTCTGTTCATTTCCGCGAGTGCATGGTGTTTCCTACGCCCTCTCGACGAAGAATAATATTTGCCGTCTAAAAAAAATAGTGAAAAGCTCTATGGTGTGTCTACTTTGTTAGGTAGCCTTGAATTTATCTATGTTTTACTTAAGCTATTGTTTTCATACGTGCATACACTCGTATTTAAATTCTTTCTTTCTATTCTATATATTGTTGTACAAACCTGTTCTCATGAAATAAAAAATATTTAATAGTGTATTTGTTTATTTCTTTTGAAACAATATTGTATTTGTTTATTATCACTACTTAAATAGATAAATATATTTATTGAGATAGACATACACTACTTTGAGCACGACTATGTTAACCATTTTTCTAAACTGTGCCTTTTTAGCCAGAGAAAAAAATGCAAAAATTAGATCGTAAACAAAACAAAAATGGTGCATAGATTTCGTAATAAGTACAATAAACATTACCCGAAATATTCAGACGCTTCCTATGTTCAAATAAGATACCATCGGACAGTAACTACCATGTCGCATCCCATACTATATCAGGGCTCGTCATTGTGCTAGTGGTTAAGAGATGCACAAACAACCAACGCAATTGATGGCCCGAACCTAACTCACCATTTTCCGTGATACCATATATAAACTCTCTGTCGTCATCAAGTAATCCCAAAGAAGAGCATACTTCTTGGAACGTGTCATAGGTATGTCCATTAATCGTTTTTATGCAATTATATCTCATGCAACCCTTCTGAACGGTCAATAGTATCTTCATGTAGTACAACTCACCTATACCAGGCGGCGTGTAATGAAGCCTTCCAATTTGATATCCTAGTTTACGTGGCTGCCAATGTCTGTCTTTCTTCTCATAAGTAAACCTTGTTGGAAATTCAGCATACGTTAGATCGCGACCGCCTACATACCAAAGATTTGCTTCAAACCACGCGAGATACATGATCGACGCTTCCTCGTTATACATCACCACGTCCTCGATGTCACGATCACCATCATATAGTACCGATTGTTCATTATGCAAATGAAACGTTAGTTTGAGAACAGGAGGCCATTTATGGTGTATATCAAAAGCAAATATCCTCCAAACAGCCTCGTAAGGTGAAACATAACGACAATCGTAATACTGCTTTATTTCATCAACCAGCTTAGACTTATCACAATTATCACCGTCAACAGACAACTGCATCAATGCCTTATCAAGGCCTTTGTTCACATATTTGAAAAGGTACTTGATGGAGTTGGATTTGTTACAATATTCCACATTTACATGACCTCCGTATCTAATGAGAATATGTGGATTGTATGGGACGACATAGCGATTATCCAATTGAAAATATGTCTTAAAACATATATTAAATACTAAAATATATAAGGACAACGTACCCATCATAATCCAACTCGATAGGAATCATCTTCGATGGAGATCCATTCCGAGTATAGGACTTCTCAACACCAACAACCTTCAGCATACCCATAACATCTGCAAATTCCTTTTATAAATGAATATGCTATTTACAAAAAATACATTAAATGCCAATAAAACGTAAATGACTTTTATCTTCATCAAATCTAACAAACTACTGAACCTCAATAAGAACAACCAATTCAAAATTTAAGCTACAAAATTTTAATTTCATCAAATCTCACAAATAAACACATGAAACCCCTAAAATCCAATTCATATGCAAATCAATAACCATTGATACAAAATCAAACAACAAAACAAACTTTCACCGACCCACTAAATCAATTCTCAAATTTTCCACCGATCCAAACCCAACGCAAAATTTCAAAACAAATCACAAATCAAACAAAAACCCTATATTTTTAAGGGAGGTTTCAGTTTAAATATAAAAAATAAAAAAAAGCAAAAAAAAATATCAAATTTGATACAAAACATACCGATTCGAAAAGAGGTTTCAGTTGAAACAGATAAAGATGAAACACATAGATGATGCGTTCTTGAAGACCTATACTTTTTCGCATAATACGAACGTGAAAATATAATCGGCTATTTACAAAAAAAAATTGATGAAATGACATTAAATTGATTTATATTTATTTTTTCGGGTAAATTTGTTAAAACAAATCACAAATCAAACAAAAACCCTATATTTTTAAGAGAGATTTCAGTTTAAATCTAATAAAATCTAAAAAAAAAAAAAAACAAATTTGATACAAAACATGCCGATTCAAATAGAGGTTTCAGTTGAAACAGATACAGATGAAACACATAGATGATGCGTTTTCGAAGACCTATATTTTTTCGCATAATACGAACGTGAAAATACAATCGGCTATTTACAAAAAAAAATGATGAAATGACATTAAATTGATTCATATTTATTTTTTTGGGTAAATTTGACAATAATATATTAAGTAGCAGTGTGACATGTCTAAATAAAAAAAAACACTAAAAAAATCAACGTTAAACAAACATCAAAAAACAACTTACCAATCAAGTAATCTGTATCATATTGGGATTGAGAGATTTCGTGAGGGTCACCAATCACATAGATGCTAGAAGGAACAAACTTATCATCACACTGTTTTATTTTGGTACCATATTGAAAGTTAATCTTATAAGGGTGTCTCGTTGTCTTATACGACCCCACATTCGAGGCAGCACCAAAATTCCCAATGGAGAAGACATGATCCTTGCTCAACTCTTTCTCATACTTGTATATGAGTGTACGCCTAACAGACGCATTGATTCGATCACCCTATCAAATAAAAAAACAATTTTAATATAGATAATAAAAACATTATACACCATACATATGTGATATAATTAATTTACTTAAAAAAATGGATCTCATAAAAGATCACAGTTTGGAGAAAAACATTTTATACCATTACATATGTGATAACTAACTTACTTAAAAAAAAAAAGATCTCATAAACTATCAGGATTCGGCTCATTAAATTTAAATGCGGATAAAAATATCGTAAAAACAAAAAAAAATCAAATGGATAAATAAATATAATAGAAAAGTTAGATTATAAATAAAAAAATGTAAATAAATCAACCATGATTCGAACATCGACACTCCAAGTTTCTTGATGCGAATGGGAGATATCGGAAACGAATTTGATTGGCATCATTTTTATTGATCAAAATCAGAAATAATCTAATATAATTGTGGTTAAAAAAAACAGAAAAAAAAAAGACTAAAAAAATAAGACATAATAGCAAAGGGGATATAAAAATATATAAAAAAAATAATAATTAAGTTAAACAACCTTATTGTCCATTAGAACCATTTCTAAGGAGAAAGGAAGTTGGTCCTTTTTCATATCCCTCACAAACCAAAGCTGAACGACTCGAACCCTGATATTCTAGTTTTCTTTGGAAGGGGATATATCAGAGATCATGTCAATCTTTGGGGCCATTTCGATTTAATGGAGAGACACAAAAAGTACGCAAACAAAAAGAAATAAAATAGAGAGACAACTGCAAAATTGGAGTTGTGGTGTGAGGAAAGTGTTTGCCAATGGATCCAATTTATAATAATTTTTACAGGACAATTATGTAAAATAACCACATTCAATTCGACCAATCAATAGGTCATAAGGTTGTTTTTTTTTTGTTCGGATTGCAGAGAAAGTTGCTCAATAAGTTGTTTAGTTTAGAAAGTTTTAATCTGATTTTAATACCAATAAATTCCAATAACCTGTATTTATTTGGGTCGAATAAAAGAGCTACAAATCAAGAGCAAATAATATCTCTTCCAATGTTTATTCGAGAAAGTTTCAATTTGATTTATAACTAATAATAAATTCCAAAACCTATTTATTTTCGGTCAAATAAAAAAAGGAAAACATCTATGATAAACTAAACAATCAATTTGATAAATGATATCAATCTGCTTGTAGCCGAAAATAAAAAAAATCAAAAGGTCTTTAGGTTGTTTTTTTTGTGTGTGTTCGGATTGCATCCTAAAGTTGCTCAATAAACCACACAAACCAAAATCAATAGGTTGTTTAGTTTTCGAAAGTTTTCATCCGGTTTTAATACAAATAAATTCCAAAATATTGTAGCCGAAATAAAAAATCAATAGGTCATAAGGTTTTATTTTTATTGGTTCGGATTGCAAATAAAGTTGCTCAATAAACCACACAAACCAAAATCAATAGGTTGTTTAGTTTAGAAAGTTTTCATCTGATTTTAATACCAATAAATTCCAAAACTTGTTTTTTTCTGTCAAATAAAAAAGGTACAAATCAAGAGGCAATAATAACTCTTCCAATATATATTTTAAAAAGTTTTAATCTGATTTTAATTCCAATAAATTCCAAAACCTTTTTTTTTCGGTCAAATAAAAAAGCTACACATCTATGAGAAAAAAAATACAATTTGATAGGGTATCAATCGGTCAATGTTACAATAAAATTTTGTATTAGATAAACTATTATTAAATTTATATAATATAGATTTTACTACTTCATAAAAAAAAAATCACGGATTGGCCAAAAAAAAATCAATTTGGTAGGGTATCAATAGGCCAACGTTGCAATAATATTTTGTATTAGAAAAACTATTATTAAATTTATAGATTTCATTGGTTCACAAAAAAATTCATCGATTGGCCAAAAAAAATCAATTTGATAGGGTATCAATTGGGCAATGTTACAATAATATTTTGTATTAGAAAATTATTATTAAATTTATATAATATAGATCTCATTAGTTCATAAATTGTTTTTATGGATTTGCTAGAAAAAATCAATTTAATAGAGTATCAATCAGTCATTGTTACAATAAAATCTTGTGTTAGAAAAATTATCATTAAATTTATTTTAATTTTTTTTGAAGAAAAATTATCATTAAATTTATATATTGCATTACATTATAATATAAATAATATAATATAGTTTTATGGTTACAATAATATAGTAACTAATAAGGATATTTGGTGCAATTAAAAGACATGAGGATGTAAAAAAATAGGAGCACCACATGTTAAGAATTGTTTGAATGATTAAACCAAGAGGAAGAGTGACACATGTCAACAACAAAAGCATAGAAAAACATTACCATAATGAGACTTGAAAAATAGGTCTCAAAGTTATATAATATAGATTTGCTCCTATTTTTTTTTCTTCAAGTTAAACCGCGATTAGGTGACCATTTTTTGTAATGCGATTTTTTTTTTGAGGAATGGAGATTTGAATAGTTTAATTATCATATCATTAATTAGTCTAGCATTAATTTAAAATGATCCTAGAAACTGCCATGTGTACTTGTGAATGAAAAGGGTTTCAATTGTTTATATTGTAGAAGTTCGATCATCACACTCAACATAAAAATTAGGTTAAATTAGATATTTGATCCCTTAACTTATTTATGAGTTTCATTTTGATCTTATAACTTATTGTTTAATTCTCTTAATCGAGCTTCCGTTAGTGAAGTTGGTTTGTTTCGATTAACTTTTAATTCTTATGCTTGTACAAAAAAAAACTTTTAATTCTTATGTCTAAAATAGACCAACATTAATTGTATAATCTCGTTAATTTATAATTTGAACCATTTAATCTCTTTTGTCAAAAAAAGAAACTATTAAATCTTAAATGTCTATAAAATCTAACGATGAATCATCAATGACAAGTCATTTATACTTTTCTTTTTCTTCCATCATCGTCACCATTATCATTTATCATCATTACCCCCTTCATGAAATCAAAAGTAAAATTCTCAAAACAAAAATCATGTATCATCTCCTTAATCAACTTTCACTCTCTTCGTCTTCTTCAATTTAAAAATCTCAAATTAAAATTCTTGTGGTTTAAATATATCGATATTAAATTAAATATGGGTTGGAGTGAGTTTTTCTGTTTTTTTTCCTTCTTATCAAATAACCTAATGAGCAAACTCATACGTTATAAGTGCAGAAAAATGGAAAATCTAAAGCTCAAATTTCATCCTCTACAAATCAATATCATCAATCGAACTACATTTGCATGACAACAAATTATGTTTTTTTTATTGATATAATATAATAGCTAATGTTTGACAAAATTAGCACGCCATACATATTTTCCTATGTCATGCAGCATGCTGATTCATTTATTTATTTTCTTACATGTTGAAGAGCATCACATTTTCTTAGCATGTCAGCGCATGACATGACATGTGTATTTTTTTCTCTCAATCTGACGCACATATGCAAACACATGTGCTTACAAATAGTTTTTTTTATTTAATATTTTTATATGAATTTTAAAACATCATGTTAATTAAAAACGTCCGAAAATTGCTTTTCTGACATTGATAACTTCACAATGACACAAAAAAATTACTTAAATATCTCTAGCGGTAGTTAACTACAGTTGGGTTAACTGACAGCAGTTAACTGTCGCTGGTGTCAGCGGTAGTTAACTGCCGTTGTGTTCGTATAATTTTGCTTGACCTTCGCGTATTCAAATAAAGAATGATTAAATCTAACGTGAAGTCGAATAAAAATTGCGTATTCTAATAAAGACTGATTAAATCTTATACGAAGGAATTCGATATCATAACTTATATAGCCGATTCTCAATAATACATGTTCCTAACTTATATAGACGAGTCATTGCATTACATTGCATTCCGGAATGTACCTTCCAACTTCAACAATTATGTTACCTCTGAATGGGGTAAATTCAAACTTGCTAAACAGCAGGACTCCAACATCCGTCCGACATTTCTATTGTTCCATTCAAAAGATTAAATTCTTGTTAGGATTGGTTTAAATGACGGTACTCAAGTGTCAAAAGAATGAGGTCCATTCCTTGACACTTCAATACCTTCATTTAAACCAGCCTAACAAGAATTTAATCGTTTGAAAAGAACAATAGAAATGTCGGACGAATGTTTGAATCCTGCCGTTTAACAAGTTTGAATTACCTCATCCAGAGGAAGATAATTGTTGTAGTTACGAATGTTTGAATTCTTGTTCGAAGGTGCATTCCTACCTAATCACGATCTTATGGCGGAATCAGACTGTTGATTATATCTTCAGTTGACCTCAGCAACGTTACCCGCATATCGATCCACTGGAACATGCTGTGCTCCCAAAACATGCTCTTTATGTTTTCGTCGTTCGTTAATTACACCCAAGTGAATGATATTCTCCCCTCGTCGAGCGTTGGACGTTTATACCAAACGTATTTCACCCTCCTTGTGTCTCTGGAGTTGAGACCTTTTAACGTTACACCAAGGCACCGAACCTTCAACCTCCGAGGTTCTCCGCCGTTGAATTGTGCATGAACGTCGATCCACTCGGCCATTGTTTCAAATCTACACAATAAGAAATTAAAAATAATCAAGGAAAAACTCATTCAAACATTTCATCAAACACTTGTAGTGAAAATTTTACATAAACCCTAAAAATCCTAAATAAACCCTAAAAAATTTATAAAATTCGAAAAAAATATAAATTTAAGCAATATAACTCCATTATAACAAGTATTCATAATATTTGTTAATAGCATTTCAGATCTACAACATAACTATATTAGAAAAAAAAATCAAACCCTAAAAAATTTATAAAATTAAAAAGAAATAAAAATTTAAGCAATATAACTCCATTATAACAAGTATTCATAATATTTGTTAATAACATTTCAGATCTACAACATAACTATATTAAAAAAAATAAATCAAACCCTAAAAAATTTATAAAATTCAAAAAAAATATAAATATAAGCAATATAACTTCATTATAACAAGTATTCATAATATTTGTTAATAACATTTCAGATCTACAACATAACTATATTAAAAAAAAATTCAAAATTTAAAAATTAAACTACAACTATAATTATAAACATATAAACATATATACCAACTAAAATTTATGACAATAGCATAAGTGATAACTTACTTGTGATTTAGTGGATTTTTTTTTGGATGATTTGGTAGAGTTTTTTTTTTTAGAGAGAGAGAGTGAAAATTTTGAATTTTTAGAGAGGGATGGTGATGATAGAGTGGCTGGAAGCTGAGTTCTGTGTGTTCTTATGTTACGAACATAACGACAGTTAACTACCGATGGCACCAGCGACAGTTAACTGCTGCCGGTTAGCCCAACAATAGTTAACTACCGCTGGGGGCATTGAGTAATTTTCTTGTGTCATTGTGAAGTTATCAACGTCAGAAAAGCAATTTTCAAAACGGCTTATGAGACAACCTGCCTGACCCACAACCATAGAGAGTTGGGCTGGACTAACAAATTAGTGGCCTAAATTAAGGATTTTGCTATTCTCACTCATAAAATTGCTCATTCACACCATGAAACTACCTAATTAACCAAACGGCAGTTGATTGTCGCTCGTTAACAACAATATTTAACTTCCACTGTCCTAATGGAAGTTAACTACCTCTCGCTACCAACGACAGTTAACTGCTGTTCGATTTTGTTTTACAACAGGACAACAACAGTTTTGTCCTTGTGTTTAAAATAAAGAAAACAATTTTTCTCCCTCCGATCTTGAATTTCATCAAACACAAACAAATCAAGTTCTATTTCAACCTCAACTACAAGCAAGTGTTCATTACCCTTTTGCATCGGTCATTTTGTTTTGAATGTTAGATTTTTTAGAGTAAAGTTATGAAATGGTAGTTTTTTAAGGTTGATAAAATTGTAAGTTTTTTTTGGATGTTAATGATAAAATTACTTAGAAATTGGATTGTGAATGTTTATTAGAGTAAGTTTGAGTGCAATGTGGGAGCTTAGATATTGATATAAAACTATTAACCCATAATTTAGAGATCGAGTTCCAAGTGTTTGATAATGAAAATTTGATTGATTCTTTTCATTGTTTTATGTTTTGTAGATATGTCCAAGAGACCAAACAGGCTGAGACTCAGAAAGGAGACAATGATCAAGCGTGGATGCAGGGAGAGGATGGCTACACACCATGTTACTAAAAGGGGACAACGATGCAGGAGTGGCACGAAAGGGACGTCCCAAACGGGTTCGTCTCATATATTGGACCCTAACCAGCACTATGAGGAGGACCCGTACTACCAGACTGCTCAGGAGCACTACGTGCAGCCTGATGAGCATTATGATCAGCTTCAACAGTTTGAGGAGCCACACCATGAAGAGGAGGTTAAGCCCAAGCAACATGGGGCACCAAAGGCTCCACCCGCACCATATTCTTCTCCGGGAAGCTCGTCTAACTTGTCACTTCTTTCCTCATTCGATACACATGTTCAGGGCCGGCCCTGTGCAAGTGCATCAAGGCCCTTGGCACATGGCCTAAAACTTAGAGGGCCCTCAAAATTTGGATAAAAAGAAGAAAAAAAACCTTGTACCTACGGCCAAAATCTGTCACTAAATGTCATTTTTCCGTAGGTAAAGGTCTGAAAGAGATCAATTTTGATGTCAATTATGCATTATTCATATGTAAATGCCTATTTGTCTGTGGGTAAAAGTCTTTAGATTTTTTTCAATTATTTTTAAATGAAAAATTTTCAAGGTTATAACGGGGCCTCCGAATTGTCGGGGACGGCCCTGCACATGTCCCTTGCAGGCTTATGAGCGACATCGAAGTAAGTCTAATTGTTTGTTTTTAATGATTGAGTTATGTAATTTAATGATTATATTTTTAACGGTTCAAATATTAAATTGAAATGTTTATTTTAATTATTGTATTTTTAACGGTTAAAATGTTATTTTGAAATGTTTATTTTTTAAGGGATGATTTAAAGGGATGCGGAATTGAAGCAGGGTGCATCAGTGGTCATGGGGTGGAATGAGATTGACTAATCTCTACCACCAACTTTCCGAGGCTATCGACCCTGGAACAAATTTCATCGCCGGATACTTGTCTCTACTCAAGGTAGTGAGTATAACTCAATTGATAGCATAATAATGCATTATAATATTCAGATGTCGAAGTTTCTAACCCCACATTCCTTCACCCATTTATATGAGTGAATTTTTCGCCATTTGACTACTTAATAAAAAAAAAAGGATTGAAGTGTCTTGTAAGAAAAACAAAGTCATTTAAATCTCAATACATGCACAGGTAATTGTTTATGAAAATTTTGGACTAGACAATATCTTTTCTAAGGCTTTTTTTGAGAGTTTAGAGAGAATGGGAAGGAAGGGCTTTGGGGTACATAAATATATGGAAAATTGAGAAATCTTTCACATATTTTGAAAGATTATTTTTTTAGAGAGTGATAAATTAATGCTTATAATTAATTAATATATTTTTAATTTTAAGAATATTATAACAGCATATATTAAATTTGAAGAATTCATATAAACCCTTCCAAAATCCTCATCAAATATAATTTTTTAGTTCCTCAAATAAGGAGATATTTATATTTTGAAGAAAAATAAGCCTCCCAAACCCCTCATCCCGATATCCTATATTTCTTTACTTACTCCAATTTTTTTTTTTTCTGAACCCTCCCCTCCCTTATAAACTCGCAAAAAACCTAAAGGTTGTTGGGTATCATTCTATATTTGCCTTGGGCCTTCTCTCCATCGTATAAGTTTCTCATACGTCCTATTTAAATTTTAAATTTCGAAACATTTCAACGTGTTTTAAAGATTTTTATGAAATATTTATACCGTTTAGATCATATAATTAAAAAATGGCACACAAGAAATTAATAGGGTGCGAAAAGGAGTCATTAACAAAAGCTATCCTATGCATGACAGGATTGCTTTTTCAACTTTCAATCACAACATCATCTTTCCTTGCTAGCTAGATACTACATTCCCTAACACTCAAACTGTGAACTAAACAAAACAGGAAAGTAACAAAGAAGTGAGTGTGAAAGATGCCTTGGAGCAGAATTTCCGGGTCAGTGTCTTCTCCACAGGTGGATGTGGTCATAGACATGGGAAATCCATTCCTTAATCTAGCTGTTGATGGTTTCTTGAAGATTGGAACTGTAATTTTTTAATTTCTTCAATTGTTTTTCTTTCTTCTTTTATCTTTATCTTAAACAATCTGAACCAGCCAACCTTCTTTTTCAGGTTGCAGCCACAAGGGTACTTGCAGAAGATACCTTTCATATTGTCAGAAAGGGTTAGTGTTTCTCCACTTTTGGTATAGCCCTTTTGTTAAAATTGTCAAAAGATGAAAAATTTGATTCTGGTTTATTTACTTCCTTGTTTAGATTTGTGTTATTATAGACCAACATCAATGTGTTATATTTTCACTGTTTCCTTTTTATTTTTGAAGTATTGTTTTGATTTGTGAAGATATTTGTCTGACTAACAAAACATGTCTGTTCCAGGAAGTGTCTCAAGTAATGATTTTGAGAAAACTGTAAGTTCGTTATTTTAACATTGTTGTTATCATGGTTGATTCTTTTGGGATGACTTTCATTGCTGAAAATTCATGCTGATATTTCCAGTTTTATACATTTTCCCAATTATGAGTATTTTACAGATTGGTAATTTTTAACTATCTATGATGCTTCACTTTTCAATATAACTATCTAAGAGTAGAGTGTTGGGAGGTTTAATCCTAGCTAGGAAAAAATAATGGCATGGAAACCTCTAGATCTGGATTCTCTAATTTTAGGGAATCACACATTTGACGCAATAACATTATTTGTACTGTCAAATCAAAATCGGATGACCCGCGTTCAGACTTTGATAAATAGGTCCAAAATACAAAGATGATACGCGAGTCATCCGATCTTGATTTGTCAGTATGGATTGGCAACTGTTGCGTGAATGTTGAGAATCTAAATTCTTAGAAGGACACGGGATTATGTGAGAAAATGAGTATTCCGGTCTTCGAAATAGGATCAAGCAACTTAGTCCCTTAAATTAAAGAATGTCAATCAATTTAGACCTTCCATCAAAATATCTCTTTTTATAAATATCTATCGAAGTCAATGAAAGACTTACATATCGACTTACATAGTCTTTTGCTACATCAAGACAAACATATAATTTTTGAAATTGCGGTGTTAAATTGGGAGAATGGACTATATTGAGTGACACTAAATTGCTGTTTCGTGAATTTGAGGGACTAAGTTGAACCAACTTTTACAATTTCGAGGACTAAAATGCTGATTTACTTGGTATTTTGTTGAGCACAATATGTTTTGTTCCTTGTTAATGAGAGATAGTCTTGTTGCAGCTGAAGAAGATGTGTAAAGAAGGTGCATACTGGGGTAAGACTTGTGTTGCATTGTGTAATATGGCAAGTTCAACTAGTAAATACATTTGCTCTATTTAATGTATTTTCTTTTCTACGCTTACAGGAGCTATAGGTGGCGTATATGTTGGAACAGAATACGGGGTAGAGAGGATCCGTGGCACCAGAGACTGGGTAATTCTCTCAATAGGCTTAATATAGGGTCATTGAAATACTTTAAATAGACTTAGTATTATTGTACATACTGTGCTAGAGAAAACACTTTATTTCTGGACTTGTCATCAACTTGACGGCATCTAATCTCATAAGTTTCAAGCTGTTATTAACAAGCATCATGTCGAATGTGTGTTAACTTTGTTTTAGGCGTGCAAAATGCCTTTTATTGTTCAATTTAAATTTTATTTTTCAGTTGAGATTCTTACCTCTTTGTCTTTTGATATACTGCAGAAGAATGCCATGATCGGAGGTGCGGTGACAGGGGCTCTAGTATCTGCAGCCAGCAACAACAAAAAAGACAAGATTGCAGTAGATGCCATTACAGGGGCTGCAATCGCCACTGCTGCAGAATTCATAAATCACTTTACCTGAATGAACTGAATTGGATGTGTTTTTGCTATTATTGCATGTTTGAAAAGGGGTTGAATTGTATTACTATTGGCCATTTAAATCATTTTCTAACCAAATTGTTCAATCCTTTGTTTAGAACAAACTTTATGAGGGTAATTATTTTGAAAGAAAATAAAGTAAACACAAAAGCAAATGAGAAGGGTTAAGAAGAATGCACATGTATTTTTATAATAGTTCACAATATGTTGCTACATCTAGTCCTTCTCTTGCAGGTAGATTTTGTCTCCTTCACTTGAAGGACTTCATCCAATATTTCTAGTGACAAACAAATATTCTTTACTCAGCCTGTCCAGGCTACTGAGGTACTCTTTAGCTCTGTCTCTCCAGACTGTACAGCTCAACATATTCTAGTCTTGACAAAATTTTCGGCACATGCTCTGTCGAGTAACTGAGTATTATAAGTCTCTCTAGACATTCCTTTTTCACATACAAGGTTGTCGCCACTAACGAGTAAAAACACAAAGTTTTGAGTTTGTGGCTAACTTTACACAAAGTCATATTCTCTAACTCACCATGAGAGAGGTTACAATATACATTGAAATATTTGGTTGATTCACAACAAGTTCTAATGCCTCATAACATAAAGAATTTACATCCGAGCTTAATTTCTTCAAGGCTTGCCTTTTTATTTTATGTTTTTCTATTGACTTTGTGGATGTTTATCCTTTTACTTTGTTTTCGATATGTGAATGTTTGTCCTACAAATTTCTTTTTGATTGATGGACATTCATAGACTTCATTGTTTGTAATGAAGTTCTTGTTTTAGTGCTGGAGAAAAGAGTCGTTGAGCAAGGAGTTGTCGGAGTAATACAAAGCCACTGGAGCAGTACAATGATCTGACAAAGTTGTTTACTATGGCGTTGTACTTTTACCAGATGATCATTCACTATGGAGTTTGTAGACATTGTACGCTTGAAAGTTCTGTAGCAGATGATAGACTCTTGTACCAAATTTCATCCTTTGCTTCACTCTCTCACTTCTATGAGAAACCAGATAATATAAACATATATGTGGTTCACATGTCACTAGATGACTTACAATAGGACGTTGATACCCAACTGGTTTTGTAGAATTTAATGTCAATACGGTTCAAAGTTCAAACTGGAAAGTCGTTGCTTTGATGAAATTGACTCACGCCAAACAATTGTTCCTAGATAATAACATCAGAAGGTTCTTACCTAATCACTACTACTTGTGTTACTGTTATGGATAGTGAACACCAGAGAGTTTGGGGTAGCACTTGGGTGACATAACATTTGGTGACATTGGTCAATCACAATGTCACAATCCTTATGAAAGAGAGAGAAAAAAGCCACTTGTGACATTATGGTTGACCAATGTCACCAATATCCTTAAATGCTACGTCACCAAAAGAGAGTTTGACTTGCTTTGTTGAAATATTAGGCTTAACCGATAAATACACAAAACTCTATAAATGAAGGTAAATGGTAGAATTGACATGTTCCATATTTAGATTCTTGGATATTAAAAGTGAAACTGAATCTTCTCCTTCATCCCTTTCCTTATCACTATTTCTCGCTAAAAGTTGAGTAACCAAATTGCATACTGAATTTTTTATTTTATTTTGGGTGCAATGCATCCCAAGTAAATGAGATTAGTCAAATATTATTTTTAGTCAACATAGAATGTGGTGCCTCTTGGGAAAAATAAATTCGTCCAGATCTCAAAAAATGCATGATAAGTTAATAACTTCTTATATGAACAAGTAATATTTTTTTTTTAACAAACTTATTTCATTTCATTAGAAATAATGAAAGAAATACATAAATACATCAATAAGTAGGTAAGTTAGCATAAAATGGGGTATCTTCGTTAATACATGAGGGATCTATTGACTTGCTTTTGGCTAAACTCGACATGAAAGTTGTGAAAATTATGAAATAACTGCTATAATATAATCTAGAACCTTCTTAGAATCAAGAACAAAATTCATGTTGTCCAGTTGAATTTTTTTATTTGATCAATGAAAAAAAAATCTCTTGTAATCTCATTAACAAGAGCAGCTTCAAATTTAGCCAACCAATCAGCACAAGAGTATCCTTCTGCAAGATGGGTATAAGAACAATGTTCTAGTCGGTAAGTAGGGGTCTAATGTAATCAACAATTGCAACATATGAGTGGGTATGCAGAACTTCCTCTTTGATGAATTTTAGCACGGAGAGAGAATCAAATTCAAAAACTATATCTTTGTAGTCATGAGTCCAAGCTAGTTCGAGACCATGGGGATATAGCCTGAAGCTCGACATTAATATTAGGCGTAAAACCACAACTTCCAGAAAAGCCAAAAATCCAACCCCTTGACAAATTCCATAGAAGACCACCATAACCAAAACGACTTGGGTTACCATTAGAGCTCCCATCCACATTGAGTTTGATCACATTCTCAGGCGTGTGTTTCCAAGAAATTAGTCGAGGAACCTTGTCAAGACTAGAGCCACAAAACACCTTAGATGTATGCTTGACTAAGGATTTAATTTGGTTAAGAATTTTCCATAGAGGACATCTCTTATCCGAAAAGGGTTCATCATTTCGAGTTTTCCATGTAAACCAACATGCAATGAGGAAAAGAGTACCTTGAAATTTAAAAGAATTATTCTTGATCTAATGAAGAAGATTCTCCTCTTGGAAGAAAGAGGGGGCAAAAAACCAAGAGAAGACCAAACTTGATGAGCCTGCGGGCAGTCCCTCAAAGTGTGGATAATAATTTCAAGATCGACATCACATCTGTAACAAAGACATCAATAGAGATATGGTGAGTTAATCTGGTATAATTAGTAGGCAAACTATTATGCAAGATGATCCAAACAAAATGACAAATGTTCTTCGGAAGTTACAGCTTCCAAATCCAAGACCAACTTAAGGATGATTGCGGTAAGGTAGTATTGTCCAAAACCCAAGAGTAAGCTGACTTGGTAGTATAGGTGCCATAAATAGAAGGTCTCCAAATAAAAATATCTTCAATATCTTCATTAATAAACACATTTGGCAGCCCTATCTTAATAAAAGGAGGGATGTGAGTGGAGATTAAGATGAAGTTTCAATTACCATGAACACAAATATCTTTAATGTGAAGATGAGAATCTTCTTGTTCCATAGGGATATCCTATCACATAAACAACCGTTCGGAAGCCACTTGTCATACCAAATTAAAATGTCCCCTCTCCCTACACGAGTGATAAAGCCTGATCTGAGTATGTCAACAACTTTATGATATAGTAATTTATTAAATAGTTTAATAGCGATAATCCACACATTAGTTGTCAATGTGAAGAAGTGAAAAATTACCTATCCAAACTTGTGTCCTAACACATCAAATACATTAAATGTCTCATGAAAGGTTCCTGCAACCCCTATGAATTGGGCATGACAATATATATATTTTTGGGAAATATTCAAGTTAGCAGTACTATCAAACAAGACCGACATCAAAGCAACATATAGTGAGAGATCAATTCAGAATGGGCCCTTTCCTTAACAGGTGGAGTGCACAAAAGCTATCCTCGTTTATTAACCGTGAACTTTTAATTATTTAAAAATGTAACTTTCAATCACAGCCATAAGTGGTCACACTTTTGTGTGAGAACCCCTTGCTATATAGTAGTATATAGTATACACTACCTTCCTTAACATTCAAGCTGGTAGCTAAACAAAGCAAAGAATTAAGAAAGAAGTGTGAGCGTGAAAAATGCCTCATAGCAGCATTTCAGGATCAGTGTCTTCTCCCAAGGTCGATGTGGTCATTGACATGGGCAATCCACTTCTTAACCTCACTGTTGATGGTTTTTTGAAGATTGGAGCTGTAATTTCTCAACTTCTTCAATTGTTTCTCTTTCTTCTTTTTCTTAAACAATTCGAACCAACTTTTTTATTTTTTATTTTTTTTCAGGTTGCAGCCACAAGGGCACTTGCAGAGGATACCTATCATATTGTTCGAAAGGGTAAGTATTTCTCCACTTTTGCTATAACCCTTTTGTTAAAATCTCCAAAAGATGAAAACTTTGATTCGGGTTACTATAGACCAAAATCAATATATATTTTCATTTGTGAAGATCTTTGTTTGACTAACTAAATATCATGTCTGATACTTCTAAACATGTCTGTTCCAGGAAGTGTCTCAAGTAGTGATTTTGAGAAAACTGTAAGTTCATTATTTAACATTGTTATCAACTTATCATGATTGAATCATTTGGGGTGGCCTTCACTCCTAAAATATAATTTTTTAATATTTTCAGCTGTATAAGCTCCAATTATAAGTAATTTATATATTGGCATGTATGCATCTTTGAGGCAATACTGTGATTTGAACTTGGGAGGTTTAGTCCTAGAAAAGAATAATGACAGGAAAGCCCCTAAATTCGGATTCTCTCATTTCACGAAATCACACATTTGAAGCAATAATGTGGTTTGAGCTGTTTGATCAAAATCGAACAATCCATGCTTTAACTTCGATAAATAGGTCAAATTACAAAGCTGATACACGAACCATCTGATCTTGATATGTCAGTCTATATCGGCAAGTGTGTGATGACGTGAATGCTGAGAATCTAAATCCTGAAAAGGGCAGGAATCCCATTCAATAAACATTTTGTCTACCATGATATGCTTTGTTCCTTGTTAATGAGAGGTCTTGTTGCAGCTGAAGAAGACGTTTAAAGAAGGTGCATATTGGGGTAAGACTTGTGTTGCATTATGTAATATGACAAGTTCAATTAGTAAATACATTAGCTCTGTTTAATGTATTTTCCTTTCTACGCTTACAGGAGCTATAGCTGGCGTATATGTTGGAACAGAATACGGGGTAGAGAGGATCCGTGGCACCAGAGACTGGGTAATTCTCTCAATAGGGTAGTTGAAAACACTTAAAATAGACTTGGTGTTATTGTACATTCTATGCTAGAGAGAGCACTTCATTTCTGGATTTGTCTTCCATATAATGGCATCTAATCTCTTAAATTTCAAGCTGTTTTTAACAAGCATCATGTTTGAAAATGAATCTGTAAAAGTTAGGTGTCAAATGTGTTAACTTTGTTTTAGGCAGTGAGCCATGCCTTTTCTTGTTCAATTTAAGTTAGATTTTTCAGTTGAGATTCTTACCGTTGTTCCCTTGGTCTTTTGATGTACTGCAGAAGAATGCCACGTTCGGAGGTGCAGTGACAGGGGCTCTGGTATCTGCAGCCAGCAACGAGAAGGCAGACAAGATTGTAATAGGTGCCATTACAGGGGCTGCAATTGCGACTGCTGCAGAATTCATTAATGGCTGGAGTTTCTAATGGATGTTTTAAATGTTTAATGCTATTATTCTATGTTTGAAAAGGAGTTGCACATTTGGCCTCTTTTGTCTGTCTTACCGGTTATGTAATAATTTTGATGAAATTACTAATGAGATGTGATATTTCAGCTTTCTGTCAATTCTTAGTCTTTTGATAAATGGGTTTTACTTTTAGTATAAAGAAACTTGGGCATAAATAGGTTTTCAAATTTAAACATTAGCTGCCAGGTGAATGAAGTTTAACGTTTTCATAAATATTATTGCGGTTCTAGATCATGAGATGAAGGGGACGTGTTGTAACTTTGTAAGGTAGGAATGTCTCCCTGTTGAACTCATGATATATATCAACCTATCTAATTGCGGTTGCTTTAAAAAATACTGAACTAACTAAAGCAGTAAATTTAGATTTTATAATACATATTCTGTGAATATATTAAAATTTACAATTCCCAAATTGTCCTACAAAAGACCCCACTCAATAATGTTAACTCTATGAGAAGCGTAAGATGATAAAACTGTGTTTGAACTACGTAGAGTAGTCGATTTTTATATGGTATAAGTTTTGTATTTGTATGACATGACATGATATAATATTATAGTATACAGTAACCCTATAAAATAAATATACAGATTCTAATATATTTCCAACTGTATTAACAAGCTTTATGACTTGTACTGAAACATAAAAATTAGAGAACTAGCATCAGTCTCAAGTGTTGCCATATCTTGTTTTGTAAACACTGGCCGAGTTGTCTAGTAGTAGTGTCCCATGGCCTATCTTTACATAGCTATCTAGACAACCGTTCATGGGGCTATAATAACAAATCTTGAAGAAAATTTTCAAGCCAAGCATTTTCCAAGAGCAAGAAAGTGTAGGCCCTAGTAGAGTATACAAACAATATTCCCTGAACTGGAGTCCAAACATGTCTCTATATATAAAACATAGACATATCCTCCAAAGGTCACCCTGGGTGGACTCTGAATTTATAAATGGGGAAACTTTACCGACATATTAAATAATTAAATAAATAAATAAACAATTCACATTGTCTGTAGTTGTTTCTCAATCAAAGGAGGCTAAGTGATGTGAATGATATTGTTATTAAACCAAGAGTATTATATTATAGGGTTAAAAAGTGTATCTAAACCTTTATCCACTGTTATCTGCAATAATATCATAGGACATCAAAGACTTCTGCTCACACTAGCAGGTTCCTTTCCTTCTTGCCAAAACCTTGCCAACTGAATATGTAATCCCTTCCTTCTCTTGGTCCTGAATATGTAATCCCTTTCATCTCTTGGTCCTTGGTGCATGGACCAGGTTCCAAGCTAAAAGCTTTCAGCTGTAAATTATTGCAAGATACATAAATTAGCGAACTTTATCAAATTGAATGGTTTTCAATTTCACACTAAATGATATGCTTGGGTTCTTATTAACACAAATGACCTTTGCACCAGGTATTGCGATTGTGTCTTCAGCACCCGAAGGTACATTGTGAAGCCAAACAAATAAATGGTACATTTATAACTCTCCAATTCATATTTTCCAAGTTTATTTCAGGTCATTGATAACAAAGTGTTTGCAAATTAACATGTCCCCCTTCACTTAGATCATTGTTGTTCCCTTTAATAGGGAACTATTTCTCACCAATTCAATAATCAGTATAAACCGTGCATGATACCAGAATATTATAATGATGTGATAATTTATAATTTCTTGATGGCAGAACATGAAACATTATTTTCTATAAAAACCGATGACAAATACCATAACTTGAAATTTTAAACAAACCAAAGTAGATTGTTTTTTACCCCTTTCTTTTCACTTTTCATGCAAGTACTCCCTTATTGAATATACTAAAACTTGGGGTGTATTGAATGCTTCTTCAATTGCTTTTTGGTTCCAAGATCTCTCAATCAAAAAACAAATATGCTTCGGGTTAAATAAAAAATGGAGGAATCTATCAAAAGGTATGCATCCACAATTAGAACAGATTCAAAATAAATCTACAAAAAAATATTAAAGAGAAGGTAACACATATGCTTCGGGTTAAAACGGAATCAACAGACAGAGCTGAACAATCAACAGTTAAACTATCTAATAAAGGAGTTTGTTCATATGAATCCCTTGAAGTTGTGTGTATAGAAAAGACTCCTTTTGCCGCCTTGTTGCGAAAACTCAATGGTTAATGATAGAAACACTTGAATACAATACAATGTCTCAACTCTCAAGAGCACAAAATCATTCATTGCTTGCCAACTTCGTGACATTTTCTTACCAATAACAGTTAAATTCATATGTAAATTTAAAAACAGATAATAAACTAAAACCGAAAAACATAAAGAACAAATACTTAAAAAACGACCTATCACCACATACCTAAAAGAGCTCTCACCAACCAAGCCACCAGCACTTATCTCCAAAGACGAGGAATCCTCACTTTTCATAACAACTGAAACTGGCAATCTATTATGGAGCAATGAAGCTGAATTTGGAGAGGAAAATGAAAATCAACATGTTATACCCGTGTAGTATCTTTATATTATCAGTTGTTGATGCAATATGCAAACAAAAGGAGCTTCTATAAGCAATGGCAGACGATCTTAGTGAATCTTGTTCCATAATTGATACACGTTTACAAAATAGAATGACAACATAAGTATACATATAATGATATAACAGTAACTCGATTGAAAACTATGAATAAAAATTATCAGGTCCGAAACTGTTCAGCAATTTTCAGAAGACTGTAAGTTTCAGCATCAGGATTTGCTCCTCCAAGAATCATCCTTCTCAAAAGATTTGGATTATAAATCTTAGCTTTTACATAAGCCTTAATCAAGGTATTATATACAAAAGTATACCTACAATACTTAGCTTTATGAAATTCTTCAAACAGTCGCTCAACATTTTCAACATCCCCTTTTTCAGCAAAAAGCTCAGCAATTGAAAGAGTTGTCTCCAACCATGGGGTTGAATTTCTAACCTTCTTGTCAACCGGAAAACGCATGCCCAAGTCTAGTGTCTTCAAAGCTTGCTCTGCCTTATCAGATTTCAAGCAACCCAGAACAAGATGTCGATACGTTATGGCATTCGGTTTGCACTCCTTTGTTTTCATATTTTTGTACAACCTAGCTGCTTTGTCAAGCACTCCATGTTTGCAATACACGGTCATCATTGAATTAAATTGCTCTACAGATTTCAACCCTTTTACCGATTCCATTTCTGACCAAATCTCTTCTGCTCGATTTAGCTCTCCAATCCTACCAAATGCTTCAATGGCTAACAAATAACTTTTAGATCTAACAAAGGGAAGTCCTTTAATAATACTCCAAATCCTTTCGAGCTCCTTCCGGCTCCCAAGATACCCATACAATATAAGCAAGACATCCAATGTTGACCAATTATTCCCTGTCATAGATTTCTCCACAGCCTCAACATACATTTCAGTTGCAGTGTATAACCTAGCAACTGCATGTGCAGTAGCTAAAATGCAGTAAGATATTTCATTCGGTTCAACATGCACCCGTTTCATTCGATCAAAAAACCTCATCAAATTTTCAAGATTGTGTTCATTGGCCTCTATTTTCATCAAAATATTGTATGTGGAAACATTTGGCGTGACCTTATCGGCCTTCATTTGAGTAAGTAACCCGTGTATCATCTTCTTGCGGCTCGGCGAGGAATGCAGAATTATCAAGCGATTAAAGACCAAATGCGAAATGGGATGACCCAATTCCCTCATTTTCTTCATGTACTCAAGTGAAACCCTTACGACACCTTTATCTAAACAAGCAATCACAAGGTTGTTATAGAGTAACTCATTCTGAAATTCAACAGGAACACGAGTGAAGAGCTTTTCACCGTGTGGAATCCCATGAAGCTTAGTTGTAAATTCCACTAGGTAAGAGTAATCTAGTTCCCTAGGTCTATAGGGTCTCTCCCTAATCACCCATTCCATCACCTATCAAAAGTCAGAAGCGAAAAATATTTAAGTCTCAAACAATGGAGCTGTGTAAAGAACACAGACGCTGTTTGGAAGAACTCATGAAAACAACTTATGACGTGTTCATAAGTTGTTTTCAACTTATTTTCATAAGTTCTCCAGATAGCTTACGAAAACAGCTTATAGATTATACAACCAGTTTAACTTTATTTTATCTAGTGTTATAGAAATAGTTATTCATAGGCGCTTATAGATTTGAATGTTGTATTGTATACGATAAGCAGTTATGCTATAAGCTACAAAATAAGTTGTTTATGCAAATAGAGTGAAAGACAATGTTTGGAAGACAATGGAGCCGTATACATAACACAAAGACAATGGGCTTGTTTGGATTGGCTTATTTGAGCTTATCTAGTAACATAAGTTTTGTGATAGTGTTTATAAGAACTTATGAAAACAGCTTATGACATTCATCATAAGCTTTTTTGAGGTTATTTTCATAAGTTCTCCAAGATAACTTATAAAAACAAATTATAACATATACAAAAACAATATAACTTTATTCTATGTTTTCGTATAGAAATAGCTTATGTAAGCTTATACAAAAGTGCTTATCATGATAAGCACTTGTGCTATAAGCTGCAAACAAGCTACTTATCTAAACAAGGCCAATGATCGGAAAAACTCATGAAAACAGCTTATGACATGTTCATATACTGTTTTCACAAACTCTCTACGATAGCTTATGAAAACAACTTATAGAGTTTACAAAAGCAGTTTAACTTTATTTTATCTTGTGTTATAGAAATAGCTCATTCCCAAGCAGTTATATGATACACAATTATACTATAAGCTGCAAAATAAGCCGTTGAACCAAATATGACCAATCATTTTCATTGAAACATACAAAGACTGATTAAAAAAAACAAATGAGTAAAATTTACAACCTCAAGTGCGCGTTTGTTGAAGTTAAGCTTTCTGAGACGGTTAATGGTGTGAAAGACGTTGGCACCGCGAACGGGGAAGCCATCTCGCATCCAACTACGAAATGCGGATGATATTGATTCTCCTTTGGGAAGCTTTTCGATTCTCTTACACAAGCTATCTTCGTTTTGTGTTGTTTGTGTGCAAAAGAGTTTGAAACTGAGATGGGTTTCAATGCCACCAACTGTTCGACGTATTGTCTCTATGAACTTCGCGTGTATTGCGATGCTCATTAGATTTCGCATGCTCATGCTTGTCTTGTTCTCACTCTTCAACTCATATATCGCTACTGCTTAATTTCATGGGCTTTATACCTTCTGGAATTGAGTAATACCTCAGCTTCAAATTTTCAAAAATAGCCAAATTTTTCCCTAAATTTTGCGAAATATCTATTTAGTCCCTGAATTTTACAGATGTCCATCAAAATGGTCCATCCGTCCATAAGCTCCGTTGGCGATGATGATGTGTCCTCTTGCATGTTGTATTGTCCTGTACACGTGTCAAGAAGGCAGCCACGTGTACAAGGACTAATTTGATGGAAATGGTGAAAATTGCAGTTTTAACTTTTCAGTGTCATTTTTTTTGTGTTTCCAATTATACCCCTCTATGATAAGAATCGATTTGATACTTATTGTGATAATTTAAGGACTGGTTTGATGGATAGTGTTATAATTTAAGGTCTGATTTGATTGATTTTATTTCAAGGAATGAGTACAAGGAGATATGACATGAGAAGACCAGTAATTTCAAATGACAGGTATAAACAAACACCACTGAGGGATCCTGCTCCACAAAATCCAACTGCTCCTGGAGTTATTAGAGTTCCAAATCCAAATTACAGGCCATCCGCTTCTACTCAACCCTAATACATGGAGTTTATCCCAACCCCAGGATTTTCAAAGCAGTGATGCTTGTTTAAATTATGCTTTTGGACTAGTTTAATTAATGCTTTTTAAACTTGTTTAATTTATGTTTTTTTGGATATGTAATGACTTAAGAACATCAAATGACTTGATGGCTATGTAATGTTCTTTTTTCTGCTATGTAATGACTTATGAACATCAAATGTATGACTTATGATGGTATGCAAATATCTGTCTTTTTACAATCAAAGTGTCTGTCTTTTACTTTTTACTTTGTTCAGCAAATGTATGCACCAAGGATCACAGTGATATATGTTGTGAAAATTCAATGACTTATTTGATGGTATTTTCACTAATTTGGGGATCGATATGATGGATAGACATACAATAGAATGACCAATTTGATGGAAAGATTTTGACAGATGGGTTGAATTGTCATTGACAACCTCTTTTCATTACAACATTACATAGACTTGGCACAATACAGTAACATTTTAATCAACTCAATCAAACAAATTACTTCTATCAATATCTTAATCAACCTAAGCTCACTTCCTACACAATCAACTTTATCCATCAACCTTGCCCTCCAAACCTCTTCTCTGCCACTATCCTTTGCCTTCTCCATCAACCTTTCATTTCTTCCATGACCAGCACCGTTGTTTTTAAAATAACCTAGTTCTTCAGCTTCATCAACCCAGACAAAAAATTGACAATTTTCACCATCATCCTATACAAAGAAAATTCAAAATCAGTACAATGTAAACAAATCATTCACACATTACATAACCATTGTTAAACAAACTTTTGGCAGAGGGCATACATAGAGAAAGGCCTTCCTAGGTTATTGACAATGTTGGCTTTTCTTACAACACAAATTCTATGACACCAACATTGAAGCACTCTCACATCACCATTGTACATAGAGCTTGAAGATGAAGACCGACTGTTGTAGCTGTTTTTGCCCATACGTCCACCACCCATCATTTCTGAACACCAAATCTTCAACGATAACCACTGATTTTTGGATTTCGAATTGAATCAAAAAAAATTAGGGTTTTAAGTTTTTTGAATTGGAGAAGAACTTTGTCATCAATTAATGGAAGAAATTTTGGGGATTTTGAACTCTAGGTGACAAATTCATAACATTAGGGTTCCAAATTTATATATTTGGGGAAGAAAGAGCCGTTCATGAGAAAGAGACGTTGGGTGAAAAAGATATGTTGGGAATTTTGCAATTTTCTGTAAATCAATCAATTTGGTCTTTGATAATTTTATCATTTTCAGCCAAATTAGCCCCTGCTTGCGTGACATTTGACGTGGTAAGCCTTGCAAGTGGTTAACGGTACACGTCACGTGTTAACATGCCAACTTAACGGATGGACTAATTTGATTGACATTTTAAAAATTCAGGGACTAAATAGATATTTCGCAAAATTTGAGGACGAATTTGACTGATTTTTGAAAATTCAAGGACGAAGTTGAGGTATTACTCTTTTGGAATTATTGTCCATATTTTTCTTTTTTAAAATAAAATATAAAAACTTTGTACCAAAAAAAATTATATATATTTTATTATTCAAACTTAATGTGATATAAACCATTTATTAATTGAGTTTAATTAGTATACACCGTCAATGTAAAATTGTTTTACATCTGCATCAAATGATGTGTACGTTGCCGCTTTAATGATGTGTACTACATTGCATTGATAAGAGACTTTTTTGACATCAACATTAAACAATCTTGAAGGTGTAAAGAAGAACAAGTATAATCCTATGTTGTTTAAAAAAAAAACTATATAATCCTACGTTGTTTGAAAAAAAGTATAATCTTATGTTATTTACATGGGGACTAATACACACCAAAACTCTTTAAGCAACTCTACATAGCATCTGCCAGTACAATTCTATTTACAAATTAATCAACATATAAATCCTATGCTGCTTCAAAAAAATCATCAATGAACTGAAAGTCCGAAACACTCTTGAATCAGTCTCGAGCATTGATTAAATCTAGTTGAGTTTCCAACATCATGAGAAGAGAATTTCATCTAATAAATCAGCTATGATCATTTCCTCAAGTTCAAGTGCTACACATTCCTCTTCCTGTTGAAGATTCATCCAACCACTTTTTTTCGTCAAATCACGTCCCACAACATCATCTAGTGTCTGATCTAACTCAGGCCTCAACCTCAAATATGAACTAACACTGTCCCATACTTCTTTAACAAGATAGTTCCCTTTAGGCATTGGTTTGAGTTTGTAGTTGAATGCAAAGGGTTTTGGAAAATAAGTTGGTGAGTTTTCATATATTTGAAAGAGTACTTCATTGACCAAGTTAAAAAGAAGTTGGTGATCACACATATTGATGTTCTCTTCTTCAGAACACTCATTTTCATGAAGAAAAATTTCTTCTAAAGCTGTGAATAAGGAAGGTTTCATTGGCTGGTCTACCGTGTATCGCATTTGAGTCTGCTCATTTCCCATGAAACCCGAAAATTCAAGAATGTCTTTGACATATTTGAAATTGGAATCGTTTTCTGAATATGACTTGAAGTGCAAGAAATGATTTTCAAGACTATTGTTTGTGTCTTTGTCTGTCACACTTGCATTTGAACTGCGCATATTCGATTCCTTTCCTGGTATATATAGCCAACAAAATGATTAGTAATGATCTCTGATACCGTCAATCAATCACAAATCATCTTATGAGTAAAGTAGTTATGATTAAAGTCAAATATTTTCAAAACAATCATGATTGATTTATAGCGCATATCAATTAAATTCCTCTAAGAAATGTTATGTTGGTCTCATGCACATTGACATAAATTTGTTACCTTCTGCTTGGCTGATTGTATTGTCTTGACAGCTAACTTCAAGTGATGTTGTTACCTCCTTGCTAAGATAAGTGGTCATGCTTGTTTCCACCGCTGGCTTATCCGATAAAGAACTAGGATTCACATCTCTGGCAATCCCTTCAACTGTTTCATCAACTTCAGCCTCGTTAAAATGTTCAAGTGATTTATCAATCTTTGAAGGAACGCTCACTGATTTACGTTGAACGTCATTATCACTTTCCACTGTATTATTTGCTTCATTTGTATCAAGAAGAACATCATGTAGAATGAATCCTAAGGACTCAAGATTAGGCATAGACAAATTGCTTCTTGAAAACATAGGAGCATGCCTACTCTTGTGAGTCTTATCGTCATTTGTCAATCTTAAGCTTTTAGACTTCGAGCTTTGCCACTTGATCTCTTTGCTCATACTTTTCTCAAACAACTGAGTATATCTATCCATTGATTCGTTAAGAGATGATGTTCTTCGCATTAGGCTAGCTTCATGTTTGTTGGAATCAGATTCAGAAGCTTTAGCCTCACTCAAGCTCTTACTCTTTCTGTATTCTTGAATCACGCCAACATCTAAGCTTTGCGAGATCTCTTTCTCATTATTGTGGATAACTTCAACAGATGTTTGGTGACCACTTTTCTTGAATTCCACAAGTGCATGTTTTATCTTCTGTTTTATAGCTTTGAATTGATGAATAACCACTTGATTCCATCCTTTGTGGCTTAGTCCTTCAGAAGGCCTTGAAGAAATGCTTGGTTTTTGTTGCACAGCCGTGAAACTATCGATTCCAAGATCGCTCACCGAAGGCTTCAGCGTTTCATAAGAAATATCTTTCACTAAACTTGATCCAAGCTTTTTTGGAGCCTGAGTTCCAGCTAGCAACTTTTCTCCCTTGGGAAAGTGCCAAATTTCGGTTTGCTTGGACCGGAAGGTACTAGAGCTAATGTTTTTCACCTTAGAAGGCGCGGTTAAAGGAAATGATCCTGATTTTGTCAATTTTGCTTTGTTGTGAGGAGCTTGATGAATTTTTTTACCACCAATGTCTATATCTCTTAGAAATTTGAGTAATACATTCTTCTCCACACTAATTACCTCCAAAACATCATCATTGTTTTTGAATTTAATTGAAATGTCTCTGTTGAGGGAACCTTGATGAAGTGCATTCCCACTACTAGCCTGACTTTTAGCATTTGATATTTCTCTATGTTGACTTACCTGATATTTATATTTTTATATTAGATTCAAACACAATTATTATATACAATACAATAATTCTTTATTTATTTGTGGGTGTGACCATAAAATATAATCATGAATCTTTAAACATACCTTGAGGGCTTCTGCATCTGCAACTACATTTTGTTGGTCTTGCAAAATGGTCTTTTTCTTATCTGCATATAGGTGAAAAATATTTAAACTATCTGTGCATAGATATTAATTTCTATTATGAATAATTCTAATCTAAGGTATAGGTAGAATTACTCAATAGTAATACAGCTGTTTATATACCCAAAAGGTTCTTGATGAGATGGACTAAATTGTCCCCTTATATATATTTTTATTATGTAAAGAAACACTTTTGATGATTATAAAGCAATGGTAATGATTATTGAATAAATAAATAAAAACAAAAAATAAAGTGATAAAATAAAAGAAGAAACATGGTGTGGTATGAAATTGCTTACATCTGGCATGTCTTTTCTTTTTGTAATGAAACACCCTTTTGACACCCCAACGATGATAATCAAGAATATGAAACATGCCCCACATGCATCCTTGATTAACTTCTTGAATTTCAGCTGTAGATTCCTCTGAAGTAATCAAGTGCTTTCCCATAACAAATAATTAATTTTTGTAAATTTCAATCCACTCAAGTGATAATCAATTTCTGCCTTCAGACCTTGTCCTGCATAACCATGATTAATGTTACAAAGAAATTAAGTATACATGTTAAAGAAAACTACAAGCACACAGATACGGACACAAACACCGGACACGACACGGACACTGACACGTCGACACTGCTGATAATTTGAGAAAATTACATAATTCAGTATAATTACAAGCGTCACTGTAATGTTGGTGTCGGACACGACATGTGTCGAACACCAGAACACGTCTAATCCGAGGAGTGTCCGTGCTTCATAGAAGAAATAGCAGTAGCATTCATATGTTCATATTACATGATATTTTTTTTGTGAACATATCATGAAATCTGCATATAAAGAAAAATCATTTGAATATGAAATTTTGAACAAAGGCTGAAGCAATCAGATTAACAATCAAAAGATTGAAAGAACATAAAACTAATTGTGTGTTAGTTTTTTACACATACTGGAAATTTCAGTTTCATCAAACTCCATAAATTAATACCGTTTTCATAATAATTGAAATATTTAACAGAAAAACAAGCATAAAATCTTGGTCAACATCTAAAGAAACATAGATACAAAAAAACTTATAACGTGAGACCAAAGTAAATATGTAAATAACATAATAAAACCATGATGGTTTATTTCAATTTTAAGGTAAGCTAGATAGTATATAGTGTAACAGAAAAGTCTTCATTCTTCAACCGTTGTTATAGAAGTAAACACAAAAGAATAAACAAATTAACACAAATTAATGAAACACTAACCTTAAACGGATGAAAGAATAAAGTGAAACAGGTTTTTTTGTGGCAGAAGTAAAGTTAGGTGGTGATGTCCCTCTTATGAATAACAAAGGCAAAGCTTGGAGCAGTTGTTCAAAACAAGGTGGCTAGCGTTATAAAGGGTGAAGACAACTAAAGTACAAGTCAAAACATTAATATATGTTACTATATGCATAATAAATAATTAATTAATAAATTAAATTAAATTGTTGTGGCTGCGTTGGAAGGAAAGTTGGTTATGAAAGTCTTGTTTATGGTCTGATTTGTTTCTAGACTAGATGTTAGATATAAGGACCCGCACCAAACCTGGTCTTCTATTCTATCTTGCTTTGACTATGACTAAAATCAAAGACTACTATTCAATTTCAATGTCTAAACTTACTGATTATTGATTGATTTTTTTACCTCTTTGGTACATTTGGTATACTTTGATTAAATAAAGTATAGTCCAAAAGGTAGTTCTTTAAGTGGGGTAAATCGTATATAATATAGTGATTACTAATTAGTAATCACGAATCCGATTTCTTGCTTTTTTTTATTTCTTTTCTTAATATAATATCAAAATGTCGACTTTAGCAAAAGCCGCATTTTGCATATATGACTTTGAATGATTTCTTATAGCAAAGTCATAATTCGCATATACAACTTTATTCAAGTTCTTTTGTCGAAAAAAAAAACTTTATTCAAGTTCTTTCTTTAAAACAAAAAACTTTATTCATGTTTTATTTTCTTTCCATATATTCCTTTTTATGAAATTTACATAAAATCTTAATGGTGATATCAGCAGTGAAGTTAACAATATTTTTATAAGGTGGTCATATATAAAGAAAAAAAAATATTTTTAAACTGACAGTCAATTTAACCAATAAGCAAAAACCAATTTCCACAATAATTATTACGTATATAAAATGTACTTTATAAAATACAATTAAAACAACAAAAATGGATCATAAAAGGTTAATAGAGTTATAATTTACTAATTGCTAATTATTTAACTATAAAAAAGCAGAATGTTCATAAAGGGTTTGTTTTTACAATTATAAAGGGTTAATATAGTGATTACTCTTTATTTTATGCAAGTTTTTGTAAGATTTAAGTGGTTATTTTGTTTAGTCAATTTTAATATTTTTAGCGAGATTAGTGATTTTTACTTTGATATTTCGTAACTTCTTAAACAATATTTCACTCCAAATGATCAACATGTTAAACTTAAACATAAAAACAAAACAAAACTCCAAAAATTGTTTGGTTAGAAAAGAAATCACATCATATTCAACCTAATCACTCAAAGAACTTCTAAATCACAAATCTATTCTAAAAATCACTAATCTCGCTAAAAATACTAAAACTGACTAAACAAAATAACCACTTAAATCTTACAAAAACAAACTTGCATAAAATAAAGAGTAATCACTATATTGACCTTTTATAATTGTAAAAACAAATCCTTTATGAACACTCTGCTTTTTTATAGCTAAAAAATTAGCAATTAGTAAATTATAACTCTTTATTAACCTTTTATAATCCATTTTTGTTGTTTTAATTGTATTTTATAAAGTACATTTTATATACCTAATAATTATTGTGGAAATTGGTTTTTGCTTATTGGTTAAATTGACTATTAGTTTAAAAAAATATATATGATTGATAATTATCAATCATATAGCTCAATGATGTAAGGCATTTCACACTCATTTGACCAGTTAATCACAATTTTGGAGCTTTTTAAAAGAATCCAAGTGATCTAATCGTGAAAAACCTCTATCATTCTTCAGCTAAAAATTGTCAGGGGACAGCACCAGCTCCCAGGCAAGCTAAATTTGATGAAAATAACACCAAACCACTCCTAATGAGTTGGCAGCAACAGGGCTGGGTTTACAATTACTTAACAAATACTCAGATAGGTTTGTGATAAAAAGACGGTTATCAAACGTGACCTTTTTAATAGACGAACGTATAAGTTATTCACTATAAACTATAAACTAATTTCTTGATCTTGTCGATCAGAGCCTTGGTCAAGGGTTTTTAGAAGGTTATTTAGTAAAAAAAAATGAAAAATCAGCAAAGGAATTTTATAGTTAGTTTTAGTTAATTTGAACTATGTGCTTGCAGTTTAGTTTTAGTTAATTTGACTTTATAAAATTAATTTTAATTAAGAAAATTGGAAATAAATAATTTTAATTCAAAGGATTTGATCTTTAAAAAATTATAATCAATTTTATATAAATCAAGAGTTGATTACTTAATATAACATCAGTTTTCAATGAAGGTTAACTTAGTTGGTAAAGAGTTGACTTATCTGCAATGTTGTGGGTTGAATTTCCTTTGTCGATGTAAGAACCACTTTATTGGATGATCTGTAAGTACCTCTGTAAATTCCTCATGGATTAATCCTATGTTGTATTTGCGGACCTCTTAGTTGGGTTCTTTATTGCTTTGTTGTCACTTAATTGTTCTATTGTAAATATGAGTTTTTACCGTGCACTTTTTGTGTTTTGGAGAACCTCTTTTATTTTGGCTTGTTAAAAAAATACTTCTATTTGTGAAAAAAAAAACCGCTATTGTATAAAAATAAAACCTCTATAAACGTTCTTTTAATCTTAAAGTCTGTACTGACTTTGGTGAACTCCAAAACCCAACTCACATAAACTTAACACACACACAAAATTAACGGTAAGGAAATTGTAAAACTATTAATTATATTTTAATGTTTTATATAAATTCGAATGCAATTCTTTTATAATTATATTTTTCTGTAAAGAATCGAAGGAAATCATTTTCATATAAGAAATTGAAGCCAATTATTTTTAAAAATGAAACATATCAACTAAAAAAACAATCTAAAACTTACAATACCTGCTGGTCTATGTGATAAAGAATCAAGTTTTTCTTTTTAAAGATTTTATATCCAAGTCTTTATAAATAAAAAGAGAGACTCTTAAATAGCTTTGAAACTACACAAGTACATAAAATTGACTACAAAATATAATCATGTTTTCTTCAAGTCACAATCATCTCTATCGAAAAATATTGTACATTAATCACTAGACCAAACTGGGTAAGCAGCAGGAACATTTTTTCCTTCATAAGAAAATAAATTTAAAAAGGTCAAGCAGGATCATTTAGAAATTATGATTGGTTCAGGAGAATATGACGTTAATTAATTAATTAACTAATGCTCTACTATGCAACTTGTCCAAACGAGATAATCCGAAATCCTTGAATAAACTAATCCATTAAAAAAAATCTTGAATACGAAGAATTCACAAATACTCCCTCGCAAAAGATGTTAAGGTGACGAAGTTGACTGATCCATTTATTAATTTTTTTTTCAAAATCAAGTGGAATTAATCAACTTACAAACATGAACCGTTCCGTGGAATACAAGACATGATTTCAAACACGTAAACCGTTTCAACTTTGAATTTAAGTAATTTTAAGAGCCTAAATGATAGATTACCCTTGATAATATTCTCATTGAATATTTAGTGTAAATTTGTTTTATACCCACGATTTTCATTTCTCCATTAAACTCTTAATTTATTTTATTCGTAAATTCTTTTTTCAATCTATTATCAAATTTAAATCAAACTAACTTCTTGTTGAAAAATGTTTAAATGACAAGTTTTTAAACTAACTTTTTTTGACAAGTTTTTAAACTAACTTTAGTTTTTAATACAAACGTGAAAAACGACCGCAACAATTATATTATCTCTTCAACATCGCCCAAATTAGCTTTAGCTTGGGAGGATTGTCATTTCTCATTCTTTGAGACGGCTGTCATTTCTCATTCTATGCCTGCATTGAGGTGCATGATGTCATAGAGTGAGAAATGACAATGCTTCCAAAGAATGAGAAATGATAATCATCGTAAACCTAAAAGTGATTTGTCCGACGTTGAAGGAGATGATATAACTATTGTGGTTATTTCTTAAGTTAATATTGTGATCATTGTGACAAATGATTGGTAGATCCTCTGGGGTTACTAGGCATATTTGAGCAAACAAAGATGCTTTTGCTTCCTATACTTCTGTAGGCAATTACGAAAAACTTGTGTATCTTATTTGTGTGATTCGCAAATGTTGCAGTTTCCAAAAAGGGAAAAGTTCTTCTGAAGCTCACATTGGAAAAGACTTTCATCAACGTACTTTGTGTACATAATACAAGAGCAAATTTAACTTCAGTGTCTTGTTGGACAATAATGAAATTAAGTGTCATTTAAACCTGACAAGATTGTAACGACAAACAACAATAACTTTGTGAAAACGATATATCGTGATCATGGTTTGTTTGTACTCAAAATTTCTGAAATTAATAAGAATGATTCTTCTTCTGTGTATTTAATTGAATCGTATGATATTTGACCTGCTAGATTAAGTCATACGAGTTCTTTTTTGAAGATTGTCCATTGAAATTCAAGGTTTTCGGAATGGCAACTCCAAAACCAGACACTCTAAGGGAGAAATCATTGCTAACCACATTTGGCATATGTAACTCTAATTTCAACAAGAATGAAAATAAGAAAAACTAGACTTCTTTCTCAAACAATTTACTCGACACAAAAGATGTTAAATTTCATAGTCTTGGTTATAAGGGTCCCATGATTATGTCAAAACACAAAGTGGCAATCAAATGATTCACAAATCTAAAACAAGCTCTAAGGCAAACATGACATCTGACAAGGAGGAAATTTATCAATGGAACACAATAGTGGAGTCCAATCCATTTTTGGATTGCTTCAAACGGAAATGCTTGTCAGTTCTTCCCTTCGTTCATAAGCAAGTTTAAGATCAATCAAGGTAATTAACAAGGTATTTGCATATTCAAACATTGGCTTTGAATACATGTATTTATGGTTGCTAGTTAGCTTTATTTGATGGTATAATTTTCACCAGATAGGCAAAGCCTTTGTAAATATGCAACTAGAACTTATTATTTTTGACAACATACATCTCTCTCGAAGGACCATCTGACATGAACAGGAAATTAACTTTAATTTCTGTGGATTGCTTACTCTACATCTCACGTTTTAATTGTTCTTAATGAGTTTAATAGATATATTGTCGGCATTAATCACTTGTAAGCTACACCCTCTGGTCATGGTCACTATTAAGTGTAGTTAATGATAGTGTATAGTGGTTATGAGAAGTGCTAGTGAACGATAATTTGTTCTATAAAGATTAACGTTTTATAAAATATGTCTACCCGTTGATGCACGGAATAAATTATAAGAACATAATAATACCATTGATTAGTTTTAATTTTTAAGCTATAAGTTCAAAAGTCCCGTGAGCATAGCTCAGTTGGTAGGACAATGCATTATTATATGCAGGGGCCAGGGTTCGAACCCCGGACACCCCACTTATTCACCTTACAAGGTGAATTCTAGCCACTAGACTACCTGACCAAAAAAAAAAAAGCTATAAGTTCAAAAGAATAATGATAATATTTTAAGAAAAAGGAAATGAAAAATTAACGTTTTTATAAAATATGTCAAGAAAAATATTTTAATTAGGCAGTCTCTTTCAGCAAAGAAATTGTGTTTTGAATAATATTCTAAGGCAAGTTTGTTGAACTTATTGCATGTCTCTTACAAAATGAAAGTTGAAGTAAATATTTGCTATATATTTCAAGGTAGAATAATTCTTGGCCAGAATTTAAATGCAAAAAACCAGTCTTTTCTGCATTAAGCTCCTTATTGTTGCATAAGATGTAACATGCAAGTGGAAAATCAATGGTGCCATCCTCTTACCTTCGCTCTTCAAAGATGAAGCTTAAGATTGAAATGAAGGCAACAAGGGTTTGCAGATTCAAATGAAGGTTTAAATACATGCATTTATAGTTTCTACGTGCGAGCTAACTTCCTTTGCTACTACAAATTTCCCAAACGGGCGATACGCTCGTAAATATGCAAGCAATAAACTTTAACTGTTTGGATCGCTTAGCCATATACAATTTTTTAGCTATATCATATTTAAGCAACTGATGCATATTTTGCCCCAATCCTATATAAGCATATTTTGCTCCAATAGTATAATTTTAAGCAACCTTTAAACAACTCACAATTTTATACTTTTATTCAAGAGTTGATTGATTGCAAGATAGAAAATAATTTATTATTTGTATTCAAATGTTCCTTATACAAAAACATTGCTTAACTTTAAGGAACTCAACCTACTACCTAGAGTAACTCCAATATGAAAAGGTGGCTTATTTGCCACAGATTTAAAAACTAATAAGCAATACCTATTAGAGATAAGGAACTCCTATTAGAGATGTCATTAGAGCTTAGAAACACCAAATAAAAGATATCCTATCTTAACTTAGGCTTTGTTTGCGAGTTTGGAGGGGAAGGGAAGGAAAGACTCGGAAAAAAAGGAAGGAGTAAGTGGAAGAAATAGAGGACATTGGAAGGAGGGGCTTTGGGGGGCTTATTTTTCTTCAAAATATAAAA
>Ga0228710_1000163_pt1 | contig 63949 bp, 31 predicted proteins | sample MedpolnodulmetaG_FD_177995 | JGI IMG/M metagenome (GOLD analysis project Ga0228710, IMG submission 177995) | Root nodule microbial communities from Medicago polymorpha collected in Santa Monica, California, United States - pink nodules | ecosystem: Host-associated > Plants > Roots > Nodule...
AAAATAAATATTGGTTTTTTTTTTTTTTTTTAAAAATGGATCACATATATGTATTTCTATTTTTTTAAGTAAAATACCTCCCACGATCTTTATGTTAGAGGTTTATAACACGTTCGTTTTTAAATTTTTTAATTACAGATTGGTCATTTAAGTTTTTTTAGTTATAAATTGATCTTTAAGTTATAACATATTGAGAATATTACCCATATTTTTTTTCAACCAACTTCGTTAAAAAGTACTTATAAATCATTTAATATTAAGGTGGTAAGTCCAAAAATGCTTATGACTTTAAATTTGGTGACTTACTCACATTTTTTTCATCTTGTTATTGAATTCATGCATAATTTTAGAGATAAATATTTGCTCCAAAATACTATAAATTAAGTTATGAATCAATTTTATTTCAAATCAACACTAAATAATACAATCTTTGTTTGGTGAGCTGTGAATTTGTACATACCAAATTTCTCCTTTACATTCTCAACCCCCCATCCATTTATTTGTTAGCTTTATCGGAGTTTAATATTCAGTTGGCATTTGTCTGGATTATACAATTCAAACGATTATGAGAAAAAAAATTCAATTTTCAGGTTTTTTTGTTACCATATTATTGTTATTAAGTTTTCATCCCTCTGTTTAACAGATATTAATCCGTCAGAATACTCGTGAACACGCAATTGAGATTCTCCCCCTCCTAACATATTTTTTTATGCATAATATAATCAATCATATAACCACTTGCTTAAGAGACTAATTAAACAAACCCGTTGCATACTAGTACTACACGGTAAAAACCTCCTATTGTAGAAAGAAACTTAAATGCACTGCAGATGCAACATTCTTATTATTAGTAAAATATAATGACATTTTGGACTGACATGCATTAGAAATAACAAAGGGAAATTAATTACTTTTAAATAAAATATGCACTTTGCGGGACCCATCTAATTCAGAAGGTTGAAATTGAATTGGTTCAACTCTTTAAATATTCATCTGATAATAATTGAACTAAACTGAAAAGCCAGTGGATGACAAATATTCTTAGTTTTGTTACGAGACACGTAAATACTTTAGCTCGTATTATGGCTAGACCGTCTAGACTTTAGGTTTAGTCACAACATATGTATTTAAGTCTAAAATTAATATTTTTTCCTTTTAAGTCTAAAGTTGATGGATACAAGTCATACTCAAATTATATTGTAAATACTACAAATATAGTATTGCAATTATGCGTCTCCCATTATCTCAACTTTTTCTCATAAAGAAAAAAAAATGTTATATGGTGGTGCTTAGTTGTGTTATCTCAGTATGAATTTGCAAAAAGTTAAATAAATAAAATTTACAAAATTAAAAGGAGAAACATTTGGGAATGAATATCGCTAAAAGATAGAGCGGAATTAAAATCTCACGATTTTGATGTTTAGATGATAGAAAGAAGTTATCTCGTTATTATGACTCAGATGATAAAAAACTACATATGTATTTGATATGTTAGGGAACTTCTACGGTACACCCGCAAATTAAGATGTACCGGTACTCCTACTTCAAAAATCTTTAAATTAACTATTATTTTTATGGAATAAAGAGGTATTTGTTGATATTTATATTTTAGAAAATGTTATTTCATAAGAAAAAACATCATTTTAATGTTTATAAAAATCATACTAATTTTTTTTACATTTTACCGTTCAGAAAATTTTTATTTTATTTCTTCGACGTTTTTGGTAAATAAGATTTAATTATTATAATTATAGGTGACATAAAACAATTTTTCTCTTCAAAAAATAACACATTTAACTATTAATTTGTTGATTTGGTGTACCAATACACTCAAATTTTTGGGTGTACCATAGAATTTACCGATATGTTATGGTACGGGTGTGGATTTCGCAGCCAGCTGTTTCGATTAGAAAAACAAAAAATTAAGTATAAAAAATCATTTTTGTCTGTAAACGTGTAAGAAGTAGCCACAATAATCCTTGAAATGTATTAAAATTTTAACATTGTCATTGATTGTGCACTACATTAGTTCAAAATACTATTTGTCGATAAATTGTTCCGTTAATACTGTCATATCAATCCATATAAAAAAGTTACTGTACGAAATCAACTAAAAAACAAATTGTTCAAAAGAATCTAAATTCAATTCTAAATAATTTTTTTTTATCAAACTTTACTTATCTTTTGTCGAACTTTGAATCTGTTACTCTAAAATAATTGAAAGGTTAAAAAAAATAAAAAAGTCGAATTAATTAATCCAATATATTCGAGGGCAAAAGTGGAAATAAAATAAAATAATAAAAAAGTATTATTGTATTGACCAGTATATAAAACCCGCTCGAATTCTATTCTTTTCTATTCATATTCTTTCTCTCTCTAAATCACACATTCTGCACTGCTCTCTCTCTCTCTCTCTGCAAGATCCACAAACCCTAGCAAACCCCTTCTTCAGAGAGAACAACACTCTCTCGCTCCATTCCTCTTCTCCCTCCTTCAACCACTCAGGTAAATCTCTTCTTCACAATCGCTTTATCTTCTCTTCGCGTTTTTCGTTCCCATTTTCTGTTTTTAGTAAAAAACTTAACTTTTACTTTACTTTCTTACTCAAATCACTGCTTTTTAGTTCTTATTCTTGATTTTACCGATTTTGTTCAAGTTAGGGTTTGTTTTTATGTAATGTGAAATTTTAGTGTTACTGTGTTATTTGTTAGATCAATAATGTATATAGAAGTAGAACAGTTAAATATACCTTTTTTTCGTTTTTATTAAAATGGGTTTTTTTTGTTTTTGTTTTTGTTTTAGGGAATAATGAATTTTTACTCTTGTTACTAGGTAAAGTCTTGATTTTTAGGGTTTAGTTTAAAGTATTGACGATAGGAAGTTCGTGGTTTGATTTTGCAGTTGATTGAGACGATTGCAATGGCAACTTCAGAGAATCAAGTTCCTCCGGCACCTGATGTTGTATGTATATCTATCTATATTGTTATTGTTTTTCGTACAATGTTGTTAATCGTGGGTTCTGGGAAATTGCGATTTGTTCAAATTTTGCTATGCTGCAGTGCTATAGTGCCGCTATAGCCGTTATTTGAGAAAACTTTGTACAAAATAGCGTTTAGCAGAACAATAGTGCTATAGTGACGCTATAATCGCTATTTGACAACATTGGGATGATGCATGATTTTATTTTTGTTGATGATAACATAGTTGACTGTTTTTTAATGTGATTGGTTTAGGTTGGTCATGCCTTTGTTGAACAGTACTACTACATGTTGCATGAAAGCCCTGAGCATGTGCATAGGTTTTACCAAGATGTCAGTAAGCTTGGTCGTCCTGAACCAGATGGTATCATTGGCATCACAACCACAATGGCCGTGAGCTCTCTCTCTCTCTCTCTCTCTCTCTCTCTCGCTGTTGCACTTTATAGCTGTCTATCTATTGGTTGTCCTCTCATAACCTCATGTGTACCCCTTGTTTCTTGTGTGCATTTTCATATATACATGTGTTCAATATTCATATCTCGGATTGGTTTGTACAATATCTTGTTTGACATTGTTGTAACCATGTTTTAATACTCTTGGCTCTTACTCTACTCCCCCTATGCCTATGCATTGGTGTAATTTCTTGTTTATTTCTAACCTCCAACATTGCTCTGGATATGTATTAAAAAGATGCTGTAACTCCAGACCCCACCTAATTACTTGCTGATGCCTTGTAAATTTATTTCCATTGTATGATCCTCTAAATGCCCATTTGTTAACTTAGATTCTAATAAATCTGGATTGAGTGTTAGAAGTGGCTGAACTTGAAAACAATGAACTTAATCTTAATATATATCTCTAAATTTTATATCTTAATGTATCCTATTTCATTTCACCAAGCAGGAAATTGACAAGAAGATACTGTCAATGGATTATAGTGAACTTAGTGCGGAGATCCTTTCTGTGGATGCACAAGAGTCTTTTGGTGGGGGAGTCATTGTCTTGGTCACTGGGTTTATGATAGGAAAGGATAACATTAAGCAGAAATTTACTCAATGTTTCTTCCTTGCTCCTCAAGAGAAAGGCTACTTTGTTTTGAATGATATTTTCAGATATGTTGATGAAAATGAAATCAAGGAACCTGATCATGACATTGGATCTCCTGCCTCTCCTGACAATGGTAACATGATGCTTAAGGCCTGGTTTTATTAAGGGTTTTTGTTTCATACATTTGCCTGTTAATTTAAGTTGCCTATTTCCTCAACCTTCTTTCAGTGTTGGATCCTCCTGTGCTGGAGACACAAGTTCCAGAGCAAATATCCGTGACTGCTGAGGATGGTGATAGGGAAGAACTAGAAGTCTACAATCCAGAAAATGGGCAAGTGTCTGTTGAAGAAGTGGAAGCTCCTGTTCCTGCGGTTCTTGTTGAAATTCCTAATGATTCACAGAAAGCAGCTGGTTTTGATCATGTTCCTGATGATTCACAGAAGGTAGCTGATTTGGCATCCCAAATTGAAGAAGTGCCGAAGAAATCATATGCCTCCATTGTAAGAGTCTTTTCTAAAAATTCCCTCTTCCTTTCTTGCTCTTTCTAGACTCTTACCGAGTTTCCATTGTAAATGTTACTTGTTATATTCTTGAGTCTATTACACTGGTGAAAATGCTGAAAATTAAACAGAATGATACTTTGATTCTCATTTTATGTAGAAGAGTGATAATTTCTAGAAGAATACTTATTATTTTCTTCTGTAACTGGTGGATCTGTTCTAGCTTAAGGTCATGAAAGAGGCTGCTGCTCCGTCCTCCGTAATGACAGCTGCTTCTGTGAGAACTGCCAATAAGATTCAAGAACAGCAGGGTGCTGCTGCACCTTCACCATCCAGTGTGCCAGAAACAAATGGTTCTAGTTTAAGTACTAATGAAGGTGGAAACAATCAAGAAACTGAAGGTCTGATGAACCATAGATATATGTATATGTATATGTATGAGACTATTACTTGAATAGTTGAAATTTCCCTGCGTTTATCATAGTGATATTTATTGATGTGTTCAATTGGTTGCCTTTTGACAGCTGAGGGCTATTCAATTTATTTGAGAGGGCTGCCTGGAAATGCTACACATGCCCTTGTTGAGAATGTGTTCAAGAAGTTTGGCCCTATCAAAAGTGGCGGTGTCCAAGTTAGGACAGCAAAGGTATTTCACTTGGCGATTCCCTGTTTTTTTTTTTAAATGTTTGCTGCTAGCTAATAACTTTTTGGTATATTAATGGGTTTATCAGGGATTTCACTTTGGCTTTGTGGAGTTTGAAGAGGAAAGTGCTGCGCTAAGTGCAATTGAGGTATTTTATTGGATTTAACTTATCTTCTGAAATTCCATATTCAATCATGATTTTCATTAGTTTCTTCTTTCTACAAATCCACAGGCACATGTTGCTCCTTTGCCATCTTGTTCTACAGTGAAATTGAGTTGTACTTCTGTGCTTGTTAATATGATTGTTGTACTTTTCTTATGCTTCTGAGTTGTGGTTATCCTTTCTATTCATTTGCGTGTAGTGTTTGTGGTGCAGATGAAATAGAAAGTTTTTGCTCCACTAAGTTCTCATTGTGTTTGGCCCTTAATTTTCATGTGTCCTGGGTGATTTTATAAGTTTTGTTTATTACCACTGGATTATGTTGTCTTTAAGGCCGTAAAGGGTTAAATTCTTTTTTTATTTTGCCATTTTAACACTTCGTTGCTTTTTTATTTGGTTTTTGGAACTGTTGTGTGTACAATCTTCTGATTTGTATTGGTATACAACTGCTCTTTATATTTTATTCTTTAATTTGTATCTTTATTTGATAGTCAATACTATTATCGGCATTTCAGGCTTCACCAATTCTGATCAATGACCGTCACGTTGTGGTAGAGGAAAAGAGGTCAACTAATCGAGGCAAGTGCTTTTTTATTTAGTACTGGTTAATTTCACATCAAGGTTCCAAATTCCTGTTTCTGCACATGATAACTTTGAAATTTATGGGGTTCGTGTATGGATAGCCTATTCCTTGTTTGCATGCCATAATTTGTTAAGAGATTTCTATCACATTGGACTCTATTTAACTATTAGTTGAAGCATTACCTTCAATAAATTGCTGTCCACCATTTCTCATAATTACTGGGTAGCCTCCAAAGACATTATGGAGTTGATAACTTTAGTAAAATAACTTTAGTAAAATGTTTTTCAAGCTTGGTTGTGATATGTTAAGCGTTTGTTTTCCTTTTGTTCAATGACTTGTGTAGATTTGGTATTGATTTGGTCACTTTTTGATGGTTTATATTATTTCTAATTCTTAATTTTTCAAATCCTTGTACACTATTGAGGGTTTTAAAAAGGATACAAAATGGTTATTTTGTTTGTCTGTTGCATATTGCCTAGAACCCAGCTACAAAAAACCATATTACTACATTATATTTTTTATTACAAGTTTCTGTTTTCCAACTTTGTTGTGATAACTTTTTATTATGTTATATTTTGTGGGGTTCATTGGTTGCTTGGTCTTGTAATAAATTTTACAGCAATTACTATACTACTTTTATTTTCAACATTTTCTTATTTTGATATTACACGGCCTTATCAACATTTCAGCTCTACTAAGGACTTGTTATTATTGTTTTTAATTTTTTTGCTTTGAATTTACTTCCCAGAAAGAAATTATTTCAGAGGTCCTGTATTGCCAAACTTTTGGCATACAACTAGGGTTCTACTTAGCGTTGCGTTGATTATATTGCATGTAGATGTCAGCTGTTTGCATTTTCTGTTCAGGTTATAGCAGAGGGCATGGAAACTATGCAAGGCTGCCCAGTTTCAGGGATGAGGGAGCAAGAGGGCATGGAAATAGCCGAAGTTTTGGCCGTGGAGACTACAATGGCCGTGGAGACTATAACGGTCGTGGTGACTATAACGGTCGCGGAGATTTCAATGGTCGTTCAGACTTTAATGGAAGAGGGGAATATGGATATAGGAATGGCAATCGGGGAGGGTTTTCTAGTCGTGGAGGTGATGGATATCAGAGAAACGATCACATGGGAACCAATGGTGGCCGCATGAATCGTACTGGTGGGTCTTCTGTTAATTCAGCAACCAAATCTACCACTTCTCCTCGTGTTCCGGCCTCTGCTTGAGGAAGCTATACATCAAAGAGTTAGACTGATTAGTAGTTAATTACAATTTGCAGTAACTGAAGGAATTGGAAAGAATTACATAGCAAACCTTTTTTAGATAAGTTGATTTTACAAGATTCCCTTTTTTGGTCATTTTGCTGATATTGGAGGTCTTGGGAAAAAAGTAGTTTACAATTTCTATTCATTACCTAATGAATCTAGCTGTAGTTTTTGTTTTTCCCCAGTTTTATGAAAATATATATTTGGGGTATCATTTTTTGATACATGCTAGTATTTGGTAGTTTGACTTGATATGTTTGCTACCACCATGACTTTGAGGGAATGATTCTGTAAAACTCTAGTTCATAACTATTGAATCTGAATGAAAATTCCCTGTTAGTTCTTAAAGCAGAGGGTACAGTAGTAGTGTTTCTCAAATGGTTGACCTGGCACGGTGTAGGCCATGAACGAATTAATTTTTAATTGCTTTCACATTGCTTTTTTCATATTGCAATTAAAAACTTCTACTTTGCTACTTATTTATAGATGTGATCTCTAACTCAAATGCCAGCTTAAATACCATGGTCACTTGCTGAGCTTTAATTAAGGGCAAATTATATGATACACTTACACTCAAAAGTTTGTGTACTGGTACACCACCTTCATATTAATAGCTAAATGAGTTGTTTTTTTGGAAGAAAATAAATTAATTTTTATCATTTAACTTTATAATAAATAAATCTTATTTACTAGTATTGATGAAATAAAATTTGATTTTTCTGATTTTTTATTATTTTTAATAGAAAATTTTGATTATTTATTATGATAGAATGTAAAAAATTAAATAAAAATATTGCTCTTTATTTCATAAAAATTATAGTCAAATTATTGATTTAGGAAGACACTTCAATTTATGATTGTATCGTGGAATAACTCAAAAGAAAAAAAATTGTACCGTGGAAATTCTCTTGATTAAATTTTTATTCTTGAGTTATATTAGAAGATGGCTTAAAAATTGGCCTTTTTTCCTCCCATCCCTCCAAAGCCCTCCTTCTCTCCCTTCAAACTCCCAAACTGAGTGAGGAGAGTGTGACAGAGAAAGGGTTAAATTTCTTTTCTTAAAAATTAAACCATTTGGGAATTATAAAATAAATTAAAAATTGTTTTAAGGTGCTTGAGGTGTGGGAAGGTCTTTCACAATGAAAAGCTATAATTTTCTGTATGATCTTGGTAAACTTTATATCTCATGTGATATACTTCTCGTTGAGTGGATAAGGCTCAAAATTTCATTATGCACATTAGACACATATACTTCGTCTTGTTGTTTCTCCATAATTATTCATGGGGATTCCTTGAAGTATAAGATTCATCTTTCTCAAATATTTACGTAAGATGTTTAGACTTACATATATGCTCCATTTCTCCTTTAATTTTGAATTGTCTCGTTGCTTTGTGAGCTTAAGTTGCCTAAGATCTTTTATCAGTATTTGATAAGGTGTATAATTAAGAATTTAATTTATTTTATAAAATAAATTTGTTCTCTACATTTTTCTTACATTATTAAGCTTAACTTTTCACATTTAAAAGAAACTCGAGATATGTAAATTGTTCATATATAAAACAAAATGTTTATTTTTCTTTTTTACGGGGAAAGAAAATGTTTGTTATCTTCAAAACAAATAGTTAAGCGTATATCAATCATCTTGATTCCAACAGAATCCTTGTACATAAAAATAAATAAAGTATATAATTAATAGAAAAATACTAACAAATATCTTTAAGGCATTTGTATTTCTTTAGTCAAACTTATCATTTATATAGAAAAATGGAGATGAATTATTATATAATAATTCAAATTAATACTTCTTTTTACAATATTTCACAAGAGTAAAAGTCAATCACTTTCCTCTACAGTATCTATATCAGTGAGTTTAATATAAGGTTGAGTTTATTCCACTATCCATGCTGAATTAGTCTATAATCTCGTCTAATATTCAAAGAAAATTGGATTATCTGATTAGTTGCTACACACACTCATTCAACATGATATAAAATAGAAATTTGGTTATATGCTTTATGCCTTTGCACCTAAAACCTTAAGGAAGAAATTGAGTAAGAAGGCTGCATTCTATAAAACTTGGTTCTGATAAGTGTTGACAATTGCTTTTTTAACATTCAAAACTTCCTAGAAACACATGTAAAATACTAAAGTGCTCCAAGCGGTAGTTAACCACCGCTGACTTTATAACTAAAAAACTGGCGGTAGTTAACTACCGTTGAACTTTTTAGTCTTTTTCGTGTGTTTCTAGAAAACATTCAATGTCAAAACAGCAACTGTCATAAGTGTTTATTTGCCTAAATTTGTTCTGAATGCAAGGGCCCACTACCACTACAAGCACAACAATCTATGGAAAGTACCAAAATTGACTGTCTAAGTGTATAATTTGATAATAGCACTCAATAAAGGTATTTCATTTTTCTATTTAATTTTCTAACTTAGAATGATTGACTAGTAAAACCTGTATGTTGGGGTGAAGATGATGTATACATGTATTTAATAGGCTATACATGTATATTGAGAAGGAGGTCCAAAATTCAATTTTGAATAGTAACATAACATACTTTTTTTAGTTAAGTAACATAACATACTAACAACTACTGTCTAAAAATACAATACAATGTGTGTATTGTATCTCCTGCCATCTGATATATGATGAAAAACTAGAAATAAATTGAAAGGAAATTTTGTTGGTATGTGAGCAGTGAAAAGGTGGTTGGTGGTATGAAGAAAGGAACATAGGAATTGAAGTGATAAGGAGGTCATAGATTCGACTCTCCCCGCTTACAAAATGTTGGTATTTTGAATATATGATCTAATTTAAGAAAAGAACAGAGCTGCATTCTATAAGGTTTCATGATTATGAGAATATTGCTACAATACAAGGCTTCAAAATTTGAGAGAACGATTCAAACGCAGATAACCAGAAGGGGACGGCCATGGCTATGTTTTATCAATGATACATATTTTAAGATCCTTCAACTATTTGATTGTTGGGGTTTTTTTTTAATTCCTTTGTTTGGTGTCATGTTTTATTTCTATGTTTAGTCAAGCTTAAGTATGTTCTCATGATGTTTAATGTAATGCCTTAGGAGTGTTTGGCTTTTTGTAACCACGTTTGTGTAAACGAAAGAGAAAATGACAGTTAAATGAAAGAAAAATTTCTCATTTTTCTCCATTTTCAATGGGGAGAATCCAAACAACCTCAAATTAAGCAAGTAATTGTTCAAGATGAACGACAAATTTAATATAACATTATTGCTTAAACGTTAATGATATGAATAAATAAGAGGAAGACATGTTCTGATTACTATACTAAAGTATTTTACAATTAGAGAACGAAGCAAGATTTTTTCTTGCAAAACTAGAACCTTAGCTAAACGTATAGGCATTGTATAGTAAAAAAATAACCATAAAATAACTGCTGCAAGCATATGACACAGCATCATCATCATTGCCAAGTGAGAAGAGAAGAAACTTAACCATTGTTTAGATACCAAAATTGCAGGCCTGAACAAACTCTAACTCGACGTCAACATACTTTGACCAAAGTGGCTTGAATTGAGTCATTGCAATATCAAGCCATGGTTTCATGTTACCATTGAAATGCACCACTGCTGCATTGTTAATCTCATCCATGCTGATGCTTGGGTTATAACCAAGTCCCAAAACATGCCATGATTTATCCAGTGGCTTCGTTGTTGAGTAATATGTGATTAGACCAGGTGGTAAGGTTCCTAATTTCCATAATGTTCGGTTCTCATTCTGCAGCAGCATGAACATATAATGTTATAATACATGGATATATTTGCATTTCTATTTAAAATGGTAGAAAATAATAACTTCAATGAGAATAAGACTATATCGTACATGGACAATGATTTATATTACAGAATTTCAAGATGCAGCCATTGCTAGTGATGGGATGATTAACATGACATTCATTTTAAAATACCAACCAAGGTTTTATATCACGATCGATATAGTGGAAAGTTGTGACAAAATACCGATAATGTGGCTGCAAAAAGAAGTTGACATTACAGCCACATAGTAGTCACATCAGTGTTGTCAATCATGCATTGCGGAAAATAACGCTTTGTTCAAACTCCGCTACCCTACAGTGTTATATTGTTGCTATAGCTGCTATTTGACTACACTTACTTAACCATGTATGTCTGAACGATAACAATTTTGTTCAAATTCTATTATGAAATAGCGGTATAGCAGGTATTTGACAACCCTGACTCGCAACTGTTTTTAAAACCTTGGTATCAACAGGAAACAGACTTAAATGGTACTATTAACAATCTAAACATGATTTCGAAGAATGCAGAAAACTTGTGGTAAATAACACAAGAATAGTATAAACATGAGCGTAAAAGTCTTACCAGATTCTGCCAGTAATGATACTCTTCTGTGCATTTTACCCTTCTCCAAGCATCCAAATCAAAGAAATTCATTCCATAGGCCCAAGCACAAGCCTTCGGATTAAATTTAGCTTTGATCAACGGATGCGAGAAATTCATGTACTGTGCATATCTATGGAATGACCCAAAACATGTTTCTACAGCTCCATTCACCTTGCCATCCATATCAATCTTCCATAACCCAGTAAGGTCCTTCTGAACTACTATGTCATCATCCAAAAATAAAACTTTATGCAACTTTGGATACATTTCTGGCAAGTAGAATCTCAAATGATTCAAAATGGACAAATATTTAGGATTCCTGAACTTCATATTTGTTGTGTCCTTCGTAGCATTTTCAAGCTTGTTCTCAAAGTAAAATTTCTGCAGGTTAGCGGATTCCAGTTGTCGAAGGACCGGCACATAAGAAGAATTCAGGAATTTGTAATCTTCAACTGCCTTAACCTCAATGTGTGCTCCATTGTAATCCTTCAACTTGAACATCACTTGCATAGCTCCCAGATTCATCTTGTCGGTTACAACATGAAACACGTGCTTCCACGGTTCCTTTGCGTTCTTTGTTGCTGAGTTAACCACAACAGACGCGGCTACAACATTGTCTGAAAACAATGCATAGTGATATAAATTAGGATCTTCAACTTCTGGAGGAATAGGCTTCCCCTCATCAATATACTTCTCCGGATGAGCAATCCGTTCTTCCATCAGCCTCATTGATAGACAATGCAAGCTCTTCGGAATTGACTTAGCAGCAATCAAACTTGAGAAAGCACCCTGCTTCTTCGCCTTCGTTAACTGCTCATTTACCGCAAAAATAGTATCCTTCAACTTCTGAATCTTCAGTTGGTTATCGAAGGACTCTTTGGCCTCACCAATCACCTGGCGTGTAGTTTTAATCCGCTCCTTCACTTCCTTCTCCAATTGGCGAACCACCGATTCATCAACAGGAACTGCATCATTGCTAAAAAGATTCCTGTATCGAGGTTTGCTCATCAAATCAGAAAAGTTCCGTGATAGTTCCGCGAAAATCCTAACAAGCTTTGAGCTCTCAAGCTTGAGCTTCCGTGCGTAAGAAGCATACATAAGAGCCAAAGACTTGTGATCCTCAGCTTGCTTACGGATCTGATCCAACCGAGGCTTGAGCGGATCCGTTTTCAGTGCCAAAACAGATCTCCTTATCGAGTCGAATCCATGAGCAACACCGCCATCAGAATCCTAGTACAAAACCATAACAACAAATCAACATACATAGCTTCATCAAATCTTTTTCCTTTCCTAGATAAACTATATTATAAAATAACAAACATTTTCCTTTCCAGTTACATATTAAACAAACTTAAACACATTTATTTCCCAACAAAATCACCAAACATCATCCTAGTTGAAAAACATAACAAAAAATCAACCTAACTACATCAAATCTTTATACTATCCCAGAAAAGAAATGCAAAATTTTCCATATTTATTTTCCTGAGAAAATTTACACGCATCAAACCCTAAATGGTCCCAGAGAGAATCAGATCCGACCCATTTGAACCTAGACAGTAAGATCCAAAACTAACACCACCCCACCAAATATTTCCTCAAATTAAACCAATCCAGAAACAAAAAAGACAAAAATTAACAAACTTTAGCAAAAAAACGAAATCACAACCCTATTTCCCGGGAAAAAAAATCAGAAAATAAAGTGAAAGTAAAACTAACCAAGTTTTGTTGTTGTTGTTGTTGATGATGATGAGAAGAATATGAATTGACAGTGAAGAGAAAAGAGAGAGTGAAGAAAATGCAGAGAGCGATGAGAGTGAAGAAGAAGGTGAAGGGTCGGATCCTGAAGCGAGGAAAACGAGGATCAACCATGTTTTGTGAATGAGAGAGAGTAGTGATTATGGTTTGATTCAGAAGAAGTAACACTTGGTTACTTGTTCACACTCTCCAAATCTTAGAATCTTATGTGTATGAACAAAATAACAGATTTTGTTTCTCTCACACACGGTCTTGTTCCTCAAAGTGAGAATAAGTTGTAGAATTAGAGTATAATAAGATCTATAGCTATAAAAAATGATGGTTGTTCAATAAGTATCTAAAAAATTTGTAAATAAAAAAAGTATTTTAAAATTGTTAACTCAACTTAAAAGAATTGGTCCGGATCTGGAACTTATTCTAATTTTACGTATAAAAACAGCCGATCATGAGTTATGATTCGATCGAAAGAAAAATTGAAGTGTTTATTAAGTAATTTTCAACAAAATATGGTGATGACTTTCCTAATCCTCTTATTTGCTTAACATATCCGAACTTAACTTTTGATAGACTTATTTTCTTTTGCTTAAAGGTGAATCCGGATTATTTTTTTGAAATTATGAGAAATTGATAGAGAAAAAACTACAAAATAAAAAGTTAACTATGATTGTAGCATGTTATAGAATTTTTTTATATATTTAACAAAACTTTTTGGAAAATTTGACTAAAAAAAGACATTTTAGAAAACTGTACCATATTAAGCCATCAAAAGGTTTAATTCTAATTTATAATAATATATTTAAATATACAAAAAAAATTAATGTGTATTAATAAGCTTAGATTTTATGTTTGTAAAAAAAAACTTGGATTACAAAAAAACTTAACAAATTTATAATTTAAACTAAACTACAAAACTCAATATAATAATAGATCTAATGTAGGCTAGATTTTTTTCTCCTCAAAGTTGTTTGACCTATTTCCACTCCTAATTATTTATTGTATTTTTTTTTTTTAATTTACTAGTATGAGAAAGAAGTTGTGCATATTATTGGTGTTTGTTATACACTTTATTTATTTATTATAAATAGTAGTAAATAAATAAATATCTATTTTTTTTGTTGTTGTTTAATGTATTCACACCTTCAAATTAAAGATCAATCATTTAAGATAAAAAAAAAATTGTGTAAAGAGTTTTTTTTGTTGAATAATAATAACCAAACAAAAGTTGTAGTCCACCTGATCTTAAAAAGTTGGGTCAAATTCTTTATATAACATCTTATAAACACATTTAAAAAATTATAAGAGTTCACTTGCTTCATAACATTTCATAGTTTTTTTAAATCTTATAAGTTAAATTGTCTTAGTTCAGTTAAGAGAGACCGTACATAATTTATGCAAGGTTTGAGATTTGAATATCAAACACTATTTATTCATATCTTTATTAAAAAAAAACTATTTATTCACATCTGAATTTCTAACCAAAAGATAACTCGACAAAAAAGAAAAAGAAAAAAAGTTGTTAAAAATTTGATTAAAGCAACTTTAAATTAATTGAAGTGTCTTTGTCGATATAAATTAGTGAACCAGCTTAAAAATAAAACTACTAAATGAGCATTATGATTTATGTTCGAAGATTTGCATTAAATACGAGAATACAAATTTTTCCATATTCTTTAATCTACCGACATTCCATTGAACTTGAACCTGCAATCTCCGGTATTCAGGACTCCACTTTCCCACCGTCAATCTCTATGTTTCATTTCCGCGTTACTGCTGTTTCCGGTTGCCCGTCGACTCCGACAATGCGTTTCTTTTCCTACGTGGTTGACGAGTTGTTTATAGGCTGGGTCAAATAGGGGCAAGCAAGGGGCTAAATTTTAGATTTATGATATTATTTCCCAACACAAAACACTCGCACCCTGCCATGCTTAAAATGCTCTTGCGTTAGTTAAGTAGCGCAAATGTTAATTGTTGCGCCACTTAACTAATGCTGCGTGAGTTAACTTACGCGACGCTAGTTAACTCACGCTACGTGTTGTCTTAAAGAAGGCCGAACACCTTATTTCATCATTTCTCATCTACAATCTCAAAAATCTCTCTCAAATCATCCAAACCCAAAATTCGTTCAAGTTCAAATCAAACAACACTCCAATAACAAGTAAGTTTTCATAATCAAACACCATTAACCTTTTATGTTTATATGTTAAATTTTTTCTCTTAAATTAGAAATTTTTTAGAATTTTTTTAGATTTAGGGATTGCTTAAATTTTGATTTTTTTGGCAAGAAATCATATAATGTGTACACGAAAATGACTTGTGTTGCTTAAATATTTAGATGTTTGCATGTGTATGCTGTAGTTTTTTTTTTTAGATTTAGGGTTTGTTTAAATTTTGATCTTGCTTGCAAGAAATGATACAATGTTACATGTAAATGACTTATGTTGCTTAATTGTGGTTAAATGTTTGCATGCTAATGTTGTAATTTTGAGTTTTAGGGTTTATGTATAATTTGCACTCCAAGTGTTTGATGAAATGTTTGAATGAGTTTTTCATTGATTGTTTTTAATTTCTTACTGTGTAGATTTGAAGCAATGGCGGGGTGGATCGACGTTCATGTACAATTCAACGGCGGAGAACCTCAGAGGTTGAAGGTTCGGTGCCTTGGTGTAACGTTAAGAGGTCTCAAGGATCAACTTAATGAATCCAACCAAGGAGTCAACCCGAGAGACACAAGGAGGGTGAAATACGTTCGGTATAAACGTCCAACGCTCGACGACGGGAGAGTATCGTTCACTTGGGTGAAATTAACGAATGACGAAAACGTGAAGATCATGTTTTGGGAGCACAACATGTTCCAGTGGATCAATATGCGGGTAACGTTGCTGAGATCAACTGAAGATATAATCAATAGTCTGATTCCGCCAGAAGATCGTGAATAGGTAGGGAATGCACCTTCCAACTACAACAATTATCTTCCTCTGGATGGGGCAATTCAAACTTGTTAAACGGCAGGACTCCAACATTCGACCGACATTTCTATTGTTCCATTCAAAAGATTAGATTTTTGTTAGGCTTGTTTAAATGAAGGTATTGAAGTGTCAATGAATGGACCTTATTCTTTGACACTTGAATACCGTCATTTAAACCAAGACTAACAATAATTTAATCTTTTGAATGGAACAGTAGAAATGTCGGTCGAATGTTGGAGTGTTGCTGCTTAGCAAGTTTGAATTTACCCCATTCATAGGCAAGATAATTGTTATAGTTGGAAGGTACATTCCCGAATGTAATGTAATGTAATGACTCGTTTATATAATGTAATGTAACTTTTATTTGAATTTATTCAATACACAATTTTTATTCGAATTCACGCTGAATTTATTCTAATTCATTTATTTACTTTATTCAATACGTTGTATCTATCATAAATATAGTCAAAAAAACGTGAAAAAACTTAACAAAAACGTGCAAAATCAATTAAATTGCATTGAACATCGTCCAATGACCACCGGCCAAGGTACGTGAGTTAACTCGCGCACATGCCAGTGGTGCGTGACTTAACTCACGCAGGAGCATTAATGTCCATTCAGCTGTGTGGGAACGAAAAATGCAGGGCGAAGAGCAGAAATCTAAATTTTTTTTTTACACATAAAGCAACTGGCTAATTATATTGATTTAGGGCCCTACCAAGTATGATTTAGGGAACAGACATTAATTTTTTAATCATAAGAACATATACAATTGTGATGTTTCATCTTTTTAATACCAAACTAAATACACATCTTCACTTTTTGTGTAAGACATTTAATAAATTGTTTTAAAAAAATGAATTTTGTTAAAATATAACGATATATACCCCTTGAAAAAAAAAATACTATAATGATATATTGTCATTAATAATTTGTTTTAGGTGCTCAGCTAGAGGAATTAGATGCTTATTGCTCAGCTAGAGGAATTTGATGTTTGTTCTCGTGAGCTTAAATCAGTTGATATGAACAATGCATAAAATATACAAGATCCGGAGTTCAAACCCGGACCACCAAAAAAAAAAGGAATTGGATGTTTATTAAAAGGTATTAATATCAAAAATTAAAAAATAAATAATTTGCATATGTGAAACCCACTTAAAAACCTAAATAAAAAAACTCCAGTGTAGATGGTTTAATATCCGACAAGTATTGGTTGGATGTTCCAAATGATAAGAAATAATTTTATTTTATATTCCTATATAAATACGTGAGTAAAACTCCCACTACTCACTCGTGTTTGTAAAAGAAAAAAAAACTCACTCTTTCGAGCATCAAAACCTAGCTCACCTATATATTTTATAATAAAGAAGCCTTTTGAATTATAATAGTAACACACTTTCTTTTTACACATTGTTATATTAGTTGAAAGTGATATATAGATCTGTAACAAAAAAAAGGTGATATATAGATCTCATTAAATATAAGTGGGACTTATGTGATTTAGTAGAATTTTATTTGAAATAGAGAAGAAAGCAGCGATTTAGTAGAATTTTATTTGAAATAGAGAAGAAAAGTATATTAGAAAATTTAAGTTTTGATTAAAAAAATGTTATGTAATTTAAAATTTCCAAAAACAAACTTTTGAAACTTGTTCTATTGGATTTGTAAAGCACTATGTTGATCTAAACTTATTTCAGTTTAATTCAAGTGTCAAAGTTTTAAATTGTAGAATTTGTAAAGTTTGGATGGTTTTATAAAATACGTCTAATAGATTCAATGACCTGATTTGTAGGGGTGTACAACAGACGAGATTAGATCGGGTTGCATGTGATATGTACCTAGTCTTAAAAGTAGTTCGGATCAATTTTTAGACCTAACTCGATGCTAAATTCAACGCTAAATCCGATAAGGTATGCTTTTGATAAAGATGTGACAGAACCAAAACAAGACTGAGTTGGTCCCAAAACAAGTAACCAATAAATAAATATTTTTTTGGACAAAATAATTAATCAAAGATCTTTTTAATTATAGGACAACACCATAATTCCATGAATCGCATTTTCACTAGCATAATATTCCACTTGGCTTAATGTTCAAGTAGCTTAAAGTGTGAGAGTTAGAGACTCTATATGTGTCGCGTTCTATAAAAATAAAAATATGTGTCATTGTTATAAAATATAGTACTTAAATTAACTTGGGACAGAATGAGTAACTGTTAACTCGAACCCGTCTATGTGTCAACTATGTTCCCCTATTTTTGTACTTAAATTAACTCTGTATGTTTTATTTTTTGAGCGGATTAATTAGATTTGACCCATTGCACTCAAATAGGCGGGTTACAATATTTGGTCACATTTTGTACACCTCAATCGACTTGAACCAATATTCATTATCAGTTTACGTAAAACAAGATAGTTTTTAGGGTTAATATGTTTATAAATATTCGGAATTTTATTTTTAATCCATGTAAAATCTTCTCCAACATTCTTAGTCCTCATAAAATTTTCCATCAACAATTTTAATTCCTAGTCAGCAATTTTGATCCCTAGAAATGTTGAACGAAAATGTTATAGAGACTTAAAAGAGTGATTTTATTTTATAACAATTAAAAATTAAATTATGAATATTTCTAAGGACTAAAAACAAATTACCTCTAATTTTTATACAACTATTTGCTGGGGAAAACTCAATTTTTTAAAGAAAATAATAAACTTTAAATAAAGGTGGTATAAAATTGTACAAAAAAAAAGAAAGAATTAATAAATTTTCTACCGTTAAAATTAAAAACATAAACAAGAACAACGAATTCATCAGAGTATAGTGTACTCTACCGCCAAAAACTCGCTGAAGCCGCTGATCTTCCATCGCGCATTCTCGCATTTCGCAACAAATCACCAAAACCTAGTCAATCTCCTTCCTCTCCTCAACCCAAACCCTCAAAACCACCTAGACACATTCCTCAGGTATGCATTTAGTTTAATTTATTTACACCAACACTAATGACTGTGCAACAAAGTTTTACACATACATCCAATCCAATGGTTTACTGACACATCATTAAATGAATAAAAAACTTATCCTGCTTTATGAATTGATTTGGCAACATTTAATTGTATGCATGTGTAAAACTCTTACACCGTCCGTCATTGTTTACAAATTAAACTCTTAGTTTTTTTTGCAAGTTTTTAATTAAAAGTTTATATTTTTGCAAGTTTTTATGAAAATGATTGATTTACACCGACAATATTGACAGTGCAACAAAGTTTTACACATGCATCTAATGGTTTACTGACACATCATTAAATGAATAAACAATTTATCCTTCTTTATTAATTGATGTGGCAATGTATTTTGGATGTGTGTAAACTTTATTACACTGTCAGTTGTCGGTGTATATAAATGAAAATCTTAGATTTTTGCATGTTTTTCCTTAAAAAATTAGTTTTTTGCAATTTTTTTATGAAAATGATTGTTTTTGTATTTTGTGAAAACCTGAATTTATTTAAAGTTTAGTTTTTGCATGCAACTTATTAATTAAAGGTTTAGTTATTGTGAAAACATTGATTTTGCAAGTTATTATTCATGAATAGTTTGGTTTTTGCAAGTTTTCTTATGTGTTTGTGCAATGTCCTTATTAGATGCGCCAGATATTTTGGACGATTTCTGTTTGAATTTAGTAGACTGGGGTTGCAGCAATGTCCTTAGTATTGCCCTTGAAAATGATGTTTATCTTTGGAATGCTTCAAATAAATCCACTGCAGAACTTGTTAGTGTGGATGAGGAAGATGGTCCCGTCACAAGTGTTAGCTGGTGTCCTGATGGAAGCAGATTAGCCATTGGTTTGGACAGTTCGCTTGTGCAAATAAACAGGTAAATAACATCATTTTTTCTTTTGGTTCTGTTTGGGTTCTTTGTATTCATCATTCTGAACATGTGAATAATGCGTGTTTAGTTTCTATAATTATAAGAAGTGAGTATAAATCCCTGTTACATAATCAAGTTAATGATTCAACACTAAACAAATATTGCCCTTTAACCATTCTTTCTTTGTATAGTTTCAAACTTGAAATTGTTATCTATTATTCTCATGTTTGCGTGGGTTTCATTTTGGTTGAAGTTGTTATATAATATTCTCATGTTTGTGTGGTTTTGTTTTGGTGTCTGCAGCTAACCACATTGAGGAGTGGACACAGAGCCGGAGTGAGTTCACTGGCTTGGAACAACAGTCATATTCTCACAACAGGAGGAATGAATGGTAAAATTGTAAATAATGACGTTAGAGTGAGATCTCACATCAATTCGTACAGGGGTCATACTGATGAGGTTTGCGGCCTCATGTGGTCGCTTGATGGAAAAAAATTGGCGAGTGGTGGAAGCGATAATGTTGTTCACATATGGGATAGGTGTGCGGTTTCTTCAAGTTCACGGACTACCCGTTGGCTTCATAAGTTTGAGGAACACACAGCTGCTGTCAAGGCGCTGGCTTGGTGTCCGTTTCAGAGTGATTTGTTAGCTTCTGGTGGAGGTGAAGGTGATCAATGTATTAAGCTGTGGAACATGCACACGGGTGCACGCTTGGATTCTTTTGACACGGGATCAGAGGTATGCGCTTTGCTCTGGAACAAAAACGAGCGCGAGCTTCTTAGCTCACATGGTTTGACTAAGAACCAGCTTACCCTTTGGAAGTATCCTTCCATGGTGAAGATGGCTGAGCTTAACGGTCACACCTCGAGGGTGTTGTACATGACACAAAGTCCAGGTGGGTGTACCGTGGCAACTGCAGCCGCGGACGAGACTCTGAGATTTTGGAATGTCTTTGGAACCCCAAAAGCAACACCAAAGACAAATCATGAGCCCTTTGCTAATTTTAACCGTATCCGTTGAAGATGATTGATGTAAAAGACCAAGATTTATTGTTCTGCTCCAGCCAAGAAAATTCAGTTCGTCTCTAGAACTACCATCCTAAGCGAACTTGCAACCATCTTGTTGTTTGCGACTTTATGTTAACATAATTTTGCAAACATTTTGTTATTTCTGTAAGGTTAAACTTGCTCCCGACCTGACATTTTCTGCTATTACAATGCAAAGTTTTTCTGCTAGACGAGAAGTCAGATCAATCAAGATTGGTCCTGGTGGACACCTTTTAACCGGAAAATGGTTGGAGGAACCCATGGTGGCAGCATACGCTTGAGTCATACATCCATTTTCAGTCTCATATCAATCTTTCTCTCTTTGATGAAGAAGTGATATTTATCATGGTTACTTTCAGCTTAAGAAAGGGACCTTTAATCTTAAGTTCAAAAGGCAAAGTTGATGCAGCTTCATGGTATCGTGCTAGTCTTCTTGTATCCTTGATACTTCTAACCATATTATAGAGCAGCCACCTCTTGTCCTAACAACCATGTTGCAACGAAATCTATGTGGTATGTGAAGGTGAGATACTTAGCACAAATAGTGATAAGTGTGACGACCCTTTTATTGTTGAGAGTAATCCTCTTATATATGACCCCTATGATGTCTTCCCTGGCATTGTTATCAACCGTATCCATTGAACATGAAGAGTTGTGTAACTGGGGCGAACCGAGTTGCAGTATCTAAATGATAGTCCCACCCTTTGGTTTTCTTGGTAGTCCTACCCTTTGGTTTTTTTGGCAGTCCTACCCTTACCCTTAGTTTTGTATTAGATTGAAATTGTTTAATTGTTTTTAATGGTATCCCAATCCCTGTTCTAGTTTTTATAGGTACACAAATGTATAAATATAGACTTTTTTTCATGGGAAGATACATACATTTATACAGTAAGCAAATGTATGCATATGTTCATATACACATGACTTGGAATTAATGGATATAATTTAATTTTTTTATTTTTCACTTTTACTTTTTATCTCTGTTTTTTTATGTTTTGGGAAAAGGCTCACATCTGCAAGTCGGTTTGTTGTATAAGTAAAGTGCATGGATTTAACGAGCTTGAATTTGAAGTCTTTACATTTGTCTGTATTTAGGTTAATTGTGATGCACAGCCTTCGGGGTGTTCATGGTAATGTTCCTTTACGGTGTTTTTTTTTCTGTGAAGGGAATCACAATTAGCTTAAATGCAAGGAATTTTAGGGACCTCGCAAGTAGTATTGTGTTATGACTCTTGTCATATTTTTGGGTAAAAGTTGTAACTTTGTTTCTAATCGAAAACGAGATCATTTATCAAAGAAAAAGCCAATGGCCTGTATTGTTTTTTTTTTTCCACCTTTCGTATCATTCTTTTTTCTGTTGTATAGATTACATTGATTGACTGAATATTCTTTTTCTGTTGGTTGTTGTACATTTATACCACTCTCCCTAACACGATAAGAAGAACCCTTTTTAACAGAATATAAAAAGGTAGATTCAGTGAGCTCAAACATTGATTTTTGAAGCCATCGCTAGAGGAGCACTTACACCGAAGCGTCCAGCTCATCATCCTACAGCTGTCTCCAGCTCTTGTAACCTTGAGCCCACAAAAGGTGTGATTTTGATCCCTTTTTGCTTTTCAATGCATGCATGGATGGTTGATATTTATCTGTATTCTGTTATATACATCTGTTATGGTAGTGGTGTTGGTTGTTGTGTTGTCAGCCTTTAGACGTTTGTTGGTTGTGTTCTGTTCACCAATGTAGTCAGGGTCGAGTTTTTATGTAGTATCGGTAGGCTGGTGAAGGAGCGTAAACTCTAGGGTCGTAACACTTTTGTAAGTAGGATCATTATGCTGTTGATAGAGTTGAGAGAAAACAGATTAAACCAGGAAAAGCAGAGGAAACCAGCCCATTACTTCTTTTGTTTGAAGAAAACAGAGAAAAACAGAGCAAAAACGAACTAGTATTAAGTCGAAGCACGGTTGAGGTGCCGTGGCATGTAAGGTCGTACGATCCTACGAACCGGCACTTGACCCTGACTACACTGCTGTTCAATATAGTTTTTTTTTAATAAGCTGCTGTTCACTATAGTAATTTGCTGTCTCTTATGTTTCAGCTCTTGTGCTAAATTCTTGATTCTGAGTAATAAACTTGTTGGCTTAGAAAATAAGTGAATAGATAGGATGAAGTTGGATTTATCTTTGAACAAATGTCTATTTCTATTATGGTATAATAAGCAGAGTGCAGTTTTCCCTGGATTCAGAAGCATTTTTTGAGACACTCATATCTACGTGCACCAACCATTGTTTTCAAGCATGTGGCTAGCTTGCTGAAACCATCAACTCCTTAGTATGTGAAGAAGGGGTCTAAAGTCTGTAATAGTAGTGGGTTTGACTAAATGTTAACTAAAAACCTAATGTTAGTGAATCTAAATCGTTTTAAATATTTCAATTCCTTAACAATAGTAGTCGGCTTTTGTTTTGGCATGTTGCATGTATAAAGCTAATGTTTGAAATTTTGTTTAAGCCTTATATTAGTTATTTGAGTTAGTTTACCATTTTTCTTGGTTTTGTTAAAATGCAAGCTTTGTTATTTTTCCTTACGATTCTCTTTCAATGAAATTCATTTTACCTATAAAAAAACTATTTATATTTCACCCCCTCATAAAAATAAGCTAGCACTTGTCACATCGCAAGTAGATCCGTCCTGAGTCTTTCACCATTTTTCATGTTGTTGTTGATTCAACCTTGTAATCTCGTTTGTTATGTAGTAAGAAAAAGGGCGTATCCTCATGTAAGTGTAACTTATAGAGCAGTTATATTTCTAATTGTGTTTTTTTGTTTGTGTTTTTTCTGTCTATTGGAGTGAGTTGCACAATTGAACTTAACTTAATTAATGATTAAAGATATAAACTATATATTACAATGCTTATATACCCGAGTAACGGTTATTAGTAGGAAATGACTGAAAATTACAAAATTGGTTATAACTCTAACTTGTTGAACCAGCTCTTTAACTAACTGAAATATACTCCTTAAATTGATAGACACATCTAATCTACAACTTTGCCAACTCTCTACTAGATGGCATCCCCAACCTCAATGATCCTCACATACCACAACTTCTCAAAGTTGCTGCTGAATTTGCATCCAGTGCTTGTAAAGTTATTACCAATCTGCGTTTTTTATCTTCTGAAGTCAAACTATATCTAATATTTTATTGAAAGACAATCACATATGCATTGCCGCCAGTAAGATACAAATATATTCTACATTTGTGTAACTTGATCCCTCCTTTGTGTCTATATATATGTGTGTGTGTGTGTGTGAAAAATATATATCTTTTATTGCGATCTTGTAAAATTTGTATTATATAAATTTGAAGAATGTTGTAAAAAGATGCAAGTTGGGGTGGACCGTCTCACTTTTGATTTTAAGAATGGTGTTCCTTACCACAAATTATCGAAGAGGGGTCCTTCTAGCTGTTGAAAATGTATCGACGAGGGGTCCGGTTAGCTGTTGAAAATGTATCGAAGAGGGGTCCGGTTAGCTGTTGAAAATGAAAATGCAAAATGATGAAACCAAATAGCCATTTAAGTTTCTTGATTGAACTTCAAGTAAATTTTCATTGCTGTTTCCTATCACTATATTGTTATTCTTATTCCTACGTGTCATAAATTTTTTAGGACATAATATGCAGCTTAGTGTGAGTGGGATTGAACATCTCTACAACCTCAGAATCATGTATATGTGTGCGTGGGAGCAATATTTCATTCAGAGGCCCAGAATAACCTTCCTCTAATCTGGATCTCTTACCGGATTTGGATCCAGTAAGAGATCCAAATATTCATCTATGAGTAACTTTGGAAAGGCACCTCATGTTACAACGAGGATAAAGAAAATTGTCAGGTTTGATGATGATGACCTCTTCCATCTCTTTTCAGCAGCACCATACATACATATTATTCTAGTCAACATGTTATTGGAGTTAATGGATGTATTTTATTTTCTAAATATAAACACATACTTTTTTGAGCTGGTTTGATGTGAATTGACTCTTAATTTTAACCTATGATCCCTTTTTGCAGGAGTAATCAAAATAGCACGGCATTATAGACTTTTTGATAAGCTCTTCTCTTGAACACTTTCTCCCTCTTATTGTCATTATGAATGAATAGTGAGTTGTTTTTATAAGTTAGTGCATGGAATTTGTTTGGTTTAGTCATGAAATTATAGGAAATGCCATTGTACATGTTAATAGCTTGGTGAAGTTACATAAGTTTTGGAGAATTAACTGTAAACCATGTTAGGATTTCTACAAAATCAGTCGATATGTCCGAGTGGTTAAGGAGACAGACTTGAAATCTGTTGGGCTTCGCCCGTGCAGGTTCGAACCCTGCTGTCGACGTTTTTACAATATTCAAAATGGCCTAGCGGCAGAAACTTTTGCCTTACAAAAAAGTTAGGATTTCTACAGTACATGTGCAAACTCAATGTGTTTCAGTACAGTTGGTCTTTGAATCAATAGCAAAATCCATGTGTTTCGGTACTGTTACACAACATAAGAAGTTGATTTTAAAAAATAGCCACATTGTCTACTTGATTAATAGCATGTTTGGTTAGACCTTTTGTATTTAAGCATGAAAAAATGATTAACTTTGATAAATCCTCAGTTGGTACTGTTTAGTTTATAATTGCGGTGATGAATGAAAAACTCTGCACTGTAATTAGGTTAGTTTAATCTCAATTGTATACGATGTAGTGTGAATTTACATATGCTTTTGGCACCTCTGTATGCCCCAATATATATTCTTTTGGTTCATTGATGAGTTTTGGGGGTTATTTTATACTGTTTTGGACTGAGAATTTGGACAGCAACTGGTCACCTCGCCTTCCCCCTGCCCCGTTTGGTATCTTTCTCACTTAATTATTGATCAAACGTGCCTGGAATCTCTTTATATAATAAATTTGTGCTTATGATTACTTGCGCAAATAATTATTTAGGATTTTGGATTTGCATCTTGGGTTTTGGTTATTGACTACTTACTACTTACTACTTAACCCATTTCGAGGGGTTTTGTGACTGACTGGGGCTCTTGTCCATAGAGTAGAAGGTGAACCACTGAGTTCTGCTTTCTTTGTAGCTCTCTCATTTCATGGAAAAACAAGAAGCAATGCATAGTTTCTCGTTCTTCCTCAGAGGCATAATATAGAGACTAGCTAATTCAGCTTGAGGCTCAATGGTTGCTTTATCTTTTACATGATTTCAACAAAACATTCTACCAAAGTGCTTCTATACTGCTGTCACAACATTTCAGCTTTGAACATAGCTGCAAATATGATCTTTCACGAACACACACAACACAGAAATGGATTGCCATATAGTTCACGACAAGGTGTAATCCAGAATGTTACAACTCATGCTGACCGCTTCAAAGGACCAACTTGCATTTTATTAAAAAAACTTCTGCACCTTGGTTAAGTATACTACTTAACCCATTTGACTTAGTCTTTAGCTATCTCATAATTAGTTAGAAAACATTTACACTGTTAAGTTTCTGTTAAGCTTATATTTTATTTCAGTTTTAGTTGTTTTGTAATCTTCCCCTTTTTATCCTTGGTGATATAAAAGAGGAACCATTAACACTGTATCTTCTCAATTGAACAATTCAATAGAATGAAGAATATTTAATAATCTCGTGTCAATTGCATTTTCTCTGATCTTCCATGAATGAACATTTCTGAGTTCATTCCACTATGCACTTGAGTCAATGGTTCGATCTCCTTGTGTTGGCCTAAATGTACAGGGCTCTAGTTCTAATTACTGGGTTGTTTTTGGTGCACTTTTGTTTCTTCATTCTTTTATGTGTATATTTGATTTTGCGGATACAAAAAATGATTTTAAATACATTAATTTTATATATGGTTATACCTCAAAGAGCGTTGTTTAAGGTCTGAAAATTACCACTGTAAAAAAAGCCAGATTCCACCTCTGTAATTTTGGATCCTAATATTTTACCTTCACTTTTTTTGCTTGTTGGCTGATCCGAAAGAGTAAAGAGTAAGAAGCTTACATCTACTTTTTTTACATACAAAAGTTTAGGCAAGTTGGGTTCGGCAGCTCACCGGTAAAAGCTCAAAACTCAAATATCTCTTAGGGAGATATGCACATATTATCCACCAATGATGTCGTCTTATTGGCAGCAGAATTCAAAATAACTAATTCGATGCTACTTTGCTCTTATCCAACCTCATAATCACATCTTTTAAATTTTCTGATAGAATGAAAAGACATCTTAACCATTTTTTTGCATTTGATGTGTTATTGTTAGAACAAAAGAACACGTTTTATGATTTATTTCTTTCTTTTTCAAATCAACATAATGTTACAATCACAATTTTCAACTCCCAGTCCCACACAAGAACCAAACATGTGTGAGATAGCATATATGAATGGTCCTCAACTAATTATTACCAAAAGCATGCATGTTATAATGATATTTCTTTTAATAGTGCAAAGTATAAAGCACATCTAATGATGAAGCAGAGAGCCAGAGACATATAGTTTCTATAAGATTCCTCTGGTTGCTTGAAACATTAGTCTTCACTGCACATTTTGACTCTTCCTTGGATGATGAAGCACGAATGTGTTATGTCATCCCCATGTCAGATACAAGAAGCTTCCCTACTTTATTAAAATTGAAAAAACTCATAAAATTTGCAGTATAATTATCACGCAGTTACACACGGTAATCAATCTTTGATATTGATTTGAGATTAACTGTTCATATTATACCGTTAGTAAATTAATATTAAATGATCTCGGCCATTGATTTGAAATCGGAAAGTCGAGATCTATATTTACATACTAGGAAATCCAAATTCTACAAAAATGGCTTATAAAATGAGGACTACTCACTTATCGCTACTCATAGACACATTTTCAGATCATATTAATCAATGAAGTACCTCTCAATAGAAGCATCATTATATAATTATATAATTGACATGCAAAATATTTACTCCTCATCACCAAACAAATACACAATTTCTAAGTCTAATCAACAATTACAAAAATATAAAATAAAATAAAAATTCAGTGGTTATTCTTCTTTCCATTCTTGCCTACATGATGCAACCATCCAATACCTTTCAAAGCTTTGGAGAATTTGACAAGGTTAGGCCTTCCCATTCCTAAATTCATCTTCCCTGTTGAGAATTTCAAAGCTTGTAAACAACACAACTTAGCTCCTACCTCCTCTTCCTCTAACTCATCCTCACTAAACTCAACTTCACTTAATTTCTTCCCTTTCTTTGTGTTACTTTTCTTCACAACCTTGTTTGATTCTTTCTCATATGTTTCCCAAAGCATATCCATTCCTTCACTTCCATCACCATTATTATGTCTTTCCTCAAAAAGCTTGCAAGCCAATGTCCTTCTCCATTCTTTTTCCACTCTCATTGAACCAAAACTTCCAAGATTAGAACTAACTTCTTCATTATTCCCTATACCTTTTCCACCATACTCCCAATTGCTTTTTGGACTTCCAAAATCTTCATCTAGTCTTTGAGATTTCACTTTCACTTTATTTGCATACATGTCTCTATTACCCTTCACTTTGGATCCATTTCCTATGGACCATAATGTTTCTTTGCTTTCTTCCACTTTATTGAATTTAGTATCCAATATAGGCTTGAGTACTTCTTTTTCTTCCTTTTCACAAGACACATTTTCTAACTCTGCATATTCTTGAAACAAAGTTACTAAACTCTTCACATCTAACACTTTTTCTTCCTTAATGGATTCAACTATTTCCACTTTCTCAACTTTGTTTTCTTCATCCAAGTTCACTTTTTTCTCTTCATCCATTTGACAATAAACCTCTTTTTCTTCAACTGAAAACTCTTCATCTACTTCTTCAAACTCTTCAGAAAAATCTTCAACTAATTTTGGCTCTTGAACTTCAAAGATTGAAGCTTGAAACATAACCAAATATGCTTCCAACTCATTTAGCAAACCAATTTCCTCATCTTTATCATCAGCTTCAAACCATGCTAGAAAAGTTTGCAAAATAGAAAGAAAAAAACACCATTTAGACTCATAAATCTCAACACTACTAGTAGTACTAGTACTTTTGCTACTACCCTTATGATGAACTAGGTTTGGAGTGAAAGTAAGAAAAGCAACAAGGAGAAGAAGAGTAGTGGTAATGAACAAAGGAGAAAGAAAAGATAGGAGTTTAAAGATATATGGAGAAAAGAAGAGGAAGTAGGAAAAATATAAAGGGTGAGAAAATATGGAGAAACATGAATGGAACAAGATAGTGAAGAGGTTACTAGAGAACTCATTGTTCTTGTTGGAAGCATTTGACAAAGATAACTCACTCATGTTTTTTCTTCTTCTTTGTGTTAAGGTTAAAGCAAAAGAGAAGTTGAGGAAATGGTTTGGTTTAGTAGAAAACTAGCACTATGAGTGGATTTTGTGATGATTTTTGTTTTTGCTTTTGGAAAGAGAAGAAAGTGTGAGTGCGGCGTGAATATAGGGAAGAGATTGGTAAGAGAGTGTAATATTTATATATCATAATAAACAAGGAACAACACTTGTAATTGTATTGATTTGTGATGAAGAAAAAGCAGCTTTAGAAATTTTTCTCCTTTCTTTCTTGTCTATAACAACCAACAAACAACCATGTTACCCACCACTTTTTTTGTTGTGCAATCACTACAATAACAGCTAGGAAGATTAATCACATATTCACTTGGATATAGTGTACGTGTACATCGTCATGGGTTAAAATGTGAATGGCTAGTCCCACATTAATATGAATGAACTAAATGTTACTCATATATTTAACGTTTTAAAGCTTTGAGTCGAGATGTGGTATCACAATTTTTTGTTGGTCTCAAATCATTAGGTTATTGTTGCTTCTGTCGCTCTCCAATAAGTGTTCACGAGGCAAACCTAGTTTGATAGTGTTGCCTGCGCTCCCCGATCAGGAGGCATGTTATATTACATTCATGACGTGTTGGTGGTTAGTCTCACATTAAAATACGAATGAACTATATATTTAATATATAAGAGAGGCGATTCAAATATTCAATGCCTTAAGATTTTGGTGGCTATGTGATGACTCGATCTTAGATGGTTATGAATCTTTAGTCTGTTGTTACTTCCGAGATGCTTCCTCGGACCATATTTGCACAATTGGTATTTATAGACTTATACATTGATCCCACTAGACTACCTCTGCAATTATTTTACTGAAAGGACCAGATTGAGTATAAGGGTGTATTTGGAATTTCACATGGGAAGCTACTCAATTGTATGCCCATGCATGCTCCCCTCTTTCCAGTTAACTTTTTTTCCTTGCAAGGACCATGTGTTTGTGGTTTACACTTTTACTTTATACATATAGTCTTCATACACATTTTTTTGGTTTTACTTTCTATATGTTTTTCTTTAAATGTTCAACCAGTAATTATTTTTTTACATTTCCCCTTTGATATGGACCAATAATTGTTCCTCTCTGTTGCCAAAGAAACAATTAGATTCTTCTTTTTTCTTTCCGGACAAAAAACAGTAAGATTCTTTTGTCGTTTATAGCAAAAGAAACAATTATTGAGATTTTAGTTAAAATAATAGGGATAAAATTAAGATTAAAAATGATACGTTATGAGCTATAAACTCAAACACTATTTGAACTAGCTTATGAAAAAAAACTATAAGCTAATGAAAAACATTGCTATAGGCTCACGGCGTAATGAGTTTATTCACTATAAACTCAAAAATTGGTCTTGTCAAACAAATCATTTGTCGACTTGGCTTATGCTCAGTTGATAGTCATTTGATTGGTTGATTCGCTATATACTCAACTGATCAGACGATAATTTGGCTTACTTGTATATATGACAATGATTCTTTTTATTTTATTTTTTACGAGACAAATACGCTAAGAAATGAACATTTGTTAGATTATAAGGATCAAACATACCTCATCTTTCAAATTTCTTTAACGTCTCTTAACTCACGAACTGAGTTACCTCATATTACTCGGAGCAAAAGTGCTTTCACCCCTAATTATGTTAAATGATTCACTCAAATAAATCCTTAATTATATCATAGAATTCACTCAAATAAGTTCATACATATATACTATGAAATTCATCTTGCCATAAAATCATAACTGCCAAACTCATCTTATATGAACCGCACACTCACACTTTCCTTGTAACTAGGAAACAAGAAATGGACTGACGCAATGTATCACCAAATTAAGCAGAACAAACACTCAATTTATAATAAAGCTCAAGAAGCAAAAATATTAATAGAGGAAAATGTAATGATGCAACCATAGTAGCAAATGTCAACCTCCACCAGATAAAAATTATTATTGCCTTTAAAAAAGGTTTTTAACCGACAGAACAGAAAAAAAAAAGCACTCAAGTGGAGAAAGTGCAAAGAGTTTCAATTCAATCCCAAGCAAACTAAAAGCACAATTGGTAAAAAGAGCAAAGAAAGGAGGGCCAACGCACTACCACGTAAATGACGCAATCTATCACAATAATTTTTTGAGTAGTGTTTACATGCAATGTATATATCTCTTTAACTAAATGATTTGACTAAAGTGGTTAACAAACTCCCTTTAGGGCGAATTGTTCCATCGAACTCGGGTTTAGTTTCTGGTGGGAATTTTCCTGACCAAATTTTATTTAATTTTTGATCAAACTTTAGATTACTAAGACATATTTTTCTATGAACCATATGGTTAAAAAAAAGCCCCTCTTCAGAGGAGAAGCTTAGAATCAAACGTCAAAGGACTACGAAAAACACTCAAATATTTATATAATAGTTTGCTGGTTTGTTTCAAGTCTTTTGCCATGTTAATTGATCCACTTGGGCCTAAGATGATTGACTTGTTGTCGAAGATCCCTTGCGTAGAGGGATATCTACGCCGTCGTCCATCGTAGTTCGTCGTGTGTCCGTCTTCACCGGAGGATGGTGGTGTACCTGAATGTGCTCAGAAGCTCAAGTTAGTGAAGACTTAAGAAAGTGTGACTAACAATATGGTAAAGAGTGAGATACATGACCCAATGATGTGTGATGGACGAATTGGAAAATGCACCTAATTGAAACAAGTAATAAAGTAGTAAATTTTTGTCTCCACATGGATTGTTGTTCAATGAAGCAATTAACGAAATTTATTTGATTAGAAAAGCAATTAAAAGAGTTTATGGGTTGCAAGTTTTGAATTGTCTTGCACAATGCGAGATTATGTTTGTTTGATTTAGATGATTATCGACGATTAGAGTTTCCTTGAATACCCTCTGCTTTCTTTGTTAGAATTAACTTGGTTTAGTATTAGTTATGGGGAGCTTCTATGAAGAAGTCAAGAAAATGACTTCTTCGATGCAGTCGTTTGAATGGGCCAAACAGATTTCAAGTGATGACACGTCAGAAACCCTAATCATGTTACAGTGTAGTGCGGTCTACAGTACCGTAAGTGAAGGAAAACTTTTAAATATTGCAATCTAGTCCCTACATATATTTTAACTATTTCATTTATAAAAGTTATTAAATTTATTATATTGACTAATTAAAATGAATATTTAATTTTAAAATTTCCCTCCCTCTTGTTTTTTTTATTGTTTTTTGAATTTACCCTTCTTACTGAAATGAAACTTCATCTTCTTCATATCATCCTGTCCTCGGAAATCACCATCTTCTTCATACCACGAAATATATCGTCTTCATCATCTAGTCCTCTGAAATCATCATCTTCTTCGTCATCCAAAATGATTTAATGTTTTCAAAATCCATCATCTTCTTCGTATGGTTCACCTCCGTGTTTGATTCTTCTGTCGAATTGTTTTCTTCATCTGAGGTTCATTTTTTGTTCGTCGTTGTGGGTTAGTTTGTCAGAAGTTGTTGCAGTTCGAAGTTGTTTGCTATCCCAAAAAAAGTTAAGGTGATTCTTATTAGCTATTTTGATCGTTTTTGAATTTTGAACATTCTCAATTAGGGTTTCGATTTTCCCAATTCTGGAAAGTGAGCTAGTGGATTAACGTGATATGTGTTAATTGTGATTTTGATTTTCAAGCAACTATTGTGTATGAATTTTGAATTTTGGCAATTAGGGTTTCAATTTTCCCAATTCTGGAATGTGTTTTAAGCCTTAATTGTGCTTTCGATTTTCAAGCAATTCTGATCAGGGATTCTCATGGTGTATGAAATTGGAATATTAGAGTTTCAATTTTCCCAATTTTGGTTTGGTACTTGGTGGATTAACATTTTAAGTCTTAACTGTGGTTTCTATTTTCTAGCAATCCTGATTGGGTTTTTACCTGTTGTATGAAGTTTTGTTCTTAAAGCTCATGTTGTTGATATCAAACGGATAATTACGAAAGAAAAGAATTGTCAATTTATTAATCTATGGTCTTTGATTCTTGCCAGGTGATTAAAAAAACAACAACTTGTTGAAAGTCTATAGTTTATATTGGACTCAACTCGAAATGACGCATGAATATAGTAACTTTAGTTTATGGTTGATCACCCTTATGTTATGCTGTTAAAATTGAATAACAAGAAGCATTTTTTGTTGGAAAAAATAGGTTTTCTTACTACTAACTTTGTGATTGGTTCAAAAATATGGTTATATAATGGATGCATTCCTGATGCATTGATAATCTAATGTTTGTTATATTCTCATTTAGCTCATATCAACAATATGAAGATGAGATGGTCAAGTCAAGGAACATAAAAAGGAAGTAAAAGGGTTCATACATCAAATCGGCATAAACAACATTGATAGAGGTATGTAAATAGAATGCTCAAGCAATTGCCATAGTTATAATTATAGAATTCAACAAAATACGCAAAAGACCATGATTGTATCACATGTCGTCACCGAAACAATGTCAAATATGGACCTAAAAAGACCATAAGTTACAACCAAAACATAAATAAAGTCTTAAAACTCCAAGCAAACAAGACAATAACTTTAAGATTCCATCTCCATTCAAACTTTGACCAACACCTTTTTTTTTTATTCCTGATGAGTCCAATACTCTGCAGCCTTTGATAACACCTCTTTTGACAACACATTGTTTGAACTTTGCACCAATTGAAGTGCAAGTTTCATTCTTGTAGCAGTCACAACCTGAAACAATATAACCAATCAGGACCATTTATTATCTAAGTTAATGATACAATCATACTGATGTTTTAGTGACCATAGCTTAACTTACAGTGATTTTGTCGTAATCAGTTCTAAACGCACCTTCGTTCATCCACTTAGCCAATAACACTCCACAATCATTTCTATAACAAGAGATTATCATCAGAACACAATCAAAATAGTTGTTACATATCAATCATAACTAGTTAGAAGTTTGATAATTATGATCCACTTCGTTGACGTGGAAAACATCTTGGTTCAATCAGACAAAAGCTTGAAATTGGTGTTGTTGAAGAGAGTGTGTCGGGTCCTTTGAAAGATTCGTGACTCAACATTTCCTCAAGAAATAACCCCTGCAATAAATTAGAATATTTATGAACTGAACTGGAAAAAACATACGATACGTAATCAATACCAAATCACATACCAGCTTCAGCACTTCACGGCGTCTATGACTTTGTCTTTCTGGACATGGTAAAGAGTCCAACAAAAGTACTTTGTTCTCAATGAAATCAACAACCATTAGATACCAATGAATCCCCCTATCATTAATGGGAATAAAAATCTGAAAAAATTGAAAAAAAAGTAATAAATAAGTTATCGTTATGATGGAGTGAATCAGTTTTAATGCAAAACTACGCATAAATTACCTTGGCTACAGAAGTTGTGAGAGACATGAAGCTAGCTTGATATCTCCGTCTGATTTCGTCGGGGTTATGATGTCAGTCCAAAGCACATTGCTGTATTGAATATAATTTGTTAATTGTCTTTAGTATTTCAAATAATCAGAAGCTATTACCGAAAATGACGTAGGCAGATACCACACTCTGTTGTCCTTGCCAAATGAAGGCAACAACCAATTCTGTCTTGCCACAACCAGATTTATAACCTGCAAATGATGACAATCACATTTCAGATGAGATAGTTCATCTTTCATTTGTAGATGTTAAACAAAAATGACCTCCTGGTCAATTAGACATCTAGGCATCAATGGTTTTAGAGCCTTCCTATCCCCATACACGCCACTTGTTGATCTGATCAAAACCAAGTCACTACAAAAAATAATGAAATGCTACCATATATGATCAGGCACATTATACTACATGAAAATTTAGATACTATATTAATTAATATATATGAATCACTAACCCATTTGAATCTTCCTCGTCAAACATGAAAATGTATGCAGTTGTGTAAGCACATATATCATTAATTGCCATACTTGATAGTGGTCTGAATGCAATTGGTATCCACTGCATAATTAAACCGTTTTGAAACATTCATTTGACTCAATTAGGGAGTATGAAAACATTTAGATGTTTATAGCTTATAGATAATCTAACTTACTTCAGGAATATCGAAACCACCAAATAAGCCGTCGTATCCGATAGGAGTCCAAGGTTGGTAGTTCAAGTAAAAGTCGTGATCGTCATCTTCTTCTGGTTTGTAGAACAAATTCTTCTTAATTTTGTTGTATTGTAAGTCATCAAGTAACCCTTTTCCTTTACTTTGATTGAGAACCAGAGGAGCTGAATTTGTTTGATTGTCCAAAGTAAGCTTAGTCTTGGACTTTGAGGCTTTTTTCTCTGTCTGAGCAAACTTCTTGATGACTTTTTCACGGTCAGCGATTGGTGTCGATGCTGTTGAGTCATAATTGTCTGCCTTATCTTTACCACTATTGTTAGGGGTACTTTGGCGACTAATCAATCAATTACCAAAAAAAATGTAGAACGCTATTAGTAGCATATCCTTATCCAGTAAAACTTATAGGACATGTAAACGCATATTCCATACAACTCTTTCTAGCCTTACCATTTAAACACATATGTTCCAGAAAACTTGAATGACATGTAAACACATATAATTTTCAGATTTATTCAATTAAACTCTAAGAAAATGTAAGCACATACAAGATTTATTCCATCAAACTCCACTCACATGTGAGCACATTGATTTTTTAAGATATGTTCCAGAAACATTTGAATGACATTTAAACACTTATATTTTCAAATTTATTCAATAAAACTGTAAGGAAAATGTAAGCACATACAAGGATTTATTCCATCAAACTCCACTGACATGTGTGCACATAAATTTTTTAAGATATGTTCCAAAAATATTTGAATGACATGTAAACACTTATATTTGTCAGATTTAGTCAATAAAACTGTAAGGAAATGTAAGCATGGTCATGTGGAACTATTGAATATAAATCATTTTAAACAAAAAACACTAAGGTCATGTGAAACTCAGAAAGAACAAAGCCAAAAACCATAGTGGAAGTACCTTGATGAAATCACAATAAGCTCTGATCTGAATTCCTTACTCTTGCTCTTGGTTTCTGTTACCTTCTCTGTCATAACAACTGTAGTTTTTTGGACATCCGGATTTGTATGCTTAGGATTTGTAGTTTTTCTCCCTTCTTGTTGATTTTCTTATGTTATTTCCATATGGTGTTGTTGTACGTTTTCTTGGAGTTTCTTTTCCAGCCATTGTTGTTTTTTTTTTCTTTCTATTGTGAAGAGTTTCTAAGGTCGAAAGAGAGAAGAAAAGTTAGGAGTATGTTTAAAAATGGTTTATTAGTTGGTATGTTAAGGTCACAGTAATAATAATTAAGAATTAATGAATTATCAGCCATTAAGTTTCTTTTGATGTAAATACCTATGACTTAAGGCACTAACTCGTTATTTGCAACCTATGACATTAACTGTGCCCACATAATAGTAAAACACATCAGTTATCAATGTATATGACATTTAGTTTCATTTATCATACATTTTTTCCTATTTACATTAACTATTGTACTTTGTGTAAATTTTGTTTTTAACTAATGTGCTTTTCTGATGATCTAGTCTAGGATATTTGATGTTATCAATACAATGTTTGATGGTGAATCAATTTCAAAGACTAAACATCGGGATAATGGAGAAATACTTACTGCTTATATCATCAATGAGGTTAGAACTTCCTATTATTTTATGTTGAGCAATTTAAATTGTTTAGTAAATCTAAACTATATATCTTATTGACAGCCGTATGGAGAGATTAGACCTTCATTTGTTGAGCAATTTATCCACAAACTAGGAAGAGAATTTATATTGATTGATGCAAAATCAAATAGATACGAAGTTAAGTTCAATCAAAACATTGAACATCCACTTCTGACTGAGGGATGGATCAACTTAAGGGAGTTTTATGGTTGGAATGAAAATAAAATGATCTTTATGAAGTTCTTGGGAAATGATTGTTTCCACTTGACTGCATTTCGTGGACATTTGAATTTTAATTCATTGCCATCATACACATTTACAAGCCAGGAATTGAGGATCTCAACCATTATGAAATGACCTTAACTCCTTATATGGCTGCATGTTATCAATTTTTAAGTACCCACTACTCCTTATCAAATGATACATCTCTATATACTTGATATTTATTCAAATTGTCAATTTGTTTTTTTCCAGACACTGAACATTGACTTTGGTGATTACATTAGAAGCTCAGGCTACTCTGCTATTAATATGTATGGACCTACAGGCACTGAGTACAAATGTGATGTACTAATAGGGGATGGAAAAAAGAAGGCAACAAAGATTGGCAGTGTTTTGGTAGTCTATTATAAAATGTAGTGTGTTGTACGTTACTTGCACTAAAATGTAATGAAACTACATTGTTTTGGTAGTCTATTATAAAACTCCTATGTTCATTTCAAATTGTAACAAAAATATGAAAAATCACTAGTCATATATATATATATAAGGAATAAAAAAAAGGTAAAGTTAAAGATTGTGCAATTAGTGGTAGGAAAATCTACACACTAATTATATGTCTTTGGCATCAAGCCATTAAAATTATAGACCACCAAAATAAGAAAAGCAAAAAGTTTATTTCAAAACACAAGAAGGCACCAGCATATCACCAGCATCTTCCCACCAAAATATCACCACCATCTTCCTACTCCAAGAAGGAACGAACATCCTCTTCAAAGATGTAGCATTCTTTCATCACCTTAATCTCATTGTTAAAATTAATATTAACAATGTTGAAGATGATCTGGTCTCCTTTCACAAGTTTGCTTGCTGCAACGAATTCCTTCCATCCATCTTTAATCTTCACATGCCATGGATAATTTTCATACCGAATAAGACACCTCTGTTCTCCTCTGTTGGTCCACAAAGAATCCTCTCATGCCAAACAGTTTCCCTCATATAGTCACCCATCTCTTGTGGCACAGTCTATGTGAAACAAACAAACAAACCAACACAGTCAGACTAAAACCAATAGATAACTGTTACAAATCAAATAACCTACAAAAAATTAAGGAATATTAAACATGGATATGATACTTACAATTTCTAAGGCCTGGGTAGGATCCTCAGTCAATTTCCATGTGAAGGCAACTGCTTTGCGAAGGCCTAAGGTCCCACTATGCCATGTCGAGAAAGACGGAGGGTAGATCTTATATGGCAGATGATCAACGTGAAACACGCTGTGTCCCTAATAGCTTAAGAAGATGTAGTGGTTCCCTTGCAATCTGAAAACCTCCCTTAACATACAACCATCCATCAGTTAAACATGGATCCTCATAATCCTGGTTGCACCGGACCACAAAGGTGTTTCCATGCTTGTCAACCAACGTCCATAACTCACCCAAGTATCTACGATACTCTCGATAGAACCGTGGTTCAATCTCTCCGTAATCCTATCAACATTTAAACATAGTCAATAAAACAAACTCCTTGACCATTCTAAACATTCCTTCGAAGACAAAGTCCTATTCTAAACATGGTATTTTAAAAACAAAGTAATTCCTTCAAAGACATAGTCCTATAGATTCAAAACATTCCTTTAAGGTAATTGAAAGACAGAGTCCTATACTAAACATGGTCTTTTAAAAACAAAGTAATTCCTTCAATTCAAGCGTCCAATAGTTTCAAAACATTCCTTCAACATTAAGTCAAAGACAGTCCTATACTAAACATGGTCTTATAAAACAAAGTAATTCCTTCAATTCAAGAGTCCTATAGTTTCAAAACATTCCTTCAAAGCAATTCAAAGACACAGTCCTATAGTTTCAAAACATTCCTTCAAAGTAATTCAAAGACAAAGTCCTATACTAAACATGGTTTTTTAAACAGAGTCTTAATCTATTCTTAGTTGTTTATTAAAACTAGATTCCTTCGAAATAATCAGTTTTATTCTAAACATTCTTATTCTGCAAAGTTTTATTTCATAATGAACACATAACAAAGATTCATAAATTAGCCACATACATGTAAATGATATTGATAAATTATATACAGTCACTTATATAAATTATACAGAGTCATTTTTCCATACAAACTAACTTTACACAGAAAAATCATATTGATAGAAGTCAAAGTCATCATGCATGAAAAAGGAATCATGAAAAATGTTAATGAGAAATGAAAAATGAATGGCTAACCCAATTCTTCACATGGACGGTCATGAAGTGTGACAGACTCCGTCTGATGCAAACATCTTTCTTCGTTGCCTTTACCATCGCCATAGCCATAGACATCTTCAGATGAAACTTAAGGAAAAGTAAAAAAAAGAAAGGTTAACAAAAGAAGAACTTTTTTGAAACTTATCATAGAAGGTGAAAGGAAAAGATGTGATTGAACAAATGATGTGGTTTATATAGACATTAATGAAAAGGTGTAATCTGATCATAATATTAGTGGTGTTTAGTCTGACTAAGGGATGGAATAGACAGAGTTAGATGAAATGAATTGAGTGTTGTGGGAGGCGATTTGACTGCTCCTAAACCACATTGAATTTCTAAAATGTGACTTTTTCAATGTGTCATCATTAGTTGGTGCTTGTTAACCCTATTTTTTTTGAATTACGTTCAGTCATATAGTTACTTAATAAATAATAAAAAACGCATATGTATTACAGTATTATTTAAAGAAGTTGAACAATTGTTTATGGTATTGCTACTTAAAGTATGTATTATTTTAAGAAAAATAATGTGGTAAAAAACATTATTTTAAGGAAAAGTATTTTAAGCAATTTATGTCGTTAAAAATTTAATATATTGAGTTAAATATTAAAAACTTGAAGTTGGTGATATTTGGTAAAAAACTTGAATTATATATTAAATAATAATATTTAATTATATATTAAATTATAATATTTTAAGGAAATATTAATGTTACTTAAATTATGTCTTATTTTTTAAATAAAAAACATAACACATTGAATAAAATTGCAAAGGTCATTTATAACCCTAGTCCTTAACTACACAAGTGATATAAGTTATTTTTTTCTCTACTCCTTAACTAAAAAATTGCAAAGGTCGTTTTTAACTCTAGTCCTTAATTTAATAAGTTGTAGTCATTACTAAAAGAATTATATACTAAAATTTGCGAAAGTCAATATTAACCCTTGTCCAAATTTATAAGTTGTAGTCATTTATCAAAAAAATTTATACTAAAAGTTTATTCAACTTTTTCTTTGTTATTTTTTACTTTACGAATTCTTGAAGTAAAAGAGAAATAGTTTGGTTGCCAATTCCAAGTTGCAAAAAGTTAATTATTTGATTGCCAATTCCAAGTTGCAAAAGTCATTATTTGGTTGCCAATTTCACTTCTACCGAGCCATGTTTCTTCTAATGCATTTAATACATTTAATCAATCATTTGTTTTGTTATTCTTGTTATCTTTCCCAGAAAATCAGATTTTAAGAGGATGAACCAGCAAATGAACTAAGAAGATGAACTAATAAATTTTAAATCAAGATGAACTGAGCCTATTAAGATAATACATTTTAAATCAAAGACAATTCATAAGAAAGATAATCAAAGATAAAATTACAACTAAGAGGATGAAGATGAAGATTTAATTGCGATAAATCTGCAAACACTTTTGATGACATCTCATTCTATCCTCAACATTTTGCATAATATCTCTTATAATTGAAGTTGTCTTTCATATATATAAACATGCACCAACATATGATTCAAGATAGCAATTCGAATATCTCCTTCACTCTTTTCCTTTTCTTCATCACAAAGCTTCTCCACAGTATTCAAAAGTTTTTGAACCTCATCAAATGCATTCACAACCCTATGTATCTCTTCATCGTTTGGTCCATTTTCTTGACGCCTAACAATGTTATTTGCAATGTATTTCACTTTGAAAGCAGAATACTGATTAGAAGCATTGCTCAGTAAATCAAAAATGGCAGTGGTCGATCTACTAATGTAAGTTTCCATGAAATGTGAATCAACAATGAGGGATTTCCAAAACTTGCTAACACACCTAAAAGGTAGAGGTTTTTCTGCCTCTACCTTCAAAAGGATATCGATCATTACATCTGCTGGTATAAATGCCATGTTTGAGTCTTGGTTGAGTATTGGTTAATTCTAAAATTCAATATGGAGTCTGAAATTGGCTTGTAATGGAAAATATGTGATGGAAGGGATAGAGAGATAACTATTCGTACTTATAACAGTTGGCTTGTAATGGAAAAGATGTGATGGAATCGATATAAACATTCATGGAAAAGAGCAATCAGTTCAGATTGCTTGTGGGAAATGATATGACTTCTCTGTAAGCACATTGAATTTCTAAAATGTGACTTTTTCAATGTGTCATCATTACTTAGTGGTTTTTTTTGAACTCATCATTAATTAGTGGTTGTTAATCAATTTTGCAATGTAATTACATTCAGTCATATTGTTAATTAAAAAATAATAAAAAACGCATATGTATTATTTTTTAATGAAATTGAACAATTGTTTATTGCATTGCTACTTAAAGTATGTATTATTTTAAGAAAAATTATGTGGTTAAAAACATTATTTTAAGGAAAATTACTCTAAGCAATTTATCTCGTTCTAAATAATAATATTGAATTATATATTAAGAACTTGAAGTTGGTGACACTCCTTGTAAAAAACTTGAATTATATGTTAAATAATAATATTGAATTATATATTAAATAATACAATTTTAAAGAAATATTCTCGCTACTTAAATTATCTCCTTGAACATTGACAATCCTAACCGTAAGACTTGAAGTTGGCGATTATCTCCTTTAACGTTGACAAACCTAACCTTAAGACTTGAAGTTGGCGATTATCTCCTTCAACGTTGTCAACCCTAACCCTAAGACTTGAAGTTGGCAATTATCTCCTTGAACATTGTTAACACTAACCCTAAGACTTGAAGTTGGCGATTATCTCCTTTGAACATTGTTGACCCTAGGACTTGAAGTTGGCGATTATCTCCTTGAACATTGACAAACCTAACCCTAAAACTTGAAGTTTGCGATAATATCCTTGAACATTGTTAACCCTAACCCCAATACTTGAAGTTGGCAATTATCTCCTTGAACATTGACAAACCTAACCCTAAGACTTGAAGTTGGCGATTATCTCCTTCAACGTTGTAAACCCTAACCCTAAGACTTGAAGTTGGTGATTATCTCCTTGAACATTGTTAACCCTAACCCTAAGACTTGAAGTTGGCGATTATCTCCTTTGAACATTGTTGACCCTAAGACTTGAAGTTGGCGATTATCTCCTTGAACATTGAGAAACCTAACCCTAAGACTTGATGTTGGCGATTATCTCCTGCAACGTTGTCAACCCTAACCCTTAGACTTGAAGTTGGCGATTATCTCCTTGAAGATTGTTAACCCTAACCCTAAGACTTGAAGTTGGCGATTATCTCCTTAAACATTGTTAACCCTAACCCTAAGACTTGAAGTTGGCGATTATCTTCTTTGAACATTGTTGTCCCTAAGACTTGAAGTTGGTGATTATCTCTTTGAACATTGACAAACCTAACCCTAAGACTTGAAGTTGGCGATTATCTTCTTCAACGTTGTCAACCCTAACCCTAAAACTTGAAGTTGACAGTTATCTCCTTGAACATTGTTAACCCTTAACTACATAAGTGATTTAACTCTTTTTTGCTATACTCCTTAGCTAAAAAATGGCAAAGGTCATTTATAACCCTAGTCCTTAAGTAAATAAGTGGTAGTCATTACTAACCCTATTCCTTAACTAATAACCTTTCAAAAGTCATTTTAAGTTACTAATCATGTCTTTAAGTTTATGATGTTGTATTTTTTATGATGTTGATGAAGTAATTTTAACCAAAACTTTTTCGTTAATCAAAAAATTATATAAATTCCATTTTATTTCTCCATTTTATTCTTCATTAAAATGCAAATTTTCATGTCTATTTCTATTTATGGACTTTATTAATAATTTTGTTATCGTGTATTAAAACCCAGACACAACAAAAATGTCGCAAGTTTATTTGGCTTGATGAAGATGGAGAAGAAAACATTAACGAGGATGAAGATCGCAAACCTAACCCTAAGACTTGAAGTTGGCGATTATCTCCTTGAACATTGACAAACCTAACCATGAGACTTGAAGTTGGCGATTATCTCCTCGAACATTGACAAACCTAACCCTAAGACTTGAAGTTGGCGATTATCTCCTTGAACATTGACAAACCTAATCCTAAGACTTGAAGTTGGCGATTATCTCCTTGAACATTGACAAACCTAACCCTAAGACTTGAAGTTGGCGATTATCTCCTCGAACATTGACAAATCTAACCCTAAGACTTGAAGCTGTCGATTATATCTCGAACATTGACAACCTAACCCTAAGACTTGAAGTTGGCGATTATCTCCTCGAACATTGTCAATCTAACCCTAAGACTTTAGTGATTTAAGTCTCTTCTGCTATACTTGGACTATACTTGTTAACTAAAAAAATGGCAAAGGTCATTTTTAACCCTAGACCTTAAGTAAATAAGTGGTAGTCATTATTAACCCTATTGCTTCACTAATAACCCTTCAAAAGTCATTTTTAACCCTAGACTTTAACTTCCAAAAATGGCAGAAGTTGCAAAAGTCATTTATAACCCTAGTCTTTAACTTTAATGATGGCAAAAGTCATTATTAACGCTATTTCTATACCAAACCCCTATATAAGTAGAACCCACGTATGCATCTTAGTAGAAACAACTTCTTCATCGATTTAAACATGAAAAGTTTTGGAAATATAAACACATCTAATCCTAATAGATCATGTTCAATAACTTCTTCTTCAAATGTTACAAGAAGGGGGCAGAAATTCTTTTGTGGTTATCATACAATTTTATTGACTTGTAAACAGGGACCAAATGCGGGTAGACAATTCTGGAGATGTCCACTTTGGATGGTATTTATTTCTCCATTTTATTCTTCATTAAAATTCAATTTTTCATGTCTATTTCTATTTCTGGATTTTATTAATAATTTTGTTTTTGTGTATTAAAACCCAGACACAACAAAAATGTCGCAAGTTTATTTGGCTTGATGAAGATGGAGAAGAAAACATTAACGAGGATGAAGATCTCCAGACTCGAAGTGATGTTAGTGTTGTTAATCTAGTGAAAGAACTTATGGAAGATGCACATAAGAATAAAGAGAAAAATAAGAAGAATAAGGTGAAGCTTAATCTGATGAAAAAGAGGGGAAATATACTGCTGGCGTTACTAATTATGTCTTTAAGTTTAAATATTGTATTTTTTATGATGTTGATGAAGTAATTTTAAGTTTAACATTACTTTTTATTTAAGTTTAAAAAATTATATAAAAGTTTATTTACCTTTTTCTTTGTTATTTTTAACTTTACGAATTCCAAGTTGTAAAAAGTTAATTATTAAATTGGTTTTTCCAAGAAGCAAATGTCATTATTTGGTTGCCAATTCCAACTAGTTTATTCTACCGGTAATTATGATAAGACTCTCTATTGTCTCATTTACTAACAAATAAATGCATAGGTTAAGCACCAATAAATGCACAATTTTTATCAACATCAATTGTCTCATTTACTAACAAAACATTTTATTAAATAGATCCACAATATAATTATTAATAAGAGAAAAGAAAAAACCATTTTTCAAGACCGAATTATCATCTTGCGTTTTCTTTCTCACAAGCAGTAAACTAGTTCACTTTCAAATTAGGAAAAAAGACGTGTTATCAAGGAGACTAGGGAGGGAGTGAATTTGGTGCAATGGATAAATATGAAGACAAATTTAGTACAACTTAACACCAACAAAATAAAGTGTACAATCCTCAACATGATTCAAAGAGCTTAACAACAAAATAATTGTCCATAAGTATCACTAATACTGGCTAGTTCAAATAAAAGGTCAAATTTGACGACGTAAGGACATCATATGTTGCATCAACGTCGTACAAGAACCAGCTTCCATCCCATTCACAATAGGTTCAGGTCCGCTTCCTGACCTAGCTTGAATATCTTCCTACACAAACACAACACAAAAACATTTCTCATTGGACTGGGACACATTAAGTTTAAATTCAAACTTGGCAATTCAAAATTGAAGTTATACTCTGTCATCTTCGTTAGACGGATCATTTACTGACACACTATCATCTTCTTCAGCATTGTTCATTGTCGCGACTTTTGCCTCCTAAATAAAAAATTATCCATGTTAACCTTAAAAAACAACATATATGAGGTCAAAAATATGAGATTAATTTGATTGAACTTACATTCAGTGCCATTAGTCTCCTTGATTCCCTAACATGTACCTCACCATACGTTATTCTTTTCCTTTTTTGTGCTACTTTGGCTTGTTCAGGAATCATCACATAATCCTCATCGTCAATGTTTTTATCTTGCCAAAAATTGAGAAGTTAATCAAAAGGTGCACATTACTTGTTGATGTAGTAAATCCGCAAGTGCACGGTTTACCGATGTAGTAATAAAGATATCGTTCTGACAGGGAGTTATGAATTTGGTTGACTTTGAACAATGGTTAGATGAGAGTTTAAGTTAAAAAGTTTGGATTTTTATTTGAATTAAAATAACAATAATAAAAAGCGCATTGGGGTTATTGGTTCGTCATGGTGACAAATCCTTCACAAACTAAACCCTAAACCTAGAACTTTATGTTGGACCTATTTTCTAAAGACAAGTTTCTCTTTGGTCTATCACATCTCCTTTCAGTTTTAGTGAGTGTATTTCTCTAGCAACCACGCCTATTCTCATGGTTGATTGCTATTGAAATCCTTGAAGAACGAAACTTTATTGTCTCAAGGTTTGCTAGACTATTCTCATGTTTCGCAATCCTTGTCTAATTTCACTTGTTCCAATATGAAAACTTCTTCTTTCGTTGCTTCACTTTGATATTTGTGATTATGAATTAACAAGTACTAACCTTCTGTTGTCGCTTTGTGAATTTGATACTTGTTAATTCATTATAAAAACGGTGAAATTAGATTAGAAAATAGATTTACATAAAATTAAGGTTCAATGCTTGGTTTGATAGGGATTAGGTCATTAGACTCATCCAACAATCCCAAGACAAAGAAGTCTACTCACTCACGTTCATTGTAGTCATAGAGAAGAAGAAGAAGAACATAAAATAAAATAAGGAAAATAAAGATGAACTTTTATTCAAAGAAACAATTGTCACTTATTATTTCCAAGAACAAAAGATGAATGAATATGTTTTCTAGCTGCTCTATTTATAGTCTACAACTACTTAATCCCCAAGAAATACAACAATAGAGTGTTCCACAAGAAACCATGGGCTTTAGGTTAGAAATAAACTAAAGAGGCAGCTTGTCGAAGAAGCAAAAACATCAAAAGGAAGTTTGTGGCCGTGCCAAGCCTTCTGATTGGTTGGCTTCATATTTTTGTACCAAATCTTTGTATTTTTGGCCCGAATCAGCTCCAAATCTCCTTTCTATTGCTCCAAGACTCAATCTTTCAAATATTTGTTCCTGAAATAAAATAACTTGCAATTAAAGTAAAATAGTTCTAAAAAGGAAATAAAAACATATAAAATCTAAATAAAATAAGCTCAAATAATATATAAAAAACACTAGTTATTGACTCATCACTTGTGCAGTAAGTAATGTTATTTACATTCCTATCTTTAAACACATTGTTGGTACTTACGTTTATATTCATGGATCTTTGTGAATCCTTGACAACCTCGCTTTGTTGAGTTGTGGTCCATTGTTGAGTTTCCAGTAACAATTGGAACTTCAGAACTCACGTACTTTTCCTGAAGCTTTTGTATGTCATCCAGCACATCTGCATACAAACTACCCTTTTTGGATACTTCCCTGCAAAAATATATAAACACAGAACATAATGCACCATATCAAGCAATCTCCATCAATTTTGAATCTATGTCCCCACAATAGTCCACATTCAAGAAACCAATCTTCGCCTTTTTTGTCCAACACGACATAATTAGGCATTCTGGAATGTGTTCAACACGTTCTTCCTTCAACACAGAAAAAATATCGGAGCATGGAACCCCTCAAGATTCAAATTTCCTGCACGAACACTGAATTGCTGACATCGACTCGTCGTATAGAATTTCATAAACATCTTCCTCAAGATATTTTGTCAACTTCATTGTTCTCAAGTTACCCTCACTTGTTTTTCCTCTACACTCAGTGCAACACCTTTTATAATCTATTCTTTCACTTCTTGAAAGATCTCTGCCGTATAGATTTCAGCAACCTCACTTTCAAGACAACGCAGATGAGTTTTTAGCACAGGGGATGAAAACTTGGATTTAAAATCAGCTACAAGTTCATTATTCCTGTAGCCTCTCATTGCCTCATCAATATTATGCAGAAATTCAAAGATGCTTCCTTTCTTCCTAACATAACTCTTTATGATTTTATTAACAGACTCACATTGAGACGTAGTTCTTATACCACCAAAGAAATCGTCACGCAGGTATGTAGTTGCCCACAGTTCCTTGTTCTCATATGTTTTGGTAACTCAGGGATTGTTCTCAAGGCCATTTTCCCTCACCAAGTCACCCCAAAACTCTTCAAATTCCTCCTCCGTAAAATTAGAGTACATTGCTTTTTTAAAACCATCCAAAAAACCTGAATTCTTCACATTGTCAACAACATTCTTGTTCAGACGCCAAACACATAGACGATGACGCGTACTTGGGAAAACTTCCTTTATCGCCTCCCTCATAGAACCATCACCATCTGTTACAACTGCTTTTGGAAGTTTTTTCCCATAAAAGCTAGAAAACTGGTCAACACCCACTTATAAGTTTCTATTGTTTCATCCATCACCAATGCAACACCAAATAAAATAGTTTGTGAGTGGTGGTTGCAACCAGACAACATCACCAGCGGGTAGTTGTATTTGTTCTTGTTGTACGTTGTGTCAAATGCAATCACATCGCCAAAACAGAAATAATCTGATCTGCTTGTGCCATCTGCCCAAAATAGGCATTTCAAATGTCCGTCATCAGTGGCAGAATATTCACAAAAGGAATGTGGATCAGTCGAGGACTTAACATTCAGATAGTTTAAAGCAGCAGAAACATCACCATCCTTAATAACATCACACATTTTTTTGTCAAAGTAATTGTACAAATCTTTCTTAGTGAACCCAACACCAGGATATCCACCCTTCTGAGCCACCATGTTTCCCATTATATGACAAGTTCTTATTCCGTGTGAGTGAAGACCATCAATCTGTGCTTTATCTGCCTTGGATATTTTCCGATAAACAGAGTGTAAATGCACAACACTGGATGGAGTAAGGTCATGGTTGTGACCCTCTTCAAAAATAGACACAACATATCTACCCTTTTTGGGTCTGTAGTGAACACGAAGCCTAGATGGACACTTTGTACGAGTGAGACATCGGTGATCTCTTTGCCTATCTGACCTTGATAAATGCTTCTTCTCTCTGAACCCCTGCTTGTTGCATACATTCTTCCTCATTACAATCTCATCATTAACATTGCGCCTAATATCACTCTTCCTAAAAGCAAAACCTTTACACTTACCGTACTTAAAATAAAAATCGTAAGCTTCCTCAACACTCGCAAATTCCATTGTTGTTATTCCTTCAGCAGTTAATGAATTTATCCTTACCATTTCCTCACCAACAACTACATCATCATCTTCATCTAAATTCTTGTCACCTTCACTTCCATGATCTTCACTTTCATAACCTTCACTTTCATCACCTTGACTTTCATCACCTTCACTTTCATAACCCTAACTTTCATCACCTTTACTTGCATCATCTTCACCTTTATCACCAGCAATATAATCACCAGAACAACCACTATCATCACTTTAATTGTCTGCAGTTTCATCAAAACTATCAGCACTTGTATTCCCTTGAGAATTCTGAGTAAAATTACCATGACTCCCATCATTATTATCATCATCTACATTCTGTTCAACATTCTCAGAAGATTTACCTTGACTCCCAACAATCACCGGATAGGTTTCGTCATTCAAATCCACATCCGTAGAACTGTAATCATATTCCGGTGAACCAAAATCCGTAAAATCATTGTTGTTGTTTTCCATCTGGTATACAAAATTTAAAACCAAAATGAGATAATTAAACCCTAATCACTGATAAAACCAAATGAAGATATAAACCATTATCACTGAACACTAAACAACCAACAAAACTACTCAATCCTAAGTTATATTCACTATTGAACCAACAAATCTACTTAATCACTAATTTCCCTAACCCTAATCAGCAAATCAAAAACTATTTCCGTAATTGATTTCGCATGACCTAACCAATCCCGATAATATTACATGTAGAAAAAAATAGGTGTAGTTGAACTTACCTCATAGTTTTAATCAGATTCTTCTCTAACGAATGCAAGGGCAATGATCTAGATACGATTAGCGCTTCACACTTGAAATACGAATCCAAGGGCAACGATGAAATGCAAAGTCTGAGTGAATTGTAGAAGATGGAAGAGCAACGATCGGGAAAAGGGTGGAGATTGGAGGCGAAATCCTTCAACTATGGTGGGAGAGGAGAAAGAACAAGATGAATAGGGTAGGTTTTTCTGAAAGAACAGGGCAAGGTTCAAAGTCTGTTTTTTTATCTTAATTTTAATTTTTTAACTTAATTGTTAACATATGATTTAAATTTATCTTTTAAAAACAAAAAGAAAATAGTGCAATTATAATTAGTATAAGGGGCTAAAGTACAATTAAATTTGGCTAAATGAACACAGCACTTACCATGCATTTGCCAGTATGACATGGCATCACTAAATAACGTGGCACGTTCTTATTAACTGTAGGGTTAATTCACCGGAGAAGTCATTTTCGCAACTTCACCATAGAATTTTCCTTAGTTATGACCTAGTCTTAATAAAAAAAAGTTCTAATATGACCTCTGATGTAACAGTAGAAAGTTCTAGTATTTGTTCCTAGACAAGGGCTATAATTTTGACTTTCCCTAAAGATAAATCATAACCCTAATAATGATACTCATATTTAATTGAAGATTTTAATTAGAAAATGAAGAACTTACTACCGTTCTTGTTCGGCTGAAAACATGATAGTCAGCCCTATACCTTAACCTATGGATCAAATCAACCAGTAGTTGAAAAACTTTAGAAGTGTTCAAAACATATAGAAATTAAATCAGGAAAATTGAATCATAAACTATATAGAAACTTTATTAATTGAATCCATGAAATAAGTAGAGGTTCATCGCGGAACACTAATCAAGAGATGTTTAGTTACACATGGTAACATACATCATTACAAAATAAGATAAATGAATATTGTGACACCCTAAATCCCAAAAATAATTATTACTATTACTTATTCAAAAATAGAGTTTGATTCGTAGCGAAGAGTATCAAATTAAAACTTTTCTATTAATATAAGAGTTCTTCCACAAGATTTATGATACCACATTGACTCATAACAAACACAATTAACATTTAACTTCCTTGAAAAATATAATACTTTTCTTTTACATCATAGAAAATGATTTTCTTGTACAAAACTAAATAAGTAAGCTTATCCCTTTTCCCGTGTCACTATCAGAGTGGTTCTTTTCCCCAAAATAACAGACGACACAAGACATGTCTTCACGAAAGGCATGTACTTGACTCCAAGACTCATAACCTATATAACTACGGTTTCGCAACCGCAGGGCCAAGACAAAAAACACAAACAACGAAGGGGTGAGTTCCGAGAACATGTAATAGTATAAAAAAAAATGAGAAGAACACGTAAGCAATTAAGTCAAAGTCGTATAACATCACAAACATAATATTCAGAACCTTGAAGAATATACTATATCATCTCAATCCATATTGGTAGAAAATATCATTACAGCTTAAGAACCAAAATCTTCACAAACACAATGCCACAATTCAATTCCAAACTAGTCACAACACATATAGTCACCAATAACCATCTTCATAAGAACATCAACATATAATCACATTCATCGTCTCACACAATTACACTTATTCACCAAATACAAATCATCATGAATTTTTATGCATACAGACTCAGTCCTAAGACCTATATGAATGTGGTACCACACCTACTCATCATTTTGTCAGAGTTATATTACTGGACTTTTCTCAACATAGTTGCCAGAGATATGTTACTGGACTTTTCTCAACATAGTTGCCAGAGATATTTCACTAGACTTTTCTCAACATAGTTGCCAGAAGTATGTTACTGACTTTTCTCCAGCATATGCAAGACATTATGCTCTAGACTCTATATGGACGCATGAAATTAATTTCGACAAGTAATTTTACGTATACACATCAACAATTATTCACATTTAATGCAAGATTCCCCTAACATGCAAGACCCTACTGCAAAAACACATCATCATCATAGAAAACATCGTCATCATGAAAATACATCGTCATTCACACCACAGATTTTAATCAACATCATTATTCTCACCATCAAGCAATTTTAAGCATCATCATTTGCATCATCATTATAAAGTATATATTGTACATCTCCTCTTCCATAAATAGACAACGTCATTAGCCACATCATTATACATAAACATATTCACTCCTCTTGATTTAATACCTTACTCTACTACTCACATCTCTCTTTAAATCGTCTATAGTACCCTTTAAACTTTTTCTTGTATTGATTTCATCATGGATCTAAGGAACTACTCTAGGAAAACTCCTTAGGAGTATCATCTACAACACAATTCAAAACTAACACTACTGATAAGTGCCAGAAAGTAGTAATTCAAATGAAGATTTAGGGCACTTTTGTTACTTGTTTTTGCAATTTATTAAGGAAAAAGCCGAGAGATAAGTGATTATGGTCCTTTTACGCTTTATTTATCTTACTTTACCCAATTGTGCAGGAAAGTTACTCAAGGCACTGAGCAAAGAAGAAAAACAAGAAAAAATACAAAAAGGCAGAAAGATGAGCAGAAAGGCACATTCACTCGCCTCCAATTCGCCTCCCATTTGCAATGGCGAGTAGCATCAGCAAGCAAGAGCAGAAAGGCACATTTACTCGCCTCCAACTCGCAATGGCGAGTTATCAAAGAGACAACATAGGCAGAATCACAGTTTTACTCGCCATGGCGAGTGAAGTTACTTGGGAGGCGAGCTAGGGCAGCTAAACTCCCCATTGATGACGTGGCACAAACCCACTGGGGAAGAAACATCAACTCGCCATGGCGAGTAAAGGAACTCGCGGGCGAGTTGATGCAGATTGGAAATTTAATAAATAGCCTTAACCATTTCTTGAAAAGGAGTTTTTTTTAATCAGAGAATCACAGAGACTACTTGGAAATAGCTTTAGAGAGATAGATAGGGCTTGGTCTTCATAGAGTAAGAGTGATAGAAGTTGGATTCTTCCTCATTTGGTGAGAAATCACAAAGTTGTAATGAATCTTTCCATTTCAATCCATTCTTGCAAAGCTTCCATGACAATGAGTAGCTAAATCTCCATTGTTGGGATTAGAGGTACTTGATCTTAGCTAAACATGTAATCCTTTGATCTATAAATGTATGGTTCTAGCATTTGATTTGATATTTTATTGTTTATGTTTGATTTAATTGTGATTGAAAAATACTTTTGAATCTAAGTTTAGAATAATCCTCTATCCAAACATAAATTCTAGACATGGAATTGATGTTTAGATAACCACTCTTAGTATCCAAACTTAATGCTTTCCTATCATTTAAGAGACTGAGAAATCGTCGATTCAATGATAGGAACGACTCTTGGATCGTTTAATAGTGTGAGACATCGACGATTAAACGATACAATTGAAGTCTCAAAATTATTTGGGCACGAATGATATTGACGAGGGATACGTGGTAATATCAAAGAAAAATTAGAATCCATGCATGATCTTTAAGTTACGTGTAATGCTTGATCAAGGAACTCTAAACCGAACAAGTTTCACGCCTTATTAATCTCAAATTTTACTCTTACATCATAGTTAACTAGATTTTAAGCAAACGAACAAATCACTCTTTCAACTTAAAATGATAATTGATGTCGAACAGTCCATGATATCACACTAGTCCCTGAGGAGACGATATATAAATACTTACTTTTGATATACGTAAAAATACTACATCAACTACTTCATCGCCTACGGGATAATCCCCAAATGCTCATCACAAAATCATAACATCACAATCATTACTAATACATCACTATATCATATAATTTCCTATTATACAATTTGTTACAATACATCACCACAAACATTAAAGTCACGTCTCAATTTTTTTTCCGATCATCAAACAATTCAACAAATCAAACATAATACACCATCAAATTTATCAATAATATCAATTTCCACACATTATGTATAATTTAAATCAAACAACACCTTAATAAAAATTTCTAATTCATCTTTTAACCTCACACTTCCATATTTGCACATTAATTTATTCATCTCTCAAGGGCTACAACCATCGCGGCGAGCCCCAAATGAACTATTGAGCGTTCAACTCACTTAATTTACACTCATGATCTCGAACTCTTCTCTCTCACCCCATACCTGGATTTGAAGCTTTTCTACCGTGCAACATAATGATCTCCACGCCAACAATGAGTCCAAGTTGTTTAACATGTTTCCGTTTCCTTTCTGCTAACGTGGTCACTAATTACCCATTAGGCTAATTGTAACAAGAAGCTACCTTGTTTCTCATCGAACATTGATTGCATCTGTAAGTTCCTTCTCCTTAATGGCTAATAAGCTATGTTGCCCTTCTCTTCCCCACACAACGTAGGTAAATATTTATGTTTGTTTATTGCATGTGCCTTGGACTATAGTAAGATTATAGGATAGTATATAAACACACTGGTAGGTTCGGCTAAATTTGTTTGAGGGAGCGGCTAGTTCTCCAAAGATACACATGATCATTGGATTTACATGTGAACGAATAGAATAGAATAGAATGATGAATTTAGATAACTATAATGTAAAGCAAATCGTCGGAATAAGAAACTATGCGGTTGCTGCAATGCATATATTAGGGTTTTGATTCTTTGGTTGCATGACTATCATATGTAAGTTACACACCTATTCTAGCGACAAAGTAGTTGGGCTTTGAACCTAGTAATTTTTGAGTCATATGGATATACAGATAGCTACTAATAATAGTTTAATCCCTTTGTTTCTCTCATGATTCTTATCAATCTATTTCACTAATAATTATATTAGTTTTTTTTTTCTTTTGTTAAGAAACACAATTCTTTCGAAATTACTTTTAATAATAAATAAATAAAGTAATAACATTTTATATCAGTCCGTATGAGCTTAGGTCATTTGGTAAAGGATAATGCACAATTTGTGCAGGGGCGGGGTTCGAACCCTGGACACCCCACTTATTCATCTTAAAGGTGAATTTCTCTAGCCACTAAGCTACTTGACAAAAAAATAAATAAATACATATCAAATTGTCACACCATATCAAAATATACATATAAGGGGAGATAATCAAAATATTACTCAGACACCAAGATAATTATTTATAAAATAAATAATTAATTAAGAAGATAGTTAGAAATAATTAAAATAAAATACGCACACAGTTCTTATTAATTCACACGATGTCACAATATCAAAAAAACATGTACAAATAAAATCACTTAAAATAATAACTATAGATTTATACCACGAACATATATTTTTATAAATATACTATGAAAAATTTGGGGTGTTACAAATACCCTGAAGAGAACAAGAGGAGGAGAAAACGCTCTGCCTTGAAGCCCCAATGCTTGACCCTTACCTTGTACCGCCAAAATTACTTTTAGGTTAAGATATGATTTTTGGGCTTTTTCCTCTGATCCATCTTGAAAACAAGCAATTAGTGTATTCTACCTGCATCAAAAGCTCAGAGGCGCACATCACAATATGCAGAGCAACATTACACAGCGTCAAAGCATAGAGGCACACATCAAAAGCGTAGGGGCATGTTACACAGCCCATCATGGGCGAATTCTACAATTTTTCCTCCTTGTTTGAGCTTTCCTTCGTCTCGAAATTCCTTGAAACTTGGGATGAATTTTCGCTAACTTGTATTGTCTTCAAATATCTTCTAAAAACCATTGAACTTCATTCTTTAAATCCATCGATCCTTCATGTGGTGTCTTGCTTTGCTAGGTTGCATGATTTAGCAACAAAAATATTCAAAACAACTATGAAGTTGCACGATTATGGATGAGACTGAATTACAACGACTCATAAAAATAATACAAAATGTTCCAGCATGGGAAAACAATGTGGTGAAAGGAAGCACCAGTGAATGTCAATAATAAAAATGGTACTGCCTTTACAAGCGAAGAACCCCATGACAAGGACTCAATGGAGAAGGTACCAGAGGTCCAAAAAAGGCATTGCTGCGAGCCTTGAACACAAAACTGTTGACCCAAATGATAACCAAAGAATGGTCGAATCAGGAAGAAGACCATCGTAAGAAAGGTTGTCTCTTCCCTTAGTCTAAGAGGATCCTGATGAAGATGATGAATTAGATTCAGAATTTGTGGATTCAGAACCAGACTTCGACGTCATATGCAATGTGGTTTCCATTTTCCCAGCTGAATATGATATGGTGTCTGAAGTTGAAGATTCAAAGGAAGAGTTCGATCCCAAGGAAATGGAGGAATACAAAACCATGTGCTACTTTGTAACAAATAATGGCTCTGAAGATGATCAGAAAGCCATATTCGAAAAGATCGATGATTCGATGAAGACTCATCTTAAACCTTTGTTCATCCAAGCCAAAGTGGATGAGATTGGTGTCAAAAAAGTGTTAGTCGACGGTGGTGCTGCCGTCAATTTGATGCCTCAATCCTTACTTAAAAGGATTGGCAAGACCGACAAAGATTTGAAGCCTCGTAATGTAATTCTGTCAAATTACGAAGGAAAGGCTGGTCATTCCCTTGGTGCTCTCCAAGTGAGTTTAAAGGTGGGAACTGTGGTCAGACCAACTTTATTCATGGTGGTCTCGTCGAAAGCTAACTTCAACTTTTTGTTAGGAAGAGAATGGATTCATGGGATAGGTGTTGTTCCCTCCTCCATGCATCAAGGAATCTCAATTTGGAGAGATGATGGTACAGTCGAAAACATTGAGGCTGACCAAAGCTATTTTCTTGCTGAAGTGAATCAGATTACAAGGAAAACTTTCAACAAAAGCCTAGAAAATATTGCACCATGTTCATCTGCAAAATCAATTGGCACTAATCAAGCAGATGCAAGTTCTGTAAGACTCCATCCAACTCATGGTTTCATGTGGGAAAGGGAGACTCTCGACACATAACTTAATGTGGAGAATCTAAGTTCCCTAGTCTTAGGGAATGATGAGGATGATCATCACATCTAAGCAAGATGCTTAGAGCAAAATCACGTTTGTTTAACCGGAGCATGAGATCAAGAAGGCCTTGGTGGCTGACAGTTAGCAAAAGATGGTTAAGAGACCACTAATAAAGATACTACCAAAATACTTAGATTGAAGCTTTGGTCAATTGGCCATAAATTTGATTGTATCTATGATAAGGAATTTACATGGTTCCTAATTGAAAACCAAATGGTAAAATTTGGCATTAGTTGCCTTTGATATTCAAAGTTTTGGGTAGAAGCCAAAAGAAGTGGTCGAGGCCAAAATAGATATGGTTCCTGTTTAGTCCCCCTTTTGACAGTTTTGTCAATAACAAAAGTAAGGGCAATGAGTTATGTTTATTAAGGTTTTTCGTTACAAATATTGGTTTGTTTGCAAATAGTCTTTTGTTGCAAATAATTATTACCCTGAAAATTGAAAATCTTTGCCATTTATGATTTGTCAAAGGAATGAATGTCTTTTGATAATATGTCAAAATAAAAGGCACGTACTAGAAAGCATCAACCTATTGTGTGAAAATAAAAATAGCACAAACATTCAAAATTCGACAAGAAACAAATATTCAGCTTTGAATTAATGAGACAATACGAAACATTGCCAAAGCATTACAAAATTGGACATTGTTATGTCATAAAGTTGAGCTTAATAGAACCAAAATAGTAAAGTTGAAAAGACTAACTATTGAGCCAAAATACACCAAATCGAAAATCCAAAATGGTTAAACCGAGTTGTGTTCGTTCGATACATAATAAAATGGCTCTTCAGACCTTTACAACAAAAAGTCAAGATCGAAAAGGCGGAAATGCTCCAAAAACCAGGCGAGTTCAACGTCAAGGCGGCAAGAGAGACATATGTTGACCATGTCGTAGTCTTCACCTGCACCTGGAGATGGTAGACGAGCGTTGTGGATCCTATTGCTCAACGCACAAGCCTCGTCGGAAGGACAAGTGAACCATAAACCAAACCAGGGGGCATTAACCGCAACTCAAGTTGACCCCAATCAAAAAGAAGGCCATCAACACTAATGACGTCCCTACAAAGAGAAAAACATCGTTGAACAAAAAGATCATTGAAGACGGACAAGACGCCATCCCTGTCGAAACCCTCACTCGCCAACACCCTCAGCATGACCAGAAAATACGTGGCTTCATCTGATTCTGCAAAGTAGGCGTTACTCAACACAAGTCGAATCCTTGGCAAGTTGGGATGGGGTTGATGGAACATTTGGGCCACCCTAACGATGCAAAAAAGCTCATGTCCACTAAGGGTGAGTTGTTGCATGAACCTTCTCTGTCCCGTGTTGGGTGAAGGGATGGTGAGTAGATGTAAAAAGTCGTCAGACACAGCCGTGAGCACTTCAACGTCCTCAGATAGTTGGCGATGGAGTATTACAGATGCCCTAAAAGACAACAACCCTCTACTTCTCGAGGCAGTGATCTTTTTGGTAATAAAGAGTTGAAGTTTCGGGGGGAATACTTCCATGGCGTAAAACTGGTGCGTTTCCTTACAAGAGAAGGGAGGATGTGAAGAAAGAGAAGGTTTGGTGAAAGGCAAGTAAAGGAACACAACTTCTTATAATGACGAATACGATTAATAAAGCAATCTTCTCATCTCCTTCTCCCATAATTGTCACATGTACAAAAGAAGGTAAAAGCGCTTTTGAGATAGTGGATAATTAATGGCCTTGGGAGACAAAAAATCTTGGAAATCTTGTGAAGAAAGGAACAATGATGGTGATCGTAGGGAATTGCGAAGGGGTGCACCTGAAGAGTTCGATCAACGATAAATGACGCCCTAGGGTCATAAATAGACTTATAAGCGGTTTTTAAGTGAAAAGATGTGGCCCATTCGAATCCCAAAATGATCAAACGAAAAGAAACTGAAAAGAACGTGTTTGGAGGGAAATGAGTGGGATGATGTCATCTTTTCAAATGTAACTTGAGGCATTATTCAAAAATGCCAACATTCTCCAACTTGATAAGTTTCGTCGAAAATGACATTTTTGGGGGCATTTTGTTAGACTGCAATTTCGACAGGCTCATTTAATATGGTTAACATTTAGTTGACTTTTAACTTTGCAGGAATCGAAGACTTTCTCATTCTAAATTGAGGATTTCGACAAGATAGCAAGCTTAGCGCGCGTGATCAAGAGTTCGATGGAACGAGGTTGAAGTGCAATCGCGTCGAAGTCAAGCATTCAAGGCGGGAAAGACACGATTTCAAGGTCAACAGCGGTTCCCTTAGTGGGAATATGGGGACAAGTGGTTGAGTGTGCTATGAGTGTCCTAAGATTCATAGATGGGCGGACCTAAGGGAACCTTGGCCTTCATTTCCTTGGGAAACACTGGAAATCTAATTTAAGTTTATGTTTCAATTACCTTTGAATTAGCAAGACCCCGCACGTAAGGATCATTGTGCGATCAGCAGATATAGTTAGCAATCAGAGGGATAAACTAAAGTAGGTTAGTAACGTCCCAACGACCTCATAACTTGTATAGTATATAAATAAATACGACATTACTGTTACCTAATATCCAAAAATATAAATAGGGGGATTCGAAGAATCCTAACCGCTGCTTACTTTTCTACAACCAAAATAGGTAAACTTGCTTTGTTGTAAATAGATAAAAATTTAAACTTAACTTTTATACCGTCAACTTACAAAACTTGCTATGAGTGTCCTAATTATTTGGACGAAATGACAATCCCTACGGATACGATACTCTACTTATCCCTTTATTACTTGGTAATGATTTGGTAGACTTGGCAGATATCGTCCATCAGTAGACTATTTAACTAATGAGTTTGTTGGGACATTATAACCTAATCATCTATCAAGCTGCACCTGCTAATGGCACGATAATCGTTACATGTGGGGTCTTACTCTCTCAGAGATGTAGTTCTATCCCTCCGCTTGTCGAGTTGCACCTGATGATGACGATTCGTGGGGGTCTTACTCGCTTAGAGGTAATTGAAACATAAACTTAAATTAGCGTTCCTAAATTTCCAAAGGTATGACTTCCCAATATTCCTAAAGATTCCCTCATCTATGAATCTTAGAAGTACATAACAACCTCTCCCTTTCAGTAGTTCTACAAATGGGCAGCCATATTAGCGTCCACCTTACCAAGGTTAAAGAAGAATGGAGTTACTGAGCCTATTTAAGTCGCGAAGTCACCTGTTTCCTTAATTACTATCTAGTTACTACCTGAGTTCAGCATTAGATTGGGTCTAGTTAAATAATTGGTCATTTATTAATAAGAATTAGTTCATTTAATTTTGCATTTAGGATTAGGATTAACATCTAGTAATCGTAGGAATAAAGTCATAATTAGTAGTAGTAATAGATAATAACCATACTAGTTAATTTAGATCAAGTGTTGTGCATTACATTTAGGAAATAATAGAGTCAAGTAACCACGCAGGAGTTAACACCAACCTAAATTTTTTAAATTAAGCACAACCTTATCTTTGTTAGGAAACTTTCTCAAACTTGTGATTATTGTGTAAAATAGGTAATCATGGAAGTAACCAAATACACACAAATAATAACAACGAGAGAGGAAACTGAGGAAGAGGAATGGGAGCACTTGGTTTTACTATTCAAGAAGGTGAAGGTGAAAACATCCTTTCTGGAGAAACTAGAGAAGGAACCATTATACCTCGAGTTTCAAAAGGAAGTAGATCTCAAGCGGCAGCCGCTATTGAAGTAGGGGAATACAATCGTCAGGCATAAATTAAGCAGGCAAAGAAAGAATTAGATGAAGAATTCAAGGAGCTTCACCAGATCCTCGAAAAATACCAAGTTCACATGCCTGTAGAGGAAATGGCGAAGCAAAGTCTGTGTTGCATCAACTTTCTGCAAGAACTACTAAAAACCACAATGGATTCATTTGAGGAGGACTACGTAACACTTACTGAAGAGTGTCACATCAACTTCGAGGTACTTGCAACCATCAAGTATGATGGTGAAGGATGTTATACACTCCCTGTGTGCATAGATGAGACATACATCGGTGAGGCCTTGTGTGATTCCGTAGCAAATGCGAACCTTATGAGTCTAATGAAGGCAAGTGGGTTAGGGAATCTAAAATTGATGTAGGGAGTTACGATTGGATATGTTAATGGTCACATGGAAATGGCGATCAACATACTGTATGACTTCCTAGTCAAGATAGGGAGTTACGATTTCATGTTGGACATCGTAATAGCTGACATCGGAGATAGGTATGATTTCCCACTCATCTTAGGAAGAAGATTCTTTGCTCAGTCTAGTCTTATCTTGGATTTGAACAAGGGCAAACCATAATCAGAACCCTAAAAGACTATTAGGTGTTCGTTGTGAATTACCATGAATATGACATAGACGTAAGTCAAACGCCAAAATGGCTTTTTGTTAAGAGAACTGTGGATGAATTCTCTAGAGAAGTGGTTGAAGAATAAATTGCAATGGGATACATGACCGAAGAAGAATTTTATTTTGAAGATGAAGAGGAAGGCAAGGAGCCAAAAGTTCAGGGGCTCCCAAGCACAAGTTAGACATATATGTCAGGCCCGGGACATAAAACACGTACTGAATAGGGGGAAACCTATTTCTTCAAGCTAGTGACCTAAAAGAAGCGTTGAATAAGAGGCAACCTATTGATCATCGTGACGAAGACGCTAAACACGCGCTGAATGAGAGGCAACCCATTAGTTTATTTTCTTGCATTCACTTTTCCTTTTCAATAAGCTAAGCTGAGATTTTCTTTCTAATCAACTTCATTTCTTTTTCTGGTACTAATCCTCAAGTTTTATCTTATAAATTTTGATTATTTGCATTTACATTTAAAACCTTTCCTTTTATGCTTTACTTTGTTTTATTCTTAGATAGTCATTTCAGAACGCTTACAGAAGAGGCTAGGTTACCCTTACATTCAAGAGCATGATAACTATTGGGACTTAATAATGAAGGTACTCAGATCACCATCTCTTTTATGAATAGAATAATCAGTGAGATTTAGAGTCCAATATTTCCAATCCATTACATTACCATAATTCTTTCTATCATGAGTGTTTCATATGAATGTTATTTTTGCTCAAATTTGCGGTTGTTCTTTACGGACGATCGGTTAAGTTATATTACACACGAGACAATTTTTTCATTGGTACATTGATCCTTTAAAGCCATCCTTTTATATTCTTATTATCAAGTTTACTAAATTTATTCCTAGGAATGTTATTCTCGAGAATATAAAGAAGAGAGTTTTATTCCTGGGCATTTTAAAAAAAGATGTTTGGTTAATATTTATTTATTGAGTAAATTACAATCCCCTCCCCTAATAGGGTTTAAAATTATGTTAATGAAATTGTAAATAAAAAATAGCAAAAAATATGTATTTAAAATTTGATTATATTAAAAGGGACCCGGAATATTATTTTTCTTTGAAGTGCGTTTGATTTTTTTTTTTTGCTAGATTGTTAGAAATAAATAAAAAATTATGGAGGGACTAAGGCGTAGATTTTTACATAAGAGGGGATGAGAATGTAATTCAAGCTTCTCTCAAGGGAGAGGAGTGAAATATTTTCTAATATGTTTTGAATAAGAGGGGAGGAGAATGTAATTCAAGCTTCTATCAAGGGAGAGTAGTGAAATATTTTCTAATATGTTTTGAATAAGAGGAGAGGGGAGTGCAATTCAAACATCTTTGAGGAGAGGAGATTGTAATTTACTCTTATTTATTCCAAGGAACTACTTATAATAGGAATGTTAATGATTAATGTTTATCTATTTCTTTATTCTTTTCTGGAAATGTTTTATTCCCAGAAATAAAATTTAATAAATTTAGTGGGTGTTTGTTTCAAGTTTACAATATATAATCTTGGGAATATAAGGGTGTGAATTTTATTCCCGAGTTTACTAAGAAAATGTGTTTGGTTAGTATTTAAAGTATTCATGGGAATGACTGATAAAGTGATATTTATGAATAGTAATTAATGATTTTATTCCCGCCTTCATGAGAACTTTATTCCTCTCAATTTCTTTAGGAACAAAACAACATTCCTAGGAAACTTTTATTCCCAGGAATAAAATTTAAATTTTTTGAAACAAACATAGAAATATATCTTTCCAGATATCCTATTCTCAGGAATCTCCAAATATGAAGTGAAACAAACGCTCCCTTATAACAAACATTGGAATGTACATTTCAATCATTTTATTCTTAAAAATATACAAATATAACTTGAAACAAACACACCCTAAACATTATATTTATTGATATAGTTGATGGATTCCAATTAATAATATAAACATAAAGGACAATGCCAATATATAAAATAGTTATAACTCAGTTTTGGCTCAATGTTCACATGAAATCCTTTTTTTTGTGATTTTCTCTATCTGTCATGAAAGGTTATTGAATAACGGAAATTTTATAAAATAATAATAAATTCTTATGATTGATAAGTTTCTTTATGTCACCTCGTTATTAAGGGTGTTAAAAAAACAAACACAACTCATTAATGTAATAAAGAGATGTTCAATAATGACTATTAATTTAGAAATTATTTTTACATCTCCACAAGCTCTTGAATTATTTACAATACTTAAGGTAAGAATGAGCTTTATAAGTCATAAAGTAATAAAACCATATTCTATCTCTTAAAAGAATAGGGAAGAAAGTATGACTAAAATTGTTAAGTTTGTTTATGTTATTATTATCTTTATTTCGCTTTTAGTTGTTGCAATGGATGTTGATGGTACACATTTTGTATCCTACACAAGTTTTTCTAATTACTTTCTATATTATATTTCATCTCATTTTACCAAAATAATTTACTCTACTTTTTTTTTTTTATTTTTTTTTTTTTTTTTATCTTTTCCTTTTTTTAT
>Ga0228710_1000165_pt1 | contig 63772 bp, 41 predicted proteins | sample MedpolnodulmetaG_FD_177995 | JGI IMG/M metagenome (GOLD analysis project Ga0228710, IMG submission 177995) | Root nodule microbial communities from Medicago polymorpha collected in Santa Monica, California, United States - pink nodules | ecosystem: Host-associated > Plants > Roots > Nodule...
TTGTTCAAAAAAATAGGAGATTTGGTGTGATTTTGTTGAGAAGGAAAAAATAGGGTTAATAATTAAACAGGGTATTAGAGTAAAATTAACCATTAGAGTTAGGTTAAATTTAGGGCAACAATTAGCTCGCGGGTTAACTTTAATAAATAAGAGATTATGGAAGTAACATTAAAGGATCTAAACTAAATATTAATTAATTAGGAGACCATTATAAAAACTCTAAATAAATTAAAAGGATCGTATATTTAATTTTGGCATTAAGAATACCGGTTCACACCAAAAAAGGTAAATTTTTCCTCAGTAAAAAAAAATCTACATTTTTTCTTTTTTGTTACAAATCAAAGATGACTATTATTGGGCCTGACTTGTATCTACGATGACATGGCATGTATATTATATAAGTTAGGTCAAATTCCAAACCTCTCGTTCAACACACCTCAATGTCCCCACGGAAGAGGCAGCGGCTAGGGCATTCAACCCTAGAAGAAGAAGAAGAAGACATAATCAGTGCACTATTGGATCCCCTTCTTCATCACATTCTTTCCTTCATTCCGACGAAAGACACCGCCGTCACAAGCCTTCTCTCAAAGAGATGGAAACCACTCTTCCTCTCACAACTCACCTTCAACTTCGATGACAAAGACTTTCCAAACGCTCCCACTGGTTTGAAATTCTTCAACTCCTTCATCACCAACCGAGATAACGCTGTACCCATCCTCTCATTAAACCTTAAATTCCGCAAATTCTCTAGGCGTGAGGTCCAAACTTTTATTATTGACGGTGCAATAGTAAACCTTACAAACCTTAAAACTCTCAGCATCGATGTCGACCAATCCTACTCAGTGTTTCCTTCTATCTTTCTAACTAGCAAAACCTTGTCTGTCCTCAAATTGAAGTGCTTAACAATATTGGACGATGTTCCACACGTTCATCTTCCCTTACTCAAAGCACTTCACATGGAATCTGTTACTTTTAAAAGTCATGAATATCTCTGGAAACTTCTGTCTGGGGTTCCCCTTCTAGAGGAGCTGGAAACAAAGGATTTAATCGTAAATACACCTTATGGAGACTGTCGGTGTTGTTCACATTCACAAAGACGTGTTGCATGCTTTTCCAAGTTGGTCAAAGCTAACATTCGTGATAAGTATTCTTTGTTTGATTGGTTTCATAACGTGGAGCATCTGCGCCTACAAGTGACGCCCCTACTACTGGTATGTCTTCTGCCAGTTTTCAATTTATTGTCATCACTTGTTGTTATAATTAATGTGGGTTGATTTCTTTTCTAATAAACCACCATTAAGCAAAAAAATCAGTGCCCATGTCGGAGAATTCTTGATCATCGCCGTTGTATTTTACGAATGTTAGAGCCTAATCAAATAAAAGGTGGGAATGAAAACAAAATAAATCACATAGGTAATATTGATGTAGGGTAACTCGTGGAACAAACATATCCCATCTCATGTCGAGGAGGGATCCATGTAATCCATGAGTCTATCCGATCAATTTTGTTGTTCAAAATTACAAAACAACAAATTAGTCTCTTAAATTATAAAACTTCATCAATTTACTCATTAGATTGATTCATCAAAAACTAGATAAAAGCTGAATAGTCTCTTACCACATCAATAAAACAAAGAACCTTAAATTGTGGGATAAATTTAGAAAAAATACATGTACTCGTTTTGAGCACTAGAGTTCCAACCCCCTCTCCCATGATTGCGAGAGGAGCTTCAGATTATCGGAGACCTTACCGACGGTGTGCCATAATGTCGGGGAGTTGTTGTTATAGCTCGACAAGGAGGATCCTGGTCCTAGGTATCCCTCAGTGATTAGGGGTTAGGGAATCAGAGCTAGGTGATTTTTGTGTGAATTGGTGATATGGAGAAGAAGTGAATCAATTTATGGAGGTCTGTAACCTCTTATTTATACAGTTGGTCCTATCAGATAATGGGTCAAAATTAGTAGGGAGATGGTGAATTGTGGTGGACTAGTGGGCAAGTTAGTGGGGGTGAGGTGTCCTACTACTCCAGCTCCCAATACCGACTCAAATGCACTTGGGTTTCATGTGGGAAGACTTGGTCAAGGGACGATGTATTCTGACCATGAGGGTGGGGTCGCCCCTCCTTGTAGGGAGGCCACATTGTTTCTTATGGTGGTATATAGCTCCCCAAGCACGAGTCTTAAAAGGCCAAAGTGCTTGAGTAATACGCCTTTATCATTCCTATTCATTTGCCGATTTTAAGGTTGGCGCTACAATACAAAACTATGAAGCACAAACACAGACACATTAACACCGATAAACTTTGAGAAAACGACATAATTCAATGTAATCACAAGTGTCAGTGTTGTGTCAGTGTCGGACACAACACATATTGAACATCGAGACACGCTTTCAATCAAAAATGTCGGTACAATAGAGGTATAAAAATACCAAATTGAATCACATTGTTCAATTTAAGGTGCTATTTCTTAACTATGAAGGACTAAAATGTTGATATAGACTTAAACTATTATCTTATTATCTTATTGTTTATGGCATAATTTCACACATATGTTTTACCCCAATTGTTCCTCCACATCCCTGTAATATTATCTCTGTAATTTACGCAGTTGGGGTCCTCTAGGTTAGATAACATGTTTCACAATTTAACCCGCATGGAGCTTATATTCGATCCTATGCCTGCATTGGGGAAGTTGAAGTGGAGCTGGCTGATAAAATTGCTTGGAAACTTTCCTAAACTTCAAACTCTTATCATTGATGAGGTTTTTATCGTTAACCGTTTCTTCTTTGCTTTTGGTTCTACTTCTATATATTTTTAGTAAAATCAATTGTGTATCATTGACAGGTTGATAGCGTAAATTTTGGCGAGGGAGATTGGGAGGACCCAACAATTGTTCCAGAATGTCTTTTATCTCATCTTACAACATGTTCGCTTAGAAATTACAGCCACATAAATTGTGAGCTTCGATTTGCAAAATATATATTGCAGAATTCAAGAGTACTAAGCACCATGACAATTCAGAGTGCCAAATTCGTAGAGACAAATACAAAGCTCCAAATGTTAAACGAATTATCTATGTGCCCAATGAATTCAGCCACATGTAAACTTTTATTTATTTGATTAGTAATGGATATTGAATAGAGCATACGTGCAATAGATCTAATCTTTAGAAAGGCATGAACACTGTCTCTTTCTTACAGTAGCTTTATGAATCACTTACAACTAGTGTTGCAATTATTACAACCAGAAATTCAGTTGATATCTTCAAGGTTGATGATTATATTATGGAAATATTGAGAAAATATATATATGCATCTCTTGTGTTCCGTCTACAAACTTTTTTTAAGGTTGATGATTATTTATTATGGAAATATTGAGAATATATATATATATATATGAGTAATGCTAGTTATAGTGAACTAGCATCCCACGAAAGTGTCCCGAGCAGAATTTTACTCAATGCCATGCTTAAACTATACCCCACCTCTTCCCATGTTTCGTGGTCAAGAAAGAATTTAATTGGATAGTGACTTATCGGGATCATTTCGGGATGCTTTTTCTCGGGTTAAATAGCAGCACTCTCTCTCTATATATATATATATATATATATATAGACTGTTAATTTATACCCACCTAAAAACACTAATATGTAAATTAGCAAGTAACACCCATCTTAATTTTAAATGGAAGGTTAGTTTTATAACTAATTAAATAACAAATTTTGTTTCCTAGTTTCTCGGTTGAACATCCATTGTCAATTTATTTAGATTAATAGACACGGTGTTTTTTTCTTTCAAATGTTAGGGGTTTGGGTGGGTTAGAGAAGAGGAAGGAATTAGGAAACCGATTGGTGAGAAGAATCCTTCATTATGTATATTTAGGAAACTAAGTTGGGTTTGTGTGATGATTTCTTATGTGCTTCATTGTGGGGTAATTTTGCGGCAGGTTTATCAAATCAAACAAGGAGTTCTATTTATTCAATATTTATGCTCCTTGCGAGAATAGTTCAAAGCAAATATTGTGGGATTCGTTAACGGGGAAATTACAACTGTTAGATGGGAAGAAGGTTTGTGTCTGTGGGGATTTTAATGTTGTTCGTTGTGAAGAGGAAAGACGGTCTGTTAGACAAGGTTTCAGGTCTTTTGATCATTTTCCCTTTACTCAGTTTATTGAAGATTATCGTTTAGTTGATTTACCATTATGCGGTCAAAATTTTACTTGGTATAACGGAGATGGTCTTTCTATGAGCCGGATTGATAGGTTTCTGCTTTTTGGGGAGTGGTGTATGGTCTGGCCTAACTGTTTGTAGATTGCACAGTTGAGGGGACTTTCAGATCATTGTCCTTTGTTGTTGTCAATGGATGAGGAAAATTGGGGTCCTTTCCCCTTGAGGATGCTGAAGTTTTGGCAAGATATGCCTGGCTATAAGCAGTTTGTTATCGGTAAATGGAATCCTTGCATATAGAATGGTAGGGAGGATTTGTTCTGGAAGAAAAATTGAAAATGATCAAGATGGCTTTAGAAGAGTGGAATGTTTCTCACCCTGAGAATGTTCCAAGTAAGATAGACTCTCTCAAAGCTTGTTTATCTGTCTTGGATTGTAAAGGGGTCAACGAGGTGTTAACTGTTGGCGAGGTTGCGGAATTACATGGTATCACATTGGACATTCATTCTTTGTCTCGTGTTAATACTAACATATGTTGGCAGCAATCTAGACTTCTTTGTCTTAGAGAAGTTGATGCAAATTCCAAGTATTTTCACTCAATTTAATCAAGTCGTCGGAGAAGGAATACTTTATCTTCAATAATGGTGGATGGTTTAAGGGTGGAGGGCGTGCAACCTATCTGCCAAGTTGTGTTCTCGCACTTCTCCTCACACTTCAGAGCTTGTAATAGGGATAGGTCGAGGGCGGATGACCTTCAGTTCTGTACTTTGTCTATTACAGAAGGTGGTAGTTTGGTAAAGCCTTTCATTGTCAAAGAAGTTAAAGGAGCGGTATGGGACTGTGATAATTACAAGAGTCATGGTCCTGATGGAATTAACTTTGGCTTTCTGAAAAAGTTTTGGCTTGATATGAAAGATGACATTACGAGGTTTATTACGGAATTTCACCGAAATGGTAAATTGGCAAAAGGTATTAATTCTACTTTCATGCTCTTATTCCTAAAAGTTGAAAGTTTTCAAAAATTAAATGATTTTCGACCTATCTCTCTGGTGGGAAGTCTTTATAAAATTATAGCAAAAGTTCTCGCAAATAGACTTTGGTTGGTTGTAGGCAGTGCTATTTCTGAGGCTCAAACGTTGTTTGTCAAAGATAGACAAATTCGTGATGGAATTTAAATTGCGAATAGTAGAAACAATGCTTTTACTTGAATATCATGATCATCTATCTAAAGGAAGAAATGTCAATATAAATAGCAAAGCATTTTCCTCACGACTACCATATTTCAAAAAACCTCCAAGAATAAAATCAAAATAATAAGCACATATAATAATGAACATGGCATGATCACCGAAAAAGGAAGAGTTGTAGACAATTGAGAGTCTTGATTACATAGAGATATATTTGTCTTATATCCAAAAATACAAGATATATATTACTTGGTGGTATTAATTGAATGTAGGAACCTATCTTTGCTGCACAAATCATGAGAAAATAGGCCCATGTAGAGTAGTGCTCTAAGTTCAATAGCCCAGACATAAAATTTGTAATTTTCAAATAATACTTACTTCGGAGTGCATAATGCTAAGACGTCCTTCTGGAATGTGGGTGGTCAGTTTTGCTGATGGAGAGATTTTCGAGGCTCTTCCTCAGCAATTCTCTTTGGTAGGGTCATTTAGAATCTGTTTGGTTCAACGGAGGGGAAGAGAGAAGGGATTTTAATGGAGGGGAGGAAAAGAGAGGGGAGGGGAGATAAGATATATTAATTAAATATTTCTTTAGTTCAAAAGAGGGGAGATATTTTAATTAAAAATATGTTTGGTTCACAATTGTAGGGGAGAGATTTTAAAATTAATTTACTGTTTTAACCTTAAACTTAAATATACGAAAGTGTTTGATTTTACGATTTGATAGACCGACGAAAGACAAGAATACATCTAATAATAAAGGTTGTTAAAAGGATAATATAACATAATAATAGTAAAAGTTGTTATAAGGATAATATAACTTAATAATAATAAAAGTTGTTACAAGGATAATATACTCAAATAATAATAAAATTGTTACAAGGATAATATAACCTAATAATAATAAAAGTTGTTACAAGGATAATATTGAGACTTAAAATTAATCTAAGGACAATCTTTGCAATGAGATAAAAATTTAAAGAGATCTTTTCCCCTCCTCTTCGAAAAACTCCAATTTAGGGGAAGCAAAACATGGGTCTTGAAGGGAATTTGCTCCCCTCCTCTCCCCTTCTAAAAATTGAATCAAACACGTTAAATTAAAAATATTCTCTCCTCTTCCCTCCCATCCCCTCCAAAAGTCTCGAACCAAACGAACCCTTAGTTTATGGGTGAGTGGTAGGTGGGTTTGGAAGTTGAGTCGGAGGCGGAGCATTTTTGTTTGACGAGGTTAAAATAACCACGCAACCTAAAGGGACACCCACATTTCTTTGAACATGTGTCTTCTTGTTTAGACATCTTTGTTCCTTTATACTTGCCACTTCTTTCTCAATCTAAAACAAAGCTTTGGTTTTCTACGTCCAAAACTATTATAGCATTTTTCTATTATATATAAGCGCAAATTCGGTCTCTATTGCTTGACAACGAGCCCAATTGGTCATCTCTTCTCTATCTTCATACTTCTTTTTCTCTTCTTTTTTTTAGAGAGCTTCTTTTTATCTTTCGTAACAAAATATTCTGCAACATCAAAATAGACTTCAGGATCCGGCTTTGGAACAACAACAGGTTCAACCATATCTCTATATACATAAAAAAAAAATCGTGTAAGAAGGTGTAAACAAAAAAAGAGCATTTCAATACCACAAATAAATGTAAAAAAAGATTACAACACAATAAAAGGCATTACAATAAAAATAAAAATAAAAAGAGCATTACAATTGTGTCAAAACAAAAACAATCGTGTGAACAAAAGCATTATGGTTTAGAAAAATTGTAAAAAAAAAAGCATTAAAATACTAACTAATATCTAAATAAAGCTAAAAAAAATTAAAAATCAGCTCTTGTAGATAACTACGGGATGCTTTATATGTTAAAAAACTTAAAATTTATGCACAAACTGAATGTGAAAGGAAGAAGTGAGGTATACTTGCTAATTGATCAAAATTAATTGGTAATTGACGCTATTTGTTCTATTGATATTCAAACTGAGTGGAAAATAGAAAATATGCTTAAAAACTGCAATCTAATTTATATAATAAATATTCTGATAGTTAAGCATCGGAGGTACAAAAATGAAATTTCCCAAAATCAACATCCGCTAGTTATCTATCGATGGTAGAAAATAGAAATTTTTGAAATGAACATCTAATAGTTATCTACCGGATGTACACAATAAAAAACTTTAGAATGAACATTTGATAGTTAAGTATCAGATACTCTAGTTGTTACGTACCGGACGTGTTATTGAGAGCAATTGCCAGATGTGGGGGGCTAAAGAGAAATCTCCTTCTTTTTTTATTGGATTGGATTACCATATAACCAATATCAACCCAGCCCATGAAACCCGAGGTTCCTTCCCACTTCCTAGAAACTACGTCCAGCACAAGAATACGCGTGAACTTAAACAGCACAGTATATATAAATCACCTCGTGGGTGAAAAAGTAAACAACATTCCAAACCCTAATCAGCGTGTCGTGTAGTGTTGCAAAACTTTCTTTTCCTCCATCGGCTCTCTGAAAAAATCAACTACGCCATGGACGACGAGGTTCGCAACATCTTCAATAAGTTTGACAAGAACGGTGATGGAAAGATCTCTGTCTCGGAGCTGGAACAAATGCTTTCGACACTTGGATCCAAAACGACCTCTGATGAAGTAAAGCAAATAATGGAACATATTGATCAGAACGGCGACGGTTACATTGATCTCAAAGAATTCGCTGAATTCCACTGCAACGATGCTGCTGCTGCCGCTGGGAAAGAGGACGAGATTCGTGATGCTTTCGACCTTTACGATCTAGACAAGGACGGACTCATCTCTCCCACAGAACTGCACGTAGTTCTTAACAAACTTGGTGAGAAGTGCTCCCTCATTGACTGCCAGAGAATGATAAGCAACGTTGATGCGGATGGAGATGGAAAAGTTAACTTTGAGGAGTTCAAGAAGATGATGGCTCGTTGATTTGTTATTTGTTATTGTTAGGGCTTAGTTATTAAGAAGTTAGAGCTAGTTTTGTTTTGATCTTTTTTTTTTTGGTGCTGTTATTCATATCTGTTCTCTTTGGTGTTTAGTTATTAATATATTTTGCCATTTAAAAAAATGTTTTATCTTAATTGTTGATCGTTCCAACTTCCAACCCTCTTGAGAAAGAATTATGTCATGTTCACAACGCGTTTCAAAGTGTAAAAAATTAAGAAAAAGAAAATTCTATCTATATTAATGAATGGAATAAATGTCATATTTCCATATTCTTTCTTTCACACTACAAAATATTCAAGTCAATCTTACCCTAATCAACTACAATAAGGAATACATTGATCACATACTATGCCTTATTCCCATACAAATGCTGTGTTTCTGCATAGATGAGATATGTTTCGATCCGCTTCTGGTGATCAGTGAATTCAAGGTGGTTGTGTTTACTATGCTGTGTTTTCTTGGGCCTCTTGCTTGTCTTTTGCTCGATTGCGTCATTAATAATGTTTAGCCTTTAAAAAAAAAGTAACTAGCAATTTATTAGACAATATGTTATACAATTTTTTCTTATGTTTTAGATGGAATATCCCTTCTAAATGCTATTTTTGTTATCCAAAAATTTATAATAAACAAAGGCCTTGCATGACAGTTAATCATTATTGTAGTTGATTAGAGAGAGATGCATACTCTAATGAATTTCCAGCAGTAATATTCCTTATTCCCTTCATCACAAGTTCAAATAGTCTTGGGAGAATCTTCTGTCATTTAAATTCAGCCCAAGTCTCGGAGTTCGTTTCCTTGTTTTTAACATTATCTATACTCAATTCAGTTCTGAAAAGAATAGCAGACTGAGTCTAGAACTTAGTTTTTCATATTTCAAATATCCGTTTATTTGTGTTAAAGATGACACAGGTGGTTTATTGTTTGTTTCAGCAAACTATCACATGGTGTTCATATTATCGTTCACATTTCATTTACAGGAAAAGAGTGTGTAGCAGAAGTTGCGGGATGGGATGGAAAAAACCCTTATCTCAAATGGGGCTAGCCTTTCAATCTCAGAACCTAATTCTCTTATTTCAAAGTGATGTAGCTGAAGTTCATACTGAGTTTCAGTTTTCTTTTCTTGAGGGAAAGGGCACAATTCCTAAATGTATGTTGTTATGTTTCAGTTTTCCATATGTTCTACTCTTCGGTCAACTTCAAGCTTAAAGTTTTTCAATCCAATTCACTTATCCATATTTAGGTTATCGTGTCTAATCGAAAGGACTATCTAATTAGTCATCAAAGAATAAATGGCATGTCCGAGGTAGAAATGTTAATAGCTGCAAATATCACAAACATTTGTTAGTATTTCATATAAGAATCATAGGCTGTAGTAATTAGAATTGCATGATATATTGATCTTTAATGCTATTATTATTTTACATCTTGCTTTTATTCTCAAGATTGCATTTACTTACTCAAGCATATGCTAATATTGCATGAGAACCTGCTTTTCTATCATCCAAACTAGACCTAATTTGTTTGAAAAGTATATGAGTTCTTCAATAGTAGTGGACAAGCATTTTTGAGATTGAAGAGTTATGATTGTGAATATGCTCTCTTAATACAAGGTAATTCTCAAAAAAAATTAGATTAATTTTCTTGAATGATACCATTAAGATTTAGGCTCTTTCTATTTTTCTAAAGGATTGGAACTTTTTTATGGTGAAAAATTAGTGAGGCAGAATTAAGGATGCAGCTGTTGCTGATGATGAAAAATGGTTTATTTATGGTGAGCAGAAGGATGAGATTGATATGTACATTTCTTCAAGGTTAGCCAAAGTTGGTTAGTGTAAAATTAGTGAGGCAAATGTAATAAAAACAAATAATTAGGAGATCTGAAAACAACTTTTTTAAGTACGTTAACATATCATAAGATATAAAAGTGGTATTTTCTTGATATTTATAACTATTGAGAATCCTATCTTTGTTGGAGGGCTAAAAGAAATCAGTGATGCAGATATGAAGGTATTGCCCTAGCCTCACTAAAGGGTACTAAAACTTCAAAAGCCTCCACTCAAACATTTAAAAAGTGCGGTAACCACAAGGAAATTCAATCACAAGAAGGAATGCACAGCAGCTTCTTAAGATTCATAACCACAGCCTCCAAGAAATTTAATCACAGGAAATACAATCTGGATTAAGTTGAAAGACGATTATAGAAATACTGGCTATGAATGAGTTTCTTAAAAGCTAATATGATAACTGGGAAACTGTTGGACAGATCCAGGAATTGCCAGAGAGTTTCCAATTTGCAAGATGAACTTGGTGAAGATGTTTTGCATGATATTGATTGATGATGACGAAGCTCGTTGTTTAATGGCAGAAGCAGCTCTTAAATCAAGACAAGAAGCATAGTCACAGTTGCAAAAGAAACAATCTGTATTACTTCATGAATCCAAAATTGACTCCAAGCTATCAAGCGGCCATATAAAGTTCTGAACATGAAACAAGTGAACATATAAAGTTGCTGGTGAGCTTCAAGCAGGGCTAGATCTTGTAACAATTTAATTTTAAATATGTTATTTGAATTTTTAAAACGTTGAATTAGGTGTTGATAGATGATTACCAATTAAATGTTTTCTTAGGTGAAATCTATGAATGTTCCGATATATAAATCTATAATGATACATTTTTGTTTCAAAACCATCTAGAATCTGGATCAAAGAGAAACATTGCTGTAGAAGGTTAGTTCTATTGGTTCTTAAAAAAGAATTGACTGCTGAAGGGAGAATAGTGAAAGTGTTGCTTCTGTACATAGAAAGGGATCCTAAGAAATATCTAACATTTAAGAAAGTTTCTGCAATACACGGCTGCTGCTATGATGTTTGACAGTTACAATTGATTGCTTTTGGACATAATCTGAATACAATATGCTTAAGACAACGAGTCGTGCATGGGATTGGAAAAATACAAAGTAATAGTGTCTACAATGGCTGCATCGAGAAATGTGGCTTTGTTTCTGTTAAAAGTCAAGCGGTTTTGTAAGGTCCAACCCAAATTCTAAGTGTTTCCAAAGGAATGGTGTCGACAATGGCTGCATCGAGATAAGTGGAAGGTTGTAGAATTATTATTTGTGTCTAAATAGTTGCTGACAATCTTCATTTATTGTCTTCATGTTATAGAAACACAATGTGTATTTGTGCATTGTGTTCTTGGTTAGCATAATATTCTTCGATCAATAATCTTGTGACCGTGAAAAGGAGAGATGTTACACACCTCGGCTTTCCTGTTACACACCTTGGTTAAGGCTGTCCACCTCATTGAGGTTAAGCCAGCCAATTTTTCTCGTTTTTGCTACCTACTTTCACACTTGTTAAATTTCTTACATACACGTTTTACTTTCAGCCTTTGGACTAATGATTTCTGTATATTTTGGTACGAAAAACATTTAACAATTTGAGAATCATGCAACATACAAGCATCAAAGGTAATTTTCTCTGGTGTTAGCAAAAAGAGTTAGTTCCCTGCTTCTTTTTATTTTCTATTTCTTAATTGGAAAGGTGAACTTGAATATGATAAAATGTAATGTTTTTGTGTGTTTTCATGCTTTAAAATTGGCTGGCTTTAACAGGACTTTGACATGAAACACAATTAATTTTTTTATAGTCTAACCCATACATATTCATGACAATTTGGTGCCAAATTGATTACAATTCAAAAGGAAAAAAGAAAAGAAAAGAACGATGACAAATTATCAATGCAGTATATCGTTTAAAATATCACAACCATATGAACTAGTAAACAGTCGTTTTGATCACTGAATCGCGTCGTTATTGTCTTTGAATGTGTTGAAATTGTAAACATATTATCAAGTGTATTTTTAATTAGTCATTTTGATCCTTAAATGTACTTTGTGTTAGTCAATTTAGTCCATAAAATTATAAGCAAAGTTCAAAAATAGATTTTTTCTTGTTAATCAAACGTTCAAACACACGCCAATGCCCGCGTGCATACGATGCCACGTCACCCCTTCTTGTTATTAATTATTAAACATGCAACCGGCTACACTTGTTTTCAATCTTGCTCTCTAACTATCTCAAATGCCACAAACTTCCTATGTGTTTCTGTCTGCCAATCTCTTACAACCATTGTTGTCAAAATTGCGACTTTTATCTCAAAATTCAAGATTTTTCCACTCTCCTCAACTTCATTGATCCAAATTCATAGCAGAATCCAAAAACAGGCAAACTCTTAGTAAAATTGCATCAAAATCGCATAAAATCGTGAAATCCCTACAAATCCGCACTGCAGATTTTGAAGGATTCTGTACGGGTCAATTTTGATTCGGTTCGCATAAAACCGCAGGTTTCTCTGGCATTAAGGCTTTGAGCCATTTATGTATAAGTATTTTGTGGACTTGAAACTGAGTCATTGATGAATACTTGGAATTCATAACATATATTTAGCTTATTTTGTTTTGGTAAAATCTATCGATATTGATTGCGATTTTACGATTTTTCGATTTTGCTATCCTATATTGATTCTACAAAAGGAGTTGAGTAAAATGCTTTGATTTTGGTTTAGGAGTTTTGATTTTGCTATTCTCTTTCGATCTAAATTAAAATCCCGATTTTGACAACCTTGACCTCTAGATTTAAATCACCTTATAAAACAGTAGAGTGTCTCTCCATAATTTCTTATACTATGAATCCGATCTCTAGTTCTTGACAACGTTCCCATTTGATCATCTCATCTCCATCTTCATACTTCTTTTTCTCTTTTGTAACAATATTCTGCAACATCAACATATAATAGACCTCAGAATCCGACTTTAGAACAACAACAAGTTCAACTATATCTATATATACATAAAAAAATCGTGTAAAAGTGTAAACAAAAAAAAGCATTGCAATACTATAAATAAATAAATGTAAAAAGAAATACAATACAAAATAAACGAGCATTATAATCGTGTAAAAAAAATAGTGTAAAAGAGTGTAAACCAAAAAAATCGTGTGCACAAAATCATTATGGCTTAAAAAAAATTGTAAAAAAAGAACATTAAAATACTAACTAATATGTAAATAAAGCTGAAAAAAAAACTTAAAATTGAACTCTCGTAGATAACTACCGGATGCTTTAAATGTTTGAAAACTTAAAATTTATGCACAGACTAAATGTGAAAGGAAGAAGTAAGGTTTTCCAGCTAATTAATTGCAATTGAGTGAAGATTGACACTATTTGTTTTATTGATTGTGATGAAAACGCAAAAAATCACTCAAAAAGTGCAATGTTTATAAGCATATTCAAGTTGAGTGCAAAATAAGGAAATAACGACTTAAAAACTACAATTTGGTTAAGTACCGGAGGTACAAAAATGGATTTCTTAACATGAACATCCAATAGTTATCTGTCAAATATAGAAAATGAAATTTTTTAAAATAAACATCATGTCATTATCTACTATATGTATAAACTGAAAACTTTTAAAATAAATATCCGGTTGTTATATACCTGAGTTACAAAATTGAAATTTTTTTAAAATGAACATCCGTTAAGTATCTGATGCTCCGGATGTTATATACCAGATATATTATTAAGGGCAATTTTGTAATTTTTGAGTGCCTAAATAGATATGGAGCCTAAAATGAAATCTTCTTATTTGTTTATTTTTTATAGGAAAAATCTTCTTATTTTTTTGTTTGGATTGGATAACCCAACCCATGAAACCCGAGGTTCCTTCCTCCCCACTTCTTAGCCCTAAACTAGGCACAAGAAAACACGTGAAACTTAATGGGCACAGTATATATATAAATGACCTCGTGGAGGAAATATAAAACAAAATTCCAAACCCTAATTAGCGTGTCGCGTAGTGTTGCAAAACTTTCTTTTCCTCCCTCGGCTCTCTGAAAAAAGCAACTACGCCATGGACGACGAGGTTCACAACATCTTTAACAAATTCGACAAAAACGGTGACGGCAGGATCTCTGTCTCGGAGTTGGAACAAATGCTTTCGACTCTTGGATCCAAAACGACATCTGATGAAGTGAAAAGGATGATGGAACATATTGATCAAAACGGCAACGGTTACATCGATCTCAAAGAATTTGCTGATTTCCACTACATTGATGCTGCTGCCATCGATAAAGATGACGAACTTCCTGATCCTTTCGACCTTTACGACCTCGACAAAGATCGTGTCATCTCTCCCAAAGAACTGCACATCGCTCTTAATCAGTGGTGTTGCCAGGACCCTAGATCAGGGGGTTCAAATTTTTGAACTTTAATATATATATATATGCGTGTCTAAAAATTATATTTTATTTTATTTATATTGTATTGAAAAAAGTATATACATATTCTATAATTTTTCTTTACATAGGGACGAGTCTATGCCTTGAGCAATGAGTGGAAACTTTTTAACTTTAATTAATAGTTATAACCTTTGATTCTTATTATAAGAAATTGTTTTGAGTTTTTTTTTAGTACTTTTTTTTTTTAAAACCCAATATTATTGCAGGCAACTTATAACCTCTCAAGAGAAAGCCGGTGTGAAAAAAAATACAAATCTCCAACACTATGTAAACATCTTTTTAGTACTATTTATAAGAAAATGTCACAATTTTTAATTTATAGTTATTAATTATAACACTTTTTCCAACTCTCATTTATTTAATTTTAATACTAATGAGTGTATTTAATGCTTTACGATTTTTTTACAATATATTTATAAGGGTCAAATAAGTTTTTCGTCCTTATAAATATAGCGAATTTTGATTTTAGTCCCTAAAAAATTAAACTGAAAGTTTTCATCCGCACAAAAAAAATTATTTTGTTTTTCGTCCTTAATGGCCATTTTATGTTCATATAAATGGAAAAATTATAACTCTTTTATGTTCAAATTGTATCCATGTTATGTCCGTTTATTATATTCGACATTTATATATTCATATTATGTTCAAAAAGTGTCAAAAACACGTCAAAATTATATCTTTTAAGGACGAAAAACAAAATAAAAAATTTTGTGAGGAAGAAAACATTCAGTTTAATTTTATAGGGACTAAAATCAAAATTCGTTATATTTATAGGGACGAAAAACTTATTTAACCCTATTTATAAACATATTTAAAAAGTTACAATTATTAATAATTGCATTTATGTTGATATTTTTTCTTATAATAAAGACCAAAATGAGTACATGATAATATAATATTATTGAATAAATACTATACTATTATATTCTTACATCTTACAATAAAGACGAAAGTGATCGTGCGAGCAAGTCTTGCTTGAGCACAAGCACAAATAAAAAGTGGTTAGGTACACTCACATAGATGAAAAAAAATAAATGATAAAAAATACAATCTCATCATTCAATTATTTTTTCTTTTAATTTTTTGAAGGTATGTATGTGCGCCTAACCACTTTATATTTGTGTTTCTGACTATATAAGTATTTCTTTGTCACATGGTAATATTCTTACATCTATTGAATAAATATAATATAATATTATATCTTTAGCAAAGTATAATATAGAGAAAGTCTAATATAATCACAACCTTAAATGAAAAAAATTTAGACACACTCACATAAGATGAAAAACCAAAACAAAAATAAACCAGTCACACCAATTAATATCATCTAATTTTATTCTCATTCAAATTTTTCTATGTTTTGTGAGTGTGCCTAAATCATTTTGATTTGGGATTGTGTCTATCTAAGACTTTCTCATATAATAATATACTATACTATACTGGTAGTAACTAACTAAATTAGACACGAAAGAAAAAACCGATTTGAAAGGCTATTGAGGTGTGTGGAAGCAGGTGCAACACTGACTATTGGATTTTATTTTTTTTGAAGGAACTGACTATTGGATTTTGAAATTAAGCAGGTGCAACACTTATTTTTCAGGAAATTCATGGTACATAAAATATGAAAAAATTAGTGTGGATTTTGAAATTTGAGCTGCATCCCCTGGCACCAACGTGCCTCCACCAATGTCTGAAACGTTATTATGCCACATCATGAGTTTAATTTTATTAAATGAATAAAATATATGAATTTTTTTAACTATAACAATCACACAAACTCTTACACTTTATAACCATATGAGCAAATACACACCTCCACCCCCACCCCTCCTCCAATTTTCCACTTATATACAAAATGTCCCATAAAGTTGTCAATAATCAAGCAAACTGATCCGTAAATCATTAAACTTTAAATAGTGAATGCAACTTCAGTATGACATAATAATAACTCAAACCCACAACAAAATAATTATAGCAATAATGCTTAAATAAATGTGAAGACATAATTTAGTACAATTTCTTCCAATATTGAAAAATACAAGTCTAAACCATCACCAAAATATAGTCATCCTAAGAAAATATGAGGTATCCAAAAAGAATCCGATTATATTGAAATTATGATAAGTCGGTTATTGTATTTATTTTAAGCTTTGTTTGGAAATTTGGGAGTGGGTGGGTGGTATGGGAATGGGAGTATATAGGGAAATGAAGAAATTTTTCACATTTTTTAAAATAATGATTCTTTAGATAATAATAAATTAATGTTTATGATTGATGTATTTTTAATTTTAAGAATATTATAACTACATAAATTGAATTTGAATAGTTCTTATAAACCTTCCAAAACTCTTCTGCAATACAATTTTTTAGCTCCCTCAAATGAGAGAGATTTTGTATTATGAAAAAAAAAAAAAAAAAACCAACCAAAGCCCTCTCCTTTCAACATCATATATTTCTTGCACTTACTCCTTCTTTTTTTTCAAAAACTCTCCCCTCCCAACTCCTTCAGACTCACAGAGGAAGGCTCAGAGTTTGCAAAAATAATTTAGTTAGAAGAAGAATATGTTTGCTATTGTTTGCAACATATAATTAATACTATCACATTATTCACATTTAGATATGTCTTAGAATGTCCTAGTGAATTTAGTTCAGCTGGTAGGGACATTGTATTATACTATATACAGGATACGAAGTTCGAACTTCAGACATCTCACGTATTCACATTAAGAGGTAAATTTCTATCCACTAGACTACTTAACCAAAAAGAAAAGACATGTCTTGAAATTTGTGTTGGGTTTAATTCAATCTCCTAAAACCGGTTTGATAAATTATTGGTGTTTAGATATAGTTTTATTATTGAGTATCATATTACTTTGACACTGAACTTACTTTTTTGCTGGAAGTTTTCCAGAACATTTTAAAACAAGACTTGAAAATTTGTCTACCTTCTTAAATTTGACTTTTAAATTTTTAAAAACGAGATATACATTTTTACAATCAATAAAAATGGGTTCAGGTTTTAAATTCTAGAAAGAAAAATTGAACTGCATTTGTTGGAACAACATCGCTCCTCATTGATTCTTTATATCTGCAATGTATTTAGTCTTACCACTTCTTGCATTAGGGATGCTTAAGTTCTTTCCCAGTTATAAAAGATGTGTTACAAAAGTTAATTTGAAAGATTAGAGCGTTGGCATGTATTACAAATGTTAATTTTCATAAATATGCGAGAGAAAAATACGAGTATCTAAAAGAATCAGGGGGTGCAAAAAGTAATCCTGTTTAGAATTGATTTTGGATTTTACAGACCTCATCTTCCTGGGTGTTAATGTATCCGCGTGAAAGACCATTACTTTTCTCACCCTATCAATTTCTCGTGTGCCTTATTTTTTATACGAAAATATGCATGAGATTTTCGGATTCTATAATCCGAACAGTTCGAATTCTATAATCCGAATTGTATAAGCACAAATTCTGAGTTTGTCTAAGCTTTTGATTTAGGTAATTGTTAGTTGAAAATCTGATTTTCGAACTACTTGATTAGATTGCTTCAAAACTTTCCTTGAAAATTTGAAGTAAAAAAATCAAAGATTAAAATTCCCTTAGAAGGGATTTATTACGAGATTCCGCCCCTCAATGTCTAAAATTCCACCATTAAGACTCATTGTTCATTTTTTTTTAATTTTTCATATTCTTAGAAAAATCGAATTTTTTTGCATTAGTTTTATTTAATTTTTAGAATTTTTTGATTTTATTTGACATGCTCTATCATTTTTTACTTTGTTTTTTTTTTGTTGTTTTTACCTTTTAAAAGCAAAATCTGTAACTGCTGAGATGGAAGAGATTCTGATTGTTACTTATATATAAGCATTTTCGGATTATATAATCCGAACACATCCAAACTGTGTTTGGATTACATAATCCAAAATCTCATGGGCATTTTTGTAAAAAATAGAGCGTGAGAGGAAAATATGATGGAAAAAGTAATAGTCTAAGACCATAACTGAACCCAAGTTTGTTTATAGGTCGGGCCTTGCCAATTTACTTCTGTATTTAGTTTTGACTATTTTTTTTCTCACTCTATGATTATATAATCCGAAGGGCATTTTTGAAAATAACATAGGACGGCTGAGAACCTCATAGGATGAGAAAAGTATTAGTCTTTAGTTTTTACGAATAATTTTTTCGTGCATTTTTTTCTAAGCTTAAATATGCAAATGATTTATGTATATATAATACATTTTGGTTTTAGTCCTTATAAAATAAAAAAAATTGGTTTTAGTCTTTATAAAAATAGAACTTTTTGCTTTTTTTCCTTATCGTTCTTTTTTTAAAAATTTGATATCTGTAATGTATAGAATATTTAATATTTATTTTTAATCCTTTCAAATAAAGATTAAAATGAATATTATAGGATCAATTTCTATATAAATGATTTTATACATAGTAAAATAAAACATGGAGGATTATAACAAAAGTTATTTTTATGAAAACTAAAATCAAAGAGATGAATATTTGCATGCAATATTTACATATTTATTATTGCAACGATAAATAATTAAAATACTATTTTTTTTTTATACTTCCTAGCACTTATAGAGTGTCATAACATGCGGTTCACCCACCGCAAGATTGTAATTAGTTCCACGCGCGTAAGTACACACGCGCAATCTGATTTTCTCGTAAGCGAAACTGAAACTGAAACAGAAATTGTAAGTGTGAATCAATACACATCATCTTCGTGAACCATCAACGCAACAATGTCCACCTCATAGAGCAATGAATCCCTCAATCACTCCTTCAATCTCAACGCCTTCATCTTCATCTTCTTCTTCTTCTTCCGCCACCTCCTGGTTTTCCGGAATCGTTCGAGTTCGCCGTACTGATTTGAAAATGTCAAGTAACTCCTCCGTAACCGTTTCCGCCTCCGCTGATGTCACTGGTCCCGTCGTCCGTAAAAATCAAATTCGAGGCGTTCTTTTCAAATACGGTCCTAATCCTATTCAGGTCCGTTACTTATTTCATTTTTTTTCAATTTTTGATTCGATCTGATTTAATTTTTGCTTCAATTTTTTACTTGATTTGTTTTAATTGATTGCACTTTCGACACCGATCATGTGAAAAAATTCTGAAACAGTTTGAATTTTAGAAATTACTCTGAATGTTATGGAGATTGTATTGTTCTGTTGTTAATATAATGCCTGCGCTGCTCGGGCTCCGTCTCTATCTAAGCGTCATTGCATTTTCCCTATGAAGCACAAACACTACACCAACTCAAATAATAGTTAAAAGAAATGGAAGTGATTGAAATGTAATCACATATGTTGGTGCGTGTTTGTGTTAGACACTGAACATTGTTCTCTATTGCTTCTTCATTTTTAAAATCCTCATTTTCCCCTTTATGTTTGCGGTGAAATGGCTTTGTGATAAATTGTTTTATTTGCAGGTTGCATTCAAAAGTGGCGATTTCAAACGGCAAGTTATTTTTATTGGTGGATTGACTGATGGATTTCTTGCTACTGCGTAAGTTCAATATTTGATCATTTCTTACATTGAATGTTGTCTAAAATATTTTTTTGCTGTATGTCATCACTCGTCCACAAACAGGAGAGCACGTGAATTTTTCAAGCACGTGAATTCTTAGTATAAACCTTCAAATTTATCGTGTCTATGAATCTATAATTATAAAAACATTATAACTCAGCAAGTATCAGAAGAAGTCCCAATGTCCTTATAGGAGTTTAGTTATTGCTTTGTTTAAGACCTTATTTTCTGTTTTTAAATCTTTTGATGATGGACATGATTGAGTTAAAGAATAAGAGATAAAAAAGTTTAACTAAATAAAATGCTGGTTTTAAGCATGCAAAAGTGTCCTTGTAAAGCATCTTGTTGATTCTTACCTTTTTACCAGTTCTTATTTAGTTTAATCCCACTGCATTAACTTAAAAAAAACAATACGTTAATGATTAACTAATAGAGTAACAATTGAGAATCAGTTCTGATTGGTATAAATACGGGGATAAGGATGACTTGGTGGCTGGGGGTGGGGAGTTAAGGAGCGGAGTGATAGAGGATTAGAGGTTGAGTGTTCAATTCCCACTCCCAGTATAATACTAACAATTACTAATAATACTGACATCGACCATTTAATAAAAAAGGATTGGCAATACCAATTACCAAATCATTGTAATACTAATTCAGCATAACGGAAATACAAAAAGTTTAAACACTCCACTTTCCCTCCTTTTCTCTTTGTTTCCCTCACTTTCCTTATGAGTTTCTCTATTACTGTTACGAATAGTTTTTTTTTTTGTTGGTGAATACTGTTAGCAATAGCTAAAACAGCTAAGTGAGATAGCAAAATAGCTAAGAGCCAAAGAAGGCCTTATCATTGTAACTTGTAACTAACTTGGTGCTGACTCAGGACAAGTTCTAACTGATTGAGAATCAGTTCTGATTGGATGGTACCAATCACCAAATTATTGTTATACTGATTCAACATAACTGAAACATATAGAGTTTGACCACTCTCTACTTTCCCTCTCTTTCTCTCTGTTTCCTTATGAGTTGATATGTTTCTATTATTACAAACCAGTATCCACAGGCTAATTTTTTATTATTAAGTTATCAGTATCTACCTATTTTAATAGGTTTTGTAATAAAAAATTTATGCAATTGTTTCTTTTGTAAATTTAGTTACTGTCATATATATTTTCAGAGTTAGCATATAGTATTTTGATATTAAAAGGGAAACTTGTAGAACCCACAAAAACAAATAAGGTAAATCTTTATATTATTTAATGGTAAAGATTAGCCTAGAGGCTCTACAACAAAGGAATAGCAAATGAAAGGATAGACCAGAGTCAAAGACTCATAACCAGAGCTCTATAGCTCTTAACTGAAGAGAACTCTTCTAACGGACTCTAACAATCACTCTCCATGATTCCCTCATTCCTCTTGCCGTCTCATATAACGGATGGATCATTAAGATTCCCCTCCCTACAGATGCGGTAACCATATTCTAGCTCACTAAATAAATTACTCTCTTGACCCCACTCTATTTCTTCTAGAATATGCCTAGGCGTCTTATCAAAAACAAGTTAAGTTTTTTTTTTTTCCCCAGCATTTAAAAATCTGTCTTTGAAAGAATAAAGTGACTGTGAAACACTATACAAATATCATTCTTTGTAAATTTCGAATTTATTGTTTTAACTTTTATAGGTGCAGCTTAATTTTAAATAACAACTACCTTCTATTCCACTTGGTGTTGATAGCTTATTGTTTAATTGATGTATGATTTTTTTCTCTTCATTTGAAGTTAAAATTGCAAGAAGTTAGTATGATTATAAATTTATTTATTAATAGAGTATCTGTAATGGCCCCTCACTGTTCCATTTTTTTAAGCTTTGTATCTTGATATGAACCTTAGACGAGTTTCGTTCTAATATCTATTTTTTCTTCTTGTAGATATTTAGAACCTCTGGCAATTGCTCTGGACCGCGAGAATTGGTCACTAGTTCAATTTCTCATGTCATCTTCTTATAGTGGATATGGCATCTCCAGCTTGCAACAGGTAATCAAATAAATTATAATTCCGGGTGTGCTGTTGCTATTAAGTGTTGCAAACTTTCCAGTTTGTTGCTTATTAATTTGATGCGTTATGAGCTCAGAAACAAGCTTTTGATTTATATGATTGATATTAAAATATGAAGAGTAAGCTTCCAGTGAAATCTGAAATGCCTTTTTACCTTAGCATGGCGTACATAGTATTTGCACAACATGACCCTGCCAAGGTTAATATAAAGCAAATGCTGGTCTTGGTGATTACATTAGGTTTTTGTGATAGAGGATTCAGATGTTTGTTTAGGAGACCAAAACAATGCTTGGGATATTATATGTCAGTTACTTGAGGGATTAGCTCTCAGCCTTATAATTTTTATTTAACTTGAAACATAGTTGAATGACTTGAATCCCTTCATTTCAGGGATTAAACGAACTATTTATTGCAAGAATCCAGAATTTCCTAAAATTCTATATTTCTATATTCATGTTCAATTAACGATTCAGGTCAGAATTATTTTCAACAACAATTAAAGACAACATTTTTTACTTTTTGATCAAATTTATTTATATAAATAATTTATTCTACTATTAAACAGTTAAACTAGAGACCTTCAGCATTATCACAACCAACAATGTATTCAAAATGTAGTTATTTTTTTTATAGAAAAAGTAGCTATTTTGATAAATATCGTAAACTAAGTATCCGGATAACACAGGACCATAATTTAGTGAACGCAAACTAAAGAATTTAGCCACTTTTATATTTTGAAACCGCAAATGTTAGTATTTTATTGAAGGGGGTCCGATAAAAAGGGACAAGTAAATTTCTTAAAATTTAAAAGAGTTCTATATATACCTCTCAAGGTCTCAGGTTCGATTCTCCCCAGTGCCGATTTCAGTGGGCTAGTTTGGCTTCTTAAAAAAAATAAAATTATAATTTAAGACCTCAATGTCAGTATATAAGGATGGAGTTAGTATACTTGAAATACATTACCTCAATGTCATGGCCATTTAAGACCTCGATTCTCAAGCTTTAATGTGCTCTTTTTTCATCCTCAGGTTTAAGTGAAAAGTGCAAAATTATAATTTCCATCTGATTGATGAGAATAATTATCTTGATGACTGAGTTTGCAATTGCTTGTTAATGTTGAAGGATGCTAAGGATCTGGATCAGCTTATTAATTATTTAATTAACAAAGAAGATTCTGAAGGTGTGGCATTACTTGGGCATAGTACTGGTTGTCAGGTTATATTTTATTCCATTAAAAATGATAAACCATACTTTACTTCCACTCCCTCTCTTGCTACTGATGTTTTCTGAGAAAGTTAAATAAACTTTTCTTGTTTTGATCATTTCTCCAGGATATTGTGCATTACATGCGCACAAATTTTGCTTGCTCCCGAGCTGTTCGTGCTGCCATCTTGCAGGTACTTGTTGATAGTAGATCAGTTTACGAACTCTTTTACGTAGAACCAAGTAATCCTAGAGTAATTCTTTTGGTGAGGCACTTCTTCCCTTAGGTGTCGAGTGCTCTTCCGACACAATCTGATTTACTCCTTTACATGCAAAGTATTAAATTCAAATAAGATATTATGAAGAAATTTTGCTTTATCCAATCATCAAAAAGTATGTTAGATGAATAATGAACCTGAAGTGTTAACACAAAAAGTGAAATCTTAAATAAACTAATATTTTAGAAAAATGCAAATTACCTTCAACTAAATATCCTATCGAAGATATGTTTACATACTATGAAACATATAAGATAAGATTCCTAAGAACAAGGAAAGATGTCAGTAACTTAAATGAGAAGATATAAAATGAGTAATCGGTGTAATGTGTTTTAATTCATTGATAAAATGAAAAAAGTGAATCCCATTGCTAGATGAGAGATATATTAACGGACAGTTGGAAAGAGTAATTTTTCCCTTCAAAATTTGTGTTTTCTCATTCCTCTCTATTTGATATAGACTATAAAAGAGTTCAATGGAGGGTCCACATCAATATTTTTCCTTCCTCGTTTTCTCTACGACTCTACGCAATCAAACTGGAGCAAATGCTGTATTTGTTTCTTCACTCAACGATTTTCCTCTCATTTTCTCTCAAAGCAAGTGGAGGGTGAAGGAACAATTGCAATTGATTATTGTGAAGCATACACATTCTTTAACATAGTGTGACAGACAAAATATATATGAAACTTGAAGCGCAAAAAGGAAACTAATTAATACTCCCTCCGTCCTAAATTATAAGTTGCTTGAGAGAAAAAATTGTCTCAAATTATAAGTCGCTTTACAATACCAATGAAACATTAATGTTACTTTTCCTACTATACCCTTAACTATTTATTATTATCTCTTCTTTTCAATTCTTTAATTTATCTTTCCCATATCATTTATTAAGGACAATTTTGTAAAACCACCCATAATATCTCTTTCCCATACAAAATTAATTACATTTCTTAACACGTGTGAAATGTCCAAAACGTTAGATAATTTGGGATGGGGGGAGTACCATTCAAGTGTGTTGAAGAACAGATAACCCCCTCAATTTGCATTAAACCACTTATATCGCAATTCGCATGGATATATGTATTTAAGAATGGTTCTGATTCTGAAAACCGGCCCGCTATTAGATTGTTAAAAGTTGTCTCCAGAACTGGCAAACTAGTGAACATGCTCAAATCAGATAGTAGGTTTAAGGTCGGAGGTCAATGTTGTCATACTTTTTTCACCTATTGTATCAACTCCGGCATACTAAGATGTCCTCTGGTTGCATAGGAAATACCTTTTTTCTATTAAAGTATTAGTATAAATATAATATTATATATTTAAGTATAGTGATATTATACAGGGAGTATATGATACATCTAAAATAGCTATAATAAATTTTAAGTTGTAGTATTTTTAACATTAATAAAATAATATTCTGTTACAAAAATAAAAAATGTTAAATTTATATTTATTGAGATTAATGTATTGATATGATGAATGGTATTGTATGTTTATGTGCTAATTAGTTGGATCACGATTATGCCATCAAATTGCAAGTTAGTCTCTCAACCAATTTAATAACCTGCCCGGTTTTTCAGAATCCTGCATACGTGTGGATCAGTTACTACTACTAACATACTTAACTTGGTTTTCTAACGTCTGTATAATTTTAAATTTTGAATTCAAAGGATTGAAATGTTGGATTCTAGTGTTACGCAAACCAAAATCAAATAGTAGATGCTTAGTTTGTTCAATGTCAATATATAACTTGTTATAGTCTGTTCTCTCTCACTGAAAACTTAGTTTTCTTTTCTGTTTAACTGTTCAGGCTCCGGTCAGTGACAGGGAATATCAATCTACACTCCCTCAGACAGCTGCTATGATTGACTTGGCTGCTAAAATGATAAGCGAAGGCCGAGGTTCAGAGATAATGCCAAGGGAAGCAGATCCTTGTGCCCCAATTACTGCATATAGGTGAGTGTACAGAAATAATGTAGCAGTACAAATGCTGAGATTTCCAAATATGTGTAATCTTGGTTTTCTTTTAGAAACTGATGATGCCCTGTTTTAAAAAAAACGATAATGTTACTCAATTGTAGAAAATCTCTTGCTCTTCAATCATCAGTCTGAAATGGTTGTACGTATATAGATAAATTCATAGTTTTGCTAGATCCACATAATCACTTTGGCACTGCAATCATTATTATCATGTGTACTGACATTTTTCAAAGATTAGTGCATTTCTAAAAGTGGGCACCTACAGCCTTAACACATGTCAAATAATGACTGCCTATTTCCTACATTTGGATATGCATAAGTAAGAATTACCTTTAAGCATAAACAATTTCAAGTTTTATATGCCTCTGATAATTCACAAGTATGATTGTTTTTTATTTATTCATCATACTTTGAATTATATGCTAGCCAAACCTAATTTACTTGTATAAGTTGGTCCCTTCCAATAATGGTGTTGGTAAACCCAAGTATCCTTCCTTCTGGTTTGCATGCCAATTGCAAAAGCCTCAAATTTTACTCTTGACTTTCTTGGGATTCCTCTACTGCTAAATCTGGATGATGACAGCCTTCCAAATAAGTTAGTGCTATACTGTTATAATGTTTATCTGTACAAGGTTTCAAGTTGTTAGATATTACTTCTCAATTTAGTTGCATCAGTTGTCCAATAGACTGCTTGTCCCCTATTAAGTAATCTGTCTTTTTATTTACACCTATTATTTCCTCTTCTTTACCTTTCTCTCCTTAGTCGAGTAATACCACATGCCCAACTTGTTGATCCGTGAGAACTATTTACTGTTTATTAGTATCCACATTGATTTGATACCGAAGAAAAGGTATTGTTGTCTCATGTTATTTCTCTTTTCCTAACAAGCAGTTTCTTATGCAGGTATCACTCCCTTTGTGCATATAATGGTGATGATGACTTGTTCAGCTCTGACCTGAGTGATGATCAATTGAAGATGAGACTCGGGCATATGTCTAGCACACATTGCCAGGTGTGCATATATCCATCCAACATAATTATTCTTTTTTTTCCTCCTATAAAACTTTTGGCCAAGAAAAACCTCGGCTAGGTGCATAAATGTCCTTTCTTCTTTCTCCTCTATGTAGAAGGTATACGGTAATGTTCTTTTGAAATGTAATTTGCCAACATAAGGAGGCATAAATTGCAAGCTAAAAGAGAGCTTAAAGTTGTTTACCATCTAATCATCAACAAGAGCTCATTATTGGTCTAAGTGATGCTAAATGTTGGTGCCTTCGTAGTGAAATGATGTCCTTGTGATCATTTTCATTATGTAAAAATGTTAAAACAACAACAAAAGTCTTCTTCCAATAAAAGGAGTCGGTTACACCGATCAACAAAACATTATAATGTCATGTAAAATGTTAAGTCCTACAACAACAAAATTAAATCTCGGTATGCCTTGGTTTTTTGCAGGTTATATTTTCAATGGCTGATGAGTATGTGCCAGATTACGTTGATAAGAAAGCATTAGTTGAGCGGTAAATTCTCTATTTCTATCTGGTGCTTCTTGTTATGCATTAACTGCAGTTTGAGAGGAGTGAACATATATGATGGTCATCGTGTACTTTTTGAATACGTGCAGATTATGCAGAGCAATGGGAGGTGCAGAGAAAGTAGAGATTGAATATGGAAACCACTCCCTTTCTAACAGAGTTGAAGAAGCTGTCAATGCTATTATTGATTTCTTGAAAAGAGAGGGACCCAAGGGCTGGGACGACCCATGGAGTTAATTTAGGTGTCTTATCAATTTTTTCCTCCTTTTTTGGTTGCCATTGTAGCTTTTTTTCTTCCTATACGCCAATATTTATTTTCGATCGCTTATTTATCTATCGTTTTTTTATTGTTTGGGTTGTTATTGCAGCCTTATTTTTTGTTGATATAATAGAAATAGATGGTAGTATAAATTATCTTAAGGAAAAAGTTTGTATATTATTTTGATTAATTCATCGATATCATAGCATTCGTCACATGTGTGGCATGTGTCTGGGTCCTTTCTCACATGCAGCAATCAGTCTCCAGCATATTGCTTAGAGATTTTCTAGAGTATAATTTCGGCCATCTACGTGTTTTATTTTCTCTCAAATTCTCATTTTCACGGCCATCTACTGCTTTAATATACTCAAAACTGTTACTACACATCCTCTCTCTCTCTCTCTCTCTCTCTCTCTCTCTCTCAAATTATTTTCTTTCAGTTTTTTTCTCACATCTTCTCTCTTGGAGATGATGGTGATTCATTCACCTATCATTACACTTTCATAATCTCACAGGAACGTGCATCGCCATTAAACGCGACATATATATTTATATAAATCAAGCAGGGTGCAATTTAATTTTTGATGAAGTTCTAAAGTCACCTTTCTTCCATATCAGCTACATAATATTTTATTTTCATAGAAATAGGAAGTGCGTAATGTCACGAAAACAATCGGTCACCACCCGCCATATATGTTTTATCTGTGATGTTCCGGCGAGAGTAAACGGACATGCTCGACGGTCGTTTTTGATGCCTACAAACAAAAAAGAAACAGATGTGAAAATGTTGTGGCACTGGTTTGGGTGTGGTACATACATTGCATGTTACGTGGTCACATTCCTATCAACCAGGCTTCGCCAGTTCAATTATTCCGAATGACATAAATCATAAATGCCCCACCTGTCACACATACTTTATCTTTTGCTACCATCATTCAGCAAAGCTAGCTAGCAAGTTCATACTTCACTGTATTTATGTCGGTGTCGGTGAGGTGTACTGTAGAGTGCAACGCCAACAAGGGTCATTCATTCGACGCTCACACTTCAACTTTATGCACCACAGATGAAGGGCCCTGTCGTCGTCATATCAGCCTATTTTTTGGGTTGAAAATGAAACTTGTGTTCATTGATTAGAAAACTGGATTAGTTTAATTTTAATGAATTGTTAACCAAAACTCTATCTCACGTTATTATTTAATAAAAATGTAACTACTTTAAAATATATTTGACATTTGTCAAAAAAAAATTTCCGAATACTTTGTTGACATTTGTTATTTTAAAAATGTATGTCACCAAAAAATAATATAATCAATAAGGATAAACTCTACGACATGGTGAACTAAATTTCGAAACTCAATTAGGAGATGTATTAATCAAATTTTTGGAGAAAAACCAAATGAAAATAAAAAAAACAATTATAACAAGAAAAGAAAAGAAAAAACTATTTTAACCGATGTGAACCTTAGCTGAAATCATCTTAAGATTCTCGATTTCGTCGTCATTTCATAATATGAATGACATGTTATACCCATTGAATTAATCTTAAGATATATTAAGTAAAATTATATTAAAAAATAGAATTATGTTAAAGTGTTACTATTAAATGATCATCTAAAATAATTTCGTGCTTTAAATTTTATAAAATAATAAACTCATCATTTTGATGTCAAGAATATCTAAAATACAGGTACTATAAGTTGATTAGTTATAAAACCATGCTAGTGAAATTCACTTGATAAACTATGTTCATCATTTTGATATACTTTGTTTCATCATTATAAAATTCACTTATAAAACGACCGATTGTTATATAAATTCTTATCAAACTTATCTTTTTTCAATACGACACTTGAATTTTATTCTCAACATGTTTTTTTTTAGGGATTTCTCAACTGTTTAAATATCACAAATCTAGTATAATTTTTTTTTTTTTAAGAAGTTAAATTAACTCATCCAAATTGACACCAGAGAGAATCAAATCTAAGACTTCGAGGAGGAGCACACTCTCAGATCCCAAATCAATATAACCAGGTCAACCCAAGTGAGTTATCTGGTATAAAAATCTATAACACAATTCTAAACAAAGCGATAAAAGATAAAATAAGTACAAAAAATTTGTCATAATTAGTTCACGGATAACTTGTCATGGGAGTCTATTCATGTTCTATCGTCTCACATTGCTCTTTTATTTACGACGCTATTAAATTTTGATAATTAACAAGTTTTAATGCGGTTTTGTAATAAAAGGTTCTTAATAGTTTTATACTTTGGTTTTGTCATTTTTTTTTTGGCATAGGTCATGCCATTTCTTAATCAATCGAATTTTTGTTTTGGTTACGTCAATCAATTAACATCTGTCTCAGATTATCTTTTTGATGTTGCGTACAATTTTAATAAATTTCATTAAGTAAAGAGAAAAAAATCACTTTATTTTTTGAAAATGAGTAAAATTCAATTTGGTCCCTCGCAGCGACGGATCCATAAGTTTTATAAAGTGGAGGCACTATTTATATTAATTCAAAGCATTAAATATACATTTGAAAACAACATCGTGTTATTGTGTATGTGTATTATAAGTGTGGGTCATTTAGTCAAAAATATCAACTATTATTATATTATACTAATTAAAAATAAAATTATAAATAGTTTTGTGGAGGCACAAGCCTACACAAGGATACACTGTATCCGTCGCTGGTCCCTCTGGAGTATTTTTTTTAATTTTTCTTGTAAGGGTACTTTATTAGTTTTTGTGGTCATCTATCTCAAAGCTCATGCTTGTCCTAGTTTTTTAGCAAGAGAAACTTCACATTTTTTTGATTTTTTTTTTCTTCTCCTTCACTCAATGAGGAGGTCATTTTTTTTGACCTAGAATCACCTATTTTATTTTTTTCTCTTTTTCTCAACCTAAATAATTGGTTTCCACATATATCAATATTTTATGTCTTTTCGTGATTTCATTGTCTGAATGAGGCGTTATGTTGTTCGTCATTTTGTACTGCGTTTTTTATTTCATGTCTTGTTTAATTTCATTGGCTTTTGCGATGTTCGTAGTTTTGTGTGTTTGTTTGTAGATTTATCCTTTATGTTTTATCGATGTTGAACATGTGGTTGAATTTGATTCACTTTATCAATTTGAATTAATATCATTTGGTTAAAAAAAAAATCAATTCTTGCCATTTTATACAAATGGAAAGTAAATCTCGAATTCATCGTAATCGATAAAATAATTTGTCTCTTGTATAAAAATATTAAAGACATATATTGCCTTTTCATAAAGAGTAAATTTGAGTTGGAGAAAATTGTGAGAGATTAAATTGAGTCGTCACTTTATAAATTTGAGTTTATTGTCTTTCTAATTAATTATTCAATGAGTAAATAGGCAATTACCCTCTGAAATTGTAAGTTTCGTCAATTACCCCCTTGAAATTAACAAAACTTCAATTACCCCCTGAAATTGCACAACGTTAATCAATTTACCCCCTCGGTCAAATTCTTATGTTAGTCAACGTCACGTTTTGCAAATACCCCCTCTGAAGTTTTGTACTTATGTGCAAAATGCCCCCTGAACTTAAAAATTTATATTTTCTTTTTCTTATCCTTAAAAGTGACTGCATTATCACTTAATTGTAGAGCATATTAGCTAAGTTTTGACGGTATACAACCATATATGTTCTCTGAACTCCATATATTTTTATTAAGGTTTTTTTTGTTGAAGTTTTAGTTGTCCTTTGATGTTTTTCCCTACCTTATTGCAGTTTCAAGAGGCCTTCAGTAACACTGATGGTCGTATAAAGCTTGTTCATTACATGGAAGGAATTGTCAAGGGAAGTGAAGGTAATGCTATTTTTGCATGCGTAAATATTTGGAAGAGTTAATGCAGCTCTTGAGGTGTTGTGTTAATTTAAGTTTAGACTTGTAAAAATATTGAAAAATTTGATTCGGGATTGTGTGTCTGTACCATTCACACATGTGATTTTTCACTTCCTCTTCCTCTTGCTTCTCTTTTTTGACTCTTTTGTTTGTCAAATTCTAGTATTGACAATAAGACATTAAGCTATTTCCCTTGCATTTAAGTATATTGACCAAGTCCATCATACTGAGTGATAAGGAGTTAGAAGGCGGGGTCAATTATAAGATTCAAGCAAAATGGGTGAAACAGAGAAATGCTTTTAAGTGTAACATGTGATTGAAACTTAAATAAAAATATATGGAGTATACCATCAAAAACCTTAATAAAAATATATTGAGTTCAGAGAACATATATGGTTGTATATTGTCAAAAACTTAGCTAACATTGAGTTCGTGGGGCATTTTGCATGTAAGTGCAAAACTTTAGAGGATATTTGCAAAACGTCATATTCACTAAAAATTTGACGGAGGAGGTAAATCGATTACGTTGTGCAATTTTAGGGGGTAATTGAAGTTTTGTTAATTTCAAAAGATAATTGACGAAACTTACAGTTTTAGACTGTGATTACCTATTTACTCATTATTCAATCGTTTATTGTCAATTATTTTATTTTATTTCATCGTTCGCCAAGACTACTGGTACAAGACAGAGGTCAATGAAAACTCGCAAGAAACCGCGGTGAATCTTTGTCCTTGAATTTCGGATTTATTACTGCTAAACTAATCACAACTTGCATAACAACCACAACAACAAGAGTAAATAATAAGGGGAAAATTTATAGCTTTGATTAGAAACAGGGTAACGACAAAGTGAGGAAAAAAAAATCCAAATCTCTAAGCAAATCAAAGTTCACACAAAATATAAAAATATATTCATTCCGCACTTTTTTTATTAGGAATTTATTCGTTCAATATTAAATTATACCAGAAGCACATATTTCTTTTAAAGAGATTTTGGATTTAAATTCAACTCTTAAAAGGTAATAATATTTAATCTCTTAGAAAGAATGATTACTTTATATATTTATTCCAAATTTACACACTAAAAATCTTTATTAAATAATAAGTCACTTTTGGAAGAAAAATATTGTCTCAGATTTTTTTTTGAAGAAAAATCTTTATTAAATTTACACACTAAATATTGTCTCAGATTATAAATTATTTTACATTAATGAACCATTAATGTTTTTCCTATAATATTCTTTATTATTTAATATTCTTTCTTTTATTAACTCTTAAAATAAAAAGGAAAATGATATGTTAAGAGAAAACTTTTGAGGCTTGAACCTCTCAAAAGTGCTTTTTTTTTCTTGTATTTTCCTTTTATTCACTCTTTCTTTCAAGTTTTCAGCTTTTGGAGTTTAGTGTCTTTGCTAGATTCGTTGGATTTGTATGTTTTTTGGAAATTTATGATGCCAGAAAAGGTTGTTACTTCGATTCCTATGCATCAATGGCGAATTGGGTTACTCACAATTTTGGTTCTATTTGGAATGTTCATTGTTTGGAGCATTGATGGATGCACTGTTAAGAATGTTTTTCAAGGTTTAAGGTATCGTCGTTCACATTATCTTGCTCATGTTTCTCCTCCTACTTTTAATCTTTCACATCAAGATTTGTTTCCTGTTAGTTTAGATCAAAACCAACCCAACAATGCCCATGTTTCTGTTAATGTTACTTTAGCTCAAAAACTTGATAAAAACCTAGAAAGTTTTGATCTTGTTAAGAAAAATGTTGCAACTTGGGTTGAAAGTGGATTAGAGGTTAATTTGACTTCAAATCTTTTAGCTAGATGGTTAGCTAAGGGAGGTGAACCTTGTAAAGATTCTAAGACTGTTGAGATTTCAATTCCTGGTTTGGATTTGGATGGTGGGAGTTTGATAGAGTTATCAGCTGGTGATATACATGAATTTGGTTTTCAAGCATTGGATGATTCGGGGAAGGCTCGATGTTTAGGTGGTGATTACTTTGAGACTAGTCTTTCGGGGGAATCGTGGAAATCTAGGCCGTTGGTGAAAGATTTTAGTAATGGATCTTACTCGATTTCCCTTCAAGTTCATCCTGATTTTGTTGGGGTTTACAATCTCACTATTATCTTGCTTTATAGACACTTTGAAGGTTTGAAGTTTACCCCGTGGAGATTTGTTTATGATCGAATGGTTCGTAGTATTGCAATTAGATTCTATAAGAATGATATTTTGATACCTGAGCTGCAGAGTTGCAAGGCTGCTGATTTTGAAAGGGATGTTTGGTGTGGAAGGTGGACAAGGCATGGCAAGAATGACGACTGCGTCATTGGTAATGACGGTAGATACCGATGCCTAGCATGGGATTTTCCTTGCAAATCTCCTTGGTGTGATGGTTCATTAGGAGCTTTGGAAAGTAACGGTTGGGTGTACTCGACGCATTGCTCATTCAAGATGTATTCAGCTGAGTCTGCTTGGAATTGCTTGAAGAATCGATGGATTTTCTTCTGGGGCGATTCAAATCATGTTGACACGATACGTAACATGCTCAATTTTATTTTAGATATGCCTGAGGTACATTCTGTCCCAAGAAGATTTGACATGAATTTTTCAAACCCAAACGATCCGTCTCAAACTGTTAGGATTACAAGCATCTTCAATGGTCATTGGAATGAAACGCAAAACTATCTGGGGTTGGATTCACTGAGAGATGAGGGCTTTCAAAACTTGGTGAAGAAATACTTCTCAGAAGACACAGTACCAGACACTGTGATCATGAACTCTGGCTTGCATGACGGTGTCCACTTTCGTAGTATACGAGCATTCTCTGCTGGGGCAGACTATGCAGCATCTTTTTGGGCAGATGTTATGAAGACAGTGAAGCAAAGGGGATTGACACTGCCAAGAGTGTTTTACCGGAATACGGTCGCAACCGGTGGATATGCAAGATCATTGGCATTTAATCCTAACAAGATGGAGGTGTTCAATGGTGTTTTCTTAGAAAAACTAAAGCAAACGGGCATTGTCTCCGGCGTGATTGATAACTTTGATATGACATTTCCGTGGCATTTTGATAACCGATGTAACGACGGAGTTCATTATGGAAGGGCTCCGGCAAAGATGAAGTGGAAAGATGGTGAAATTGGTCATCAATATTTTGTGGACCTCATGTTAGCTCATGTTCTTCTCAATGCACTGTGTGCAAGATAGCCATGCAGCTTCTGTTAGAAGAGATTATATGAACTTGAAGACTATTGAGGTAGTGTTCACTTGGTTACACGTTTGCATTTTATGAAAAATTAGGGTTGATATTCTTTCTCGCTCATATATTTTTTTGTTAGCATGAGTCATGAATCATGTATTCATGATGATATTGTTCCATTTGTAGATTAATACAGAGGATTTTAACTCCTCAAAACACATTTTACTACTATCATAATTCAAAGGCTATTCTTTTTGTTTGCATAGTTTCTTGGCCTTCAAATATTACTACCTCTTGATAAATTTCCATGTCCCTTTTTAAAGGAACCTCTTCAATTTTCAAGTGCATTAAAAATTTATTTATTAAAATGCCTCTAATTATTTTACATATTTTTCTGGTAACCAATAAATAAACAAAAAATACAATGAAGGGTAAATTCAATCTTGCTATCAATTTTCTTTAATTCCATTGATTTAGTCAACATAATTCTATACTTGTACTACGAATGCTGTAGAATTAATGCAATGAGTTGCACCGTCTACTCTACAATCATGTGGTCAGTTAGTTAGAATGAATGAATGAATGGATTGCTCTGTGCCTTTCTTGTGGCAGTGAACAACTATAATTAATGAGGCACCAAACAACTACCAAAGTTCTTAATTAATGCTAGTAATTTAGAGGAACCCAGTTATCAACTCATACATCAATCAATTGCGGTTGACACATACAGTTGGACCTTCCGGTCACACCTGCACTAACTTGGTTTCAAGTTTGGAATTCTATATTTTGTAGGTTATGTACATAATTGTGTTTGTAAATAGACAAACATTGAGGTTGATGGTTCTCCATCTTCTATAGGATTTGCCTCCAACAACAATCAAGTCTTATCCACTAAGTGAGATTGGGTATATGAATTAAATTACACCATAATGTTCAATCATAAATCATATTTGTATCTAACTCATTAACCTCTATGCCTCCCCTAATATAAATTTTATTTTCATAAAGAAGGAAACTCAGACATCAGCTTCATTACCTTTTAAATTTTATTTGACAAGCCTGCTGAGGATTGCTCAATTTTGGATGGCATCTCTTCAATACCTTATCATAATCTCTACTCTATACAATAAGCCATCTTACTGTCTTCTATACTATCTTTTTTTTTGTGGTTTGTTTAAAAGGCAAACTATTATGGAGCAACTTTTTGTAGTTTCCTTTTAGTTTCCAATTAAGAAGGGAAGAAAAGGGGTGAGAATTTTTTTAAATTAATTATTTTTGATGTTGCATGCTAATTTTAGTTAATATATTTAAAATAGTTTAAACTCTTTTCCTCCCTCCAAATTCGTGCAAGGGTCTGTTTAAAAGTTTACGAGGGGAGAGGAAGTCTTTGGGGGTAAAAAAGGAGGAAAAGAACAATTACAGAAGGATAGTCCCCCAAGTTGAAAGGGGTGTTATTTTTCTTCGCAATACAAAATTCTTTATCAATGAAAGTTGATTCAATTGGTAAGTTGACTCATACTTCACAACAACGTGAGTTAAACTTTGAATGTCAATTTTGTAAATGATGTAAGTACCTATGAGAGTGCTTGTTGAGCTTTGAGACGTGTCATAACTCTGGTGAGCCTCAAAGTCTAACTTACTTACACTTTTGAATACTAATTTTTTTTTTCTATAACATGTATTACAGCAAGATTTTGGAGAGCTTAAAAAAATTCAAATATTTTCCATCTCTCTATAATACAATCAAAAAGTTTAATTAGTAGACTGTGTATAATTATTTTACACATGATGTGTTAGTCACGTCAATTAATAAATATATCAACTCATATGTTTTTATATTCATTAATTGACATGACAACACATAAAATATAATGAAGATTGCGCCGAGCCCTTTTTTTTTGACATAAAACAAACGACATTCATTCATTCAAATTGATAGAGTAGTACAAATTTGCTAAAAACAAAAAGGATGAATTTGTAAACAAACTCACAACATCCATGTTAATAGCATAAAACGGCAAAGTACATAAGCCTACAAATATGACTATATTAAAATCTCCGGAATAGCCATGCCTCCGGATCTGCAACGTTGATGACGCCAAAGTCATTGGTAAGATCTACATTGGATCGAAGCTGATCTGACAATCTGAACTGAACAAACACCTAAACAAGAGGGAAAAGACAAACAACGCCGCACAAAGGCGACAAACAAAACAACGTCGCACTAAGACGACGAAATCACGAAAGGAAAACCTAATTCGATGTGAAAATCACTTATTTATATAAAAGGGAAGGAGAAAAACGATGTAGAGGGATGATTTTGGCCCTAAACCACCCCTTTTTGGCGGATGAAGAGGAAATTAGGGTTTTAACTGACGGCTCACAAAAGAGAGAGGGAGAGAGAAAATGATTGTTTTGATTGTGCCGAGCCCATTGGATATGTCAATTTTACATAATTGATATTTGTTATTGAATTAATTTTAAAATTAATAAAAAAAACTCAATTATATAAATTTTATACAAACTCAATTTGAGAAAAATGTTTTAAAAAATAATTTTTTTCTTTAAATGTAAAATAAAATATTTATTCAAAATTCATGCTGATATGGTTAAGATTTTCTTGTGAAGAGCCCTCTGTGATGTCCTACTGATCAGAGAAAGATTGATTCAAAGAGGAGAGCAATTTGATTCCAAATGTCCTTGCATGAGAAGTTTGGCTGGAAGTGAATTTATGGAACACTAGAACAATATGTTAATGTTGTTCAGGCTTTGTTGAACTTAATTTCGAATTATTGGAGGTCCTCGATCGATGGTGATAATATGGCGCAAGTGGTGACGATCATTTGGATGATTTGGTGGAGACGAAATCAGAAATTTTGGAATGATGCATTCCCTGTAGCGTTTGAAGTTAGTAGAAGAGCAAGAGAGGCTTTGGAAGATTGGCTACCAGTAAGGTGTAAATCTGCAGCAGGTTGAAAATACGAACATCACCATAATTGGACAAAACCACATAATAGAGCGATCAAGTACAATTAGCAGTGTACGATGGTATGTTTGTGTTGTAGGATTATATTAATAAATGATGACGATAGACTGATCGGTTTGAAGAATTAAGTAAGTGATTATGCTCTTTTACACTGTGTTTGGTAGAAGAGAATTAGGAAAGAGAGAAGTTGAGGCGAGAGAAATAGAAGAGAAGTTGGCAATTTCTCTTGTTTGGAAACCAAAGAAATAGGGGGGAGAGAGTTAAAACACGTGGGACCCACATGTTTTTTATTTCTTGAGCGAAGAAAGGGATACTTTTTTTTTTCTTTCCAGATTTCCATATTTACCCTTCCTTGTCTTATTCATTGTTTCAAACTCCTTTGTTTTTATGTGAGTTTTTTTTTTTAAGGTGTGAGTTTCCCTTATTTATTTTTTTGACAAGTTCCTTTCTTTTTTTTTTAAGGCGTGAGTTCATTCTTTTTATTAAAACATTAAATTCATCAAATCAATTAATAATTAAAATAACTAAACTATTTAAACTTTTAATTAATGAGTAATATAATAGGTAGCTAAATTAATCTAGTTATTTAAACTACTCAAAATTACATCAAGTGATTGAATTAATTAAATTATTTTTATGAGAATTTTTTATCTCAAGTTTTGTACTTTTTGATTCAATCAAAACTTCTCCCTTTTCTATTTATTTTATCTTTCTCTTATATCAAGCAATCCCTCAAATCTACTCTATTTCTTACATTTTTCTCTCTTCTCATACTCTCTCTTACTTATTTCTCTCTTCACAACTTCTCTTTTAAACCAAACATACCCTTAATCTATCCTTAAAAAAATGGTCCTTTAATCTTCTTCTATTTTTATTACATAGAAGGACAAAGCCCAAAAAAGAATATAGACTACAAAGTAACTAAACTCAAGACAGTAAATCTCATAAAATCACCGTCTATCAAATATTTTTTCCACCCCTCTGCTTAGTATCTCATTTCTATTAGCTTTGTATTTTCATTTTCATCAAAAAAATGTCAAACAAACCCATACGAATTGGTCTGGTTGTGTTGGCTTGAGACTTCGTAGTGTGCTCTTTCTTAGAGTCTCAAGTTTAATTATCTCAATTATTAATTTGGATGGATTAATTAAGAAGAAAATGTCAAACATTTTATTAAAGTTTACTCGCAAATATAAGTTAATAAAATTCACAATAAACACGAGACAAATATTTAACGGGTTCTTACATTATTGTTGAATGAGATAAATCAACAACCGAACTTGATGATAAGATAAGAAATGTTCATGGAGCTATATTCCAAATGAAGACATATGATAATAAGCTATGAAAAGAATATAACTAGTCCATCCATACTTGTAAAAAAAGCTATCAAAAGAATCATAATTTTTGGGCCTAAGTATAAACGAAAATCATCAAATTTAACTCTTTTTAATATCTTTATTCTAAAAATTCTATTATTAATTCTTTTCTTTTTGTTGTGAAAATATCTATTATTAATTCTACTATTTTTAATATCAGTATTCTAAAAATATCTATTATTAATTCTTTTTTTTTGGGGGGGGTGAAAATATCTATTATTAATTCTACTATTTTTTTTATCAATTAATTCTACTATTTTTATGATGAGTGTATAGTGCAAATCCAAATTTAACATGATATTTATAGTAAAAGATATTTTAGTAAATTGTAAATTTAATTAAGTTCTTAATTCTTAATAAGTGTGAAATAGAAAAGTTTTGATTATAAATAAACTAAAGCCAAAATAGAGTAAATAATAATGGCAAAATTTATAGCTTTGATTAGAAACAAGGGAATCAAACAAAGCGAAGGAAAAAAAAATCCAAATCTGTAAGCAAATCAAAGTTCACCAAAAATAAAAGCATATAAAAATATAATACTAATAATAATATAATACTAAAAGTAATAACCCTTAAAATAAAATACTAATAAAAAAGATAAGTTAAGAAAAAAACTTTGAGGTTGATGAGTTCTTTTTGGACTTGAACCTCTCAAAAGTGTTTTTTTCTTTTCTTTTAAGCTTAATGTGAAAGGCCTTCAACCATTTTCTGCATCCTTTGCTTTTGAACTATGATATGAGCTTGTGAGTATCACCACCATTTGTTTTTTCTTGTCATTCACTCTTTCATGTTTTCAACTATTTTTTGGATTTGGTTGGATTTTGGAAATTTGTGGTGCAAGAAAAGACAATGATTTTGCCACCGGCGAATCAATGGCGAGTTTGGTTACTCACATTTTTGGTTCTATTTGGAATGTTCATAGTTTGTAGCTTTGATGGATGCATTGGTAAGAATGTTTTTCAAGGTTTAAGTTATCGTCGTTCACGTTATCTTTTTCATGATTCTCATAGTTTTTATGATTCACTTCAAGAACATATTCCTATTAGTTTAGATCAAAACCAACCCAACAAAACCCATGTTTCTGTTGATGTTACTTTAGCTGAAAATCTTGATAAAAACCTAAATAGTTTTGATCTTGTTAAGAATAATGTTGCAAGTTGGATTAAAAGTGAACTAGAGGTTAATTTGACTTCAAATCTTTTAGCTAGATCTAGATGGTTAAAGTTAGCTAAGAGAGGTGAACCTTGTAAAGATTCTAAGACTGTTGAGATTTCGATTCCTGGATTGGATTTGGATGGTGAGAGTTTGATAGAGTTATCAGCTGGAGATATACATGAATTTGGTTTTCAAGCATTGGATGATTCGGGGAAGGCTCGATGTTTAGGCGGTGATTATTTTGAGACTGATCTTTCGGGGGAATCGTGGAAATCTAGACCGTTGGTGAAAGATTTTAGCAATGGATCTTACTCGATTTCGCTTCAAGTTCATCCTGATTTTGTTGGGGTTTATAATCTCACTATTTTCTTGCTTTATAGACAGTTAGAAGGTTTGAAGCTTACCCCTTGGAAATATGTTTACGATCGAATGGTTCGTAGTATTGCAATTAGATTCTACAAGAACGAGGTTTTCATACCGGAGTTGCAAACTTGCAAGGCTGCTGATTTTGAAAGGGATGTTTGGTGTGGAAGGTGGACAAGGCATGGCAAGAATGACGACTGCTCCATTGGTGATGATGGTAGATACCGATGCCTAGCATCAGATTTTCCTTGCAAATATCCTTGGTGTGATGGTTCATTGGGAGTTTTGGAGAGTAATGGTTGGGTGTACTCGACACATTGCTCATTCAAGATGTATTCAGCTGAGTCTGCTTGGAATTGCTTGAAGAATCGATGGATTTTCTTCTGGGGCGATTCAAATCATGTTGACACAATACGTAATATTCTCAATTTTATTTTAGATTTGCCCGAGGTATATTCTGTCCCGAGAAGATTTGACAGGAACTTTTCAAATCCAAACGACCCCTCTCAAACCGTTAGGATTACAAGTATCTTCAATGGACATTGGAATGATACACAGAACTATCTAGGGTTGGATTCTCTGAGAAATGAAAGGTATCAAAATTTGTTGAAGAAATACTTCTCAGAAGATACAATCCCAGACACTGTGATCCTAAACTCTGGTTTACACGACGGTGTACACTTTGGTGGTATAAAAGGATTCTCTGTTGGAGCAAAATATGCAGCATCCTTTTGGGCAGATGTTATGAAGACAGTGCATCAAAGGGGATTGGCATTGCCGAGAGTCTTTTACCGGACTACAGTCGCAACTGGTGGATATGCAAGATCACTAGCATATAATCCTAACAAGATGGAGTTATTTAACGGTGTTTTCTTAGAGAAATTGAAGCAAGCGGGCGTTCTATCTGGTGTGATTGATAACTTTGATATGACATTTCCATGGCATTTTGATAACCGGTGTAATGACGGAGTTCACTATGGAAGGGCTCCGGCAAAGATGACGTGGAAAGATGGTCAAATTGGTCATCAATATTTTGTAGACCTAATGTTAGCTCATGTTTTACTCAATGCACTATGTGCAAGATAGCCATGCAGCTTCTGTTAGAAAAGATTGAGGTAGCTTTCACTTGGTTAAACTTTTGCATTTTCTAAAAAATTAGGTTTGATATTCTTTCTAGCTCATATGTTTTGTTAGTCTGAGTTATGTATACATTATGAGATTGTTTCACTTGTAGATTAATACAGAGAGGATTGTAAGTCCTTAAAGCTCACTGTACTATTATCATAATTCAAAGGCGTTCTTTGCTTGTTTGAATATTTTCTTGTTCCGAACACCAATGTGCATAACATACAACTACATCCTCCATCTCTAAATATAAGATACTCTTCAAAGATTTTCTTGTCTCTTTTGTTTGAACTTTTTCAAATTTTCAAGTGTATTAACTATTTATTTACTAAAATAGCTATAATTATTTTTTGTGGTTTGCTTGAAAGGCAACCCATCCACGTAAGGAGCAACTTAAAGGGGAAGAAAGGGAAAATCATACTCTTTTTATTATACATGACTGGCATGAATTTCCAGGAATTCTTTAAAAATAGAAAGGGACATCCATTTCATTGTTTTAATTGGGATTCATTGTAACATATTCTCCAATGTCAGATTATCATTAAATTGATAAAAAAATCATTGTTGAAAATTAAATTTTTTCCTTTTTCCCGATTTATTAATTAAACGTCGTAAACCATGTTTAGTAAATTCATTGTTTAGGTTGGAGTACATTTATAATTCTAGCTGATTTGTTTCATCAGTTCATCATTGAGAAACCTGGATTCTTGATCCAACTTAACATGTAAACACATTATATGTTTCTTAGGATATTAGTTAAGAGAATAAAAATAGAAATAATATGTTGAAAGTGGTGAAAAATGTTGAATTCAAGACTTAGTTTAAAAGTTGTAATTTTTAATAGGCTTAACTGCACTTTTCGTCCCTTAAGTTTCGAAATGTTGCGATTTTAGTCCCCTATTAAAAAAATGGCAATTTTGGCCCCTTTCGTCCCAAAATTGCTGAGAAGATGCCATGTGTCCCAAAAAAGGGGTCATAATCACAACTTTTTATAAATATAAGGGGTCAAAAGAGCACATTTCCCTTATGTTAAGGGGTCAGAAGAACATATTTCCCTAAACATAGGGGGTCACTTTTGCCATTTTTTTAATAGGGGTCAAAATCGCAACATTTTAAAATTTAGGGGGCGAAAAGTGTAGTTTAGCCTTTTTAATACAAAACTACTATTTTTACTTTTCTTACCAAGTTAGCAAGATCCAAAAAAGAAATTCTTTACGAAGTGCTCTTTTAAGTATGAAGGTTTTTTTGTTATGCAATGCCACAATTCCTCTTACTTGAAGTTTTCGTATCCAGAAAAGAAAAGAAAAAACTAAAAACCGCCCAATCCTTCTGTTTTTTGTTTTTACTTGAGTCACATTCTTCATGTCTATCTCTACGTATTAGTCGATTCCTCGATTTTGTAGATTAATACAATAAACCATAACAAACAATGTTAGTGGTAGATGACTTAAAGGAACTCAGCTATTGGGCATCATTTTAAATTAAATATTCATTGTGGCTGTCGTGACTTGTGTGTAGCGGTCGTTGCAGCGTAATAAATGATAAAATTAATAAATTGGGATTTTTTTATAAGAAATATTAGAATTAAGCTTATTTGACTCTTTGGTGTGTGGATAGTTTTTTCGTAAAAAAGAGTCATTGTTACAACAACTGTTTGATAAAATTAAGTTTCAAACTTTCTGGTGGCCGAAAGCAAACCATACTATCACTTATGGTGGCTTAATCATCTTAATTGTTTGTGTATTTTTTGTAATGAACTTTTATTTGTTTTTGTTCCTTTTATAAGACAGTTGATCTAATTGTTTTGACTTTTTTGTATTCAGGCACTCCTTATCCTTGAATTCTCGGGTTTTTGTGAGTATTGAAATTTCATTTTACCTTCTTTAAAAAAATAATTAGAATTTTGGTAAAAAAAATGTTAGAATTAGATCTTGATATTTTTAAGAGATTTTATACCCAAAATATGACCTAATATTTACATTGTGTTCAACATTATCTTGGAGCATTTTTATTCTACTTCCTGATATTTTTTTTTTATATATATATATATATATATATATATATATATATATATTAAACTAACTCATGAATTAAATAAGTCGTACTATACATAACTCAAGTTTAATTAGTTTAGTTAACTTTAATTTTTAATTCAAGTTTGACTCATTATGTTCATGAATCACGTTCAACAAATTAATTGTCGAATCAAGTCTCAAACTATTTTCGAGTTAGTTCAATTTATTTCAAACCTTAGATCCGACTGTTGCAACCACCATCCTAAAATTTAGAAAAATAACTCTGAAAACAAATAATGTCAACCTTAAAGAGTCATTAATCCAAGCTTAGTTACACTAAATAATACTCGCTTAGTTAAACAAGTTTACTACTAAGAGGAATGCTAGCAACACATATTCTAACACACACATTTCAACACACTCTCTTTGATTGGTTAAAAGTCACATGGGTCCCACCAAATCATGTGAGTCCCATATAAATTTGGTGGGTCCCATATGAATTTTAACCAATCAAAGAGAGTGTGTTGAAGTGTGTGTTAGAATGTGTGTTGCTAGCATTTTTCTACTACTTATTAAGAAAATTTGTTGGAGTAATAAATTTGTTTAAAAAATGTGTAACTATTACTATATCACCATTTACGTATAAATGCATTATATATTCAATGTTGATTTTAAATTTCAAGACAATTGATAGTATTGATAGAGGATATAATTGAAAAAAAAAGTAATAATGGTCTTATAATTAAGGACGAAGAGAGTATACACTCTCCTTCCCTCAAAGATGCTTGAATTACATTTCCCTTCCCTCTTATATTAAAATATACACTCTCCTCCCCTCTTATTCAAAACATATTAGAAAATATTTCACTCCCCTCCCCTAAGAGAAGCTTGAATTACATTCCCCTCATCTCTTATGTTAAAACCTACATTTTACTCCCTCAATAATTATTTTATTTCTCATAATCTAGCAAAAAAATTAATAATCTAACACACTTAAAAAATAAAATAGTATTTCGGGTTTATTTTAATATAATCAAAATTTGAATACATATTTTTCTCTATTTTTTATTCACAATTGCATTAATAAATAGTTTAAAACCTTATTATAAAATATGAAACCACCCAAAATAAAATTAAAATATGTGAAAAATTACTAAAGATAATAAAGTATGGTTATTTAAAAGTTAATTTTATACTCTAAATTATAAAATTAATAGATAAATATTTATATTTAATAATCATTAACATTTAAATTATAAAGAAATGAATTTATTTTTCTTAAATGGTGGTTCAAAATTTTTATATATCTTAAAAATATTTATTTATGTTAAAATAGATTAAAGTCTAGTGCATATTTAATTATTAAGGGATGAAGGTTGTAATTCAAACATCTTATAGGAGAAAAGAGTATAAATTTTTCTTTTCAAGAGAGGGAAGTGTATATTTTAACATAAGAGAGGAATGAAGTGTAATTCAAGCATCATTGAGGGAGGGGAGTGTAATTTAACCAATTACATCATCTTTTTTAAAACAAAGTTTGTTTATATTTGAGACCGAGTGGTGAAAGGTATCAATAGTTTAGTACCCAATGATGCTTCTTTTTTTAAAAAAAATTGTCCGTCGAGGATGAAGTTTACATTGGTCAAGCACCCATAAACTAACAGGCAGTTCAAATCAGCAAATAAGATCACCCTCAACGGATAAAGGAAGAGACTAAATCAGTCAAAAAATGAATGGATTAAGAACTTAGCTCAGTCTTGTGGGTGTACCATACTATAAATCGGTTTTGTGGGCGTACTATACCATGCATCAATCCTCAACACATGAAACCCAGTTAAAGCTCATATATGCATCCACTTCATACCAAATCAAGAGGATAAACCTTCATCTAGTAGCCGTCAAAGTCAGGGAACTCTGCGAATAGGTTAAACACCAAGGTCTTAGAAAGGACTGACTGATGAAATAGAAGATGCATGGAAATCTAGTAGCAATGTCTACCCGAGATCGCGGAACACCTCACACCTCAAAATTTATTTTAACTGAAGTTTTTTTAGAAGTGTATTCTTTTTTCTACTTTGGCCTATTTTCTCATTGGGTTTTTGGTTTAAGAGGTTTTTAACGAGACACTTCTTTTCAAAACATACATTTTTTCCATTAATAAATTATTTATTCAATACATCACATGTATTATATTTACCTTAGACATGAACTGATAAACCCATATATATACGTCGACACCCATGATAAACCACCACCAGATCAATTAATAATTTTAATATCTATACATCGTAAGTGGTTCAATTAATAAGTCTGATGTTTATACGTCGGCACCCTGATGATAGACCTGCATCGTCCACCCCCTGATGAAAATCGTAACTAGATCAATTATTAAACTTGATACTTTACGTCGACTTCCTAATTATAAACAGTTAGGGGGTCAATTATGAAGCCCGAATTTGATACTAGACAATAAACCTCAAACAGGTCACCAGGTAAACAATTTATTACCAATATATTTACTTCGATACATATATACAAATAATATGCGGTAAAATAATGTAAAAGGAAACGTGTAGACCAAAGCTTTAAAGAAATGTCACGACGAAAGGAAAACTCGTAGAATTCCACCTCACTTTTGAGCTGCAAGTTTAGGGTGCGAAAGTTATCACATTGATACATCATCTCATTTGAGAAATTATATATCGATAAATATTTTTTCAAATTTCCTCACATCGGAAAATTTCAAAAAAAATTCACTTTAATACTCTTAAACCCATTACTCATTAGAGATGTGTTATTGACAACTTATAGAAAACCATAGATTTACAAAGAGAAATATGTATTGACACGAAAACTAAAACAATATAGAAAAAAAGTAAAAACATAATGTGAGTATGAGAGATAAAGTTGTCACAAAATGGTTGCACATATATCATTTCTCTACTCATTATGTGACCAATGGTCTAGGGGACTAGTGTAATCGTTCGGGCCTAAAAGACTTGTCCCAATTATTCTCGAAGATTGCTTTTTTGACATTCATTGTGTCTTCGTAACACAAGTAAATGACCAAAAAACTCAGCGACAGTTAACTACCGGCGTGTTTTTTAGTTATAAGCCAGCGGTAGTTAACTACCGTTGAGGGGTATTTTAGTCTTTTACTTGTGTTTTTAGGAAGTATTGAAAGTCAGAAAAGCAATTGTCTTGCTATTCTCTAGGTCATCAAATAGAATAGCCCATTAAGAATTGGAAATAAATGGGTTAAGTCAATGTCCATTGAGGTGACCACCTCGTATGGCCACGTGGTGCAAGTAGGATCTGACCTCCTGCACCACCACATTATAATCGCACCTCAAAACAACATATAGATTAGGGTAACAACCTTCTATGACATATCATGATCCACCTCGTTCCTACTAGAGCACTAACACACTCCACCACCTTAAGCATAACCAATTTTTAGATAGCTACATATTGTTCCTAATTACACCGACACATAAGGTCCAATCATCAACAAAGGAAGCGTATGACCAATCACGCAAGATTTAATCACTGACGAAGGAAGCGCATCCCCAACTTAAAAGTTACACCCACTTATTCATACATGAACATTAACCAATTCCTATAGAATGAGAGTTTAGGTATTAAACTTAATGTTATGTAAGAAAGGTAATCAACTTAATTAAATATCTTATTTAATAGTTTACACGTCAGAGTCAAAGAGAAAATCAATATTAGCTCGGTAATCTCTATATCATTTGTTTCTGTAAGCTATATCTGAAGCTTTTGAAGTTAAGCTCAAAGTAGGGCATCATCAGTTACTTTCATAAGTTATTTCAAATATACTTATCTCACAAGCTAGGTTAATTAACTCCGCCAAACATTGGCCGAATGTTTTCTTGTCAACCGTCCTGTTCAACTTAAGGAGATGAAGATACAAATGTCTGAGGTGTTGCGACTGGTGAAGGGGGTGGCTGTGAAGGAAGCACAACCAGGGTTGTTCTTGTTCCAATTCTTTCACAGACTGGATTTAGAGGAGGTACTAAAGGGAGGTCCGTGGACATATGACAGTCACTTTTTGGTTCTGGAAAAGTTGTAAATAGGGGTGTCATTGAAGGATATACAGTTGAACTACATGAATCTCAGGGTTAGGGTTTACAATTTGCCAACTGGTGTGATGAAGGAGAAAGTCGGAATGGGGTTAAGGAACTATATTGGAGAGTTTTTGGAGTATGATGGAAATAACAATTCTAGCTTCTGGCATGAGTATATGAGGTTAAAGGTGAGGTTTGATATCAGACAGTCATTGAAGATAGGTAAGAAGATCAAAGCGAATGGGGGAGAATGGTGTGTGGTGAATTTCAAGTATGAGAGGTTAAGAACCTTCTGTTTTGTGTGTGGGGTGCTAGGCCATAACGAGAACAAGTATGAGGTTAAGTTTTCTCGACCGGATGTTACAATTCCAAAACGGTGATCAAACGTTATTAGGGCAGATCCGTGGAAGCCACGGGGTAGGCGTCATCACAATGGTTGCAGAACGATGGGGTTTCTAAGGCTGATGTGGAAAAGGAAGGAGGGAGGCGAGTCGAAACAGATGGAAAGTCTGAGCCAAGTAGGCAACAGGCATCTCCGACTTCTGTGGACAGGGTGACCACGTGTCATAGAGTGGTGGGTAAGCAGACTGATTATACGCTTGTGTCAAGTGGATCTAGCAATGGTGTGAAGGAGTTAAGGCATGCAAATGCTCCTTTACTGACTTTTACTAAAGATATAGGGTCGAGTACATCATATTCAACCATCTCCTCGACTATTGATAACCAAAACCAGGTGCAGCGTACTAGTGAGAACGAAAATAATGCAGACATGGAATATCAGTTTCAAAGAAAGCGTATGCGAGAGGACAATCAACATGTCGAGGATTCCACAAATCAGACAAACTAGCATTTTTTATCGGCACGTCCTGGCAGCCAGGACTGCCGGGACCAATGATTATTTTGAGTTGGAACTGCTGGGGATTGGGAAGCCCGAGTGTAGTTCCAAATCTTCGAAACCTGGCCCGGGGACACAAACCAGACATTCTTTTCCTATCTGAAACGTTGGCTACTACACGAAGCATGGAAAATATCCGTGTCATGTGGGGATATGATTCATGCTTAGCAGTTGATGTGGAAGGCAGGAGCGTTGGGCTTGCAGTGTTTTGGAAAGATGTTTCTAATTGTCGTGTGTTAAATTACTCTTGAAATTTCATTAATCTGTAACGTGGAACAAGTTTATTTTGAGCAATTATTTTCTGCGAATGCGGGAATCCATGAATCGGTGCTAAATTTAATGAGCCAGTGTGTTTCGATGGATGACAATATCATGCTTACATCACCTATTACAGAGGAAGAATTATGTCAAGCCCTTTTTCAGATGCAACCGGACAAGTCCCTAGGTCCAGATGGTTTTAACCCGGCATTTTACCAGAGATTCTGGCATGTGTGTGGTGATGATATTTTTCAGGTAGTGGTTTATTTGTTGGATCGCGGTTACTTTCCCTCAAACCTTATAGAAACAAATATTTGTTTGATCCCGAAGTCCGAAGACCCGGATAATATGACGGATCTTAAGCCTATATCTTTGTAATGTTTTGTATAAGATGGTGTCGAAGTTGCTCGCTAATCGACTGAAACGTTGTTTGGATAAATGTGTGTCAGAGGAGCAGTCAACGTTTGTCGAGGGTCGCTCCATATTGGACAATGCGTTAATAGCTACCGAGCTAATCCACTCAATGAAGATGAAAACAAAGGCATGGAGAGGGGAATTGACTCTCAAGATTGATATTAGCAAGGCTTATGATAGAGTGGATTGGGGGTTTCTTCGTGGTGTGCTTATGCGAATGGGGTTAAGTGAGAAATGGATTCAGTGGATGATGATGTGTGTTAGTTATGTTACTTGTTCAGTGCTTATGAACTTTGATAGGGTAGGGCCTATTGTGCCCGGTCGAGGGTTGCGCCAGGATGACCCATTATCACCGTATTTATTCATATTGGTAGCTGAGGGCCTCTCGACTCTAATACATAAGGCAATTAATATAGGTGATATTCATGGAGTACAAGTATGTCGCGGCGCACCAGTTGTGTCTCATATGTTGTTTGCAGACGATTGTTTCTTGTTTTGCAGGGCTAATGTGGTGGAAGCACAAAGTTTACTCACTATTCTTAAAGCTTATGAGGTAGCATCTGGGCAAGAAATTAATTTATCAAAGTCTGAGGTGTTTTTCAGTCGCAATATGAGTGGGGCAGCGCAAGAGGATTTGTCGCGCATTATTGGTGTCCGACATGTGATGGGTACTGGAAAGTATTTGGGATTACTTTCGATGATTGGTAGAGATAAAATGTCTGTTTTTTCTTTTATCAAGGATCATATCTAGAGACGAATAAATGCGTGGAGGGGACGAGCATTATCGAAGGCGGGAAAGGAAGTTATGATCAAATCTGTATTACAATCTATTCCTTCATATATAATGAATATTTATCTTTTGCCGAATTCAGTAATAAATGATATTGAGAAGATGATCAATGCATTTTGGTGGGGAGGAAGGAGTAACAATCGAGGGATTAAATGGATGGCTTGGGAATGTGTGGCATGCCCCAAAGAGTTTGGTGGAATGGGGTTTCAGAATTTCAAAGCTTTTAATCTCGCTATGGTAGCTAAGCAAGGATGGAGTTTTATGTCTAAACTTGATTCTCTGGTTGCTAGAGTTTTTAAATCGAGGTATTTTCCACGGTCCTCATTTTTGGGTGTTAAACTCGGCAATAACCCGAGCTTCGCTTGGCGGAGTATTTAGAATTTGCGTCAGTTTCTTTTATATGGTTGTAGATGGACGATTAGACATGGGCAACATGTCAGCATGATGAATGATCCGTGGGTTCGAGGTGTGCACGATAGCTGGATTCAATCGCCACAAAGCAAAGATGTGCATAGTTTGTGTGTGCCTGATTTGATAGCTTACGATGAACAAGTTTGGGACATTGATAAGATTGAATCTTTGTTTTTAGATGATATGGTGCAAGCTATTCTCGACACACCATTGTTTGCGGAAGTTCAAAATGATAGAATAGCGTGGATGATGGAACGTAACGAGAGGTATACTATTAAGACTGGTTATAAACTGGCTATGATGGAGTTGTTACACGCTGATCAGTTCCATGTTGAGGGAGAATGACATAGAATCTGGATGGTGAATTCCCCTCATAAAGCATGTAATTTGTTATGGAGGATTTGCAAGGGGTGTGTTCCTACTCGTCTCCGACTTCGATCACGACATGTACAATGTGAGGTGATCTTCCCCTGGTGTGATACGACTGTTGAGGATGATTGGCATGCTTTTTCTGATGTACGGTGGCGCGTGAAAGTTGGTATTGGGCAGGACTTTCGATTGTGCTGCAAACGCGAGTTGGAACTGAGAGCAGTTTGGCAGATTTTGTTTTTAACATATGTTGTTCAGAAAGCCGAGACATTAATGGTCGGTGGCTTTACTTCTTTGGCAAATTTGGGTTGCACGTAATGATGTCATTTGGAATGACGTTCATCATACTTCAACAAGCATTGGAAGGACATCACTGGATGCATGGCAGCAATGACATGAGGTTCATAAACATCCTTCACTATCGGTTGTGCAACACGGCCAAAATAGAGTGCAAGGTAACAACTCAGTTTGGGAGAAACCGAGTGAGACATGGTTGAAGTGCAATGTGGATGTCGTGTTTCATGACTGTAACCATCTTACATCTTTTGCATGTTGTGTTAGAGACTCCCGGGGGCAATTTATTCGGGCTCAAGCGAAATGGAAATGGGCAAATATGACAGTTTTGGAGGGGGAGGCAGTAGCCTTACTCGATGCTATTCATTTTGCTGATGTGAACAGATGGGATCGAGTTGTCTTCGAGTATGACTCTGCTACTTTAGTGCAAGCTCTATCATCTACGGGTCATGGTGATTCAGAATTCTATGTTATTGTCTCTAGTATTATTTATCAATTATCTTTACATTCCAACTTCAAGATTAAGTTTGTTAGGAGACAAGCGAACATGGTTGTTCATACTATAGCTAGGGCGACCTATTCTTGGGCTAGTCACCGCATTTTTAATTCTTATCCTTCTTGTATTGCACATTAGTTGATTAATGATAGTTAACTTTGTTTTGGTAAAAAAAATAAAACTCCGCCAAACATTCGAAGGTCATATTCAAATATAACAACTAAAAAAACAAAGAATACGGCAATGTCAAGTTTAATATGATATCATTGTATCGTATACAATTTCATAGAAACTTCCTTCCATATTCTTGGGTGTAAAATAGGTAGAAACAAACCAAGTAGTGAGAAGACTTGGGTGTGATTACTTATTCTTGTGTGATATATTATCGGGAGGAAAGTTAAGGGACATGGGTTGATTAGACTATTGTTCAATATATAAGTTCAAAGGTTGGATAAGAGAATAATGAAGGAAAGAAAATTGGTGGATTTAATGGTTGAAGAAGACAACAGTGAAGGAACGAAGGATGCAGAAGAATAGAGTGGAAGAAAAATGAAAGAAGATGAATACGATGAAAGCTTTAAATAAACACTCTTGTTTCAATTTAGTCCTCCATATTTTATCTACATGGATTATTAGGTTTAAGATCGACAAAACTTGAACAATACGTCATATTTGTATGCAAAAAATCAATTTTTTGAATAACTAATGTATTGATTTATATATAGATCAAATACTAAGTTATTTTTTTTCCCTTCATAAATGTGACCAAAGGAACTATCAAATAAATCACTTACATTCACGGTATCAAAACAAAAAATCACTCACATGTGAGGTAACATCATGTGTCAGCATAATTGACATAAAGACTAATTTGATTAACAATTTTTTTAGAAGAATTTGATTAATGTTTTGAAAAGTCAGGAATGATCTACTAATTTCAATAATTTTAGAGATCGACATTTTTGCAAATGAGGATAAACTTACGAAATTTATTGAAAAATATAAACGCTGCTCTTTTGATTTATTTTTTTATTAAAAGTGAAGTCAACGAATATACATCACCCTATATATATTAATATTAATAAAAAGGAAAAAAGTGCGAAAATAAAATAGGAGACATAAATCAAAACCCTCGGGAAACACAAAATCAAACAAAGAAAGATAAAAAGCAATCACAAAAAGGAGATAACATTTTTAGCAAAGACAAATCTGAAAACAAAAGCCTTATCTTTTCTGAATTTTATCTTATTGTATTGCAAGTCATGATTGATAAATTTGTATGCAAAAACCACAACAAGGTGAGAGACTCATAAATAAATAAATAAATGTAATTTAATAATATCTTTTCGGTTAAAATTATTATTATTATATAATATTATTGTGATTGAATGAATGTTGCAAAACAAACATCATCGTATTCATTCATTGGCAGGTTAAACATGTTTTTGACATGGCCCAATGCTCTCAAGATCACTCTTCTGCTTCTCCTTGTTTCCGCTATTGTTGTCGCTTGCTTTACTCTCCCAATTGAAAAGGTTTTTTCTTTTCTTCTATTTCATTTCTGGCTCCTTCTCATTTTCTTCTTTAGAATTATCGTTCATGATGTTCTAATGGGGTGACTTCATTTCATATTTACGCGCTTTGAATCTTTTTTTTGATCAAATGACGTTTGATCATGATTGTGTAACAAGGTTTTAAATAAGGATTTTGCGATTTCAGCTGTTATAGATGCCGCGTTGCATAGTGTGAATTAATCACAGTGTTAGCTATCTATTGAACTTATCCAATAGAAGATAAGATAGCATTTCATAAGTTATAGCATAGTTAGGTGATAATACTATTGCATATGATAATCCTTTTCTTCTCCCTTGTTCATGCATTCATACTGCAATGCCATTTTTGTAATATTTTTCGTTACATGCACCACATTTGTATTTTAATTCATGAAAAAAAATTGGTTACCCCTTACATTTTTGCCATGCAGATTCTGAAGGATTTCTTGATATGGGTTGATCAAGACCTTGGGCCGTGGGGTCCGCTCGCTCTGTAAGTCAATATTAACTTTTGACTACTAAGTTTTTCACATGTTAACTATCTCATGTTGTCTTTTCAGTTTTCACCAATCTCATAGCCTTGATACTTGTTTTTTGTTCGTGTCCATGTGCTTCCATTTCTAGTTGTAGCGTATGTTTGGTATCATGGCGGGTCACTGTGATTTTGGCATACCCGACATAATACCAAATATCGGCTATTAATCATAATACTGTAGAAAAGAATGTTTGTATATTAAAATGTTACATGGCTGTTAATATTAGGCCATTAATGTGGATGATGATTAACCTGAGTGCCTCAGTTTGTGAACTCAATCACTTGTATTCAATTGGTTATTTTCAGGGCAGTTGCTTACATTCCTTTGACTATATTGGCAGTTCCAGCCTCAGTACTTACGGTAAGTATCTTTAATTAACCGGCATTTCTTTCAAACCTTGTTAAACTTCTAGTAGAGTATAAGTTTTTTTACTATATCAATTGTTTGATGCGAAGTCTTGTCCTGAGCACTTCCATCACTTCTTAAATGATTCATTTGTAATTTCTGGTATATGATAAACTATAAAGTGTATGCAGTTGCATTATAAACACTTCATTCATAATTTACATCTCCTTTATTATATCACCTTACCTAATTCTCTGTTGTTCAGCTTGGTGGTGGTTATCTATTTGGCCTTCCAATTGGCATTGTTGCTGATTCTGTTGGTGCAACCATTGGTGCTGTAGCTGCATTTCTCCTTGGTGGAACAGTAAGTTTTGCAGTTATTTACTTATTTATAGTAGTGGAATTACAAAAAGCCTAAAACTACTCCACTGGTTTCTGTTGGACATTCATTAATTTAGGTTTTTCTTGATTAGTATTGGATGCTGTTTCTTCATGTACATGATTCTTGAAATTTCATGTGCCTTCCAGTCGGGCCCCATTTTGGTCGATGTGTAGTTATTTGTTTCCTCTGAGGTTATTTATTCATATATTTGTCTCTTTAAACAGATTGGGAAATCATTTGTTGCTTCTAAGTTGAAGGATTATCCACAGTTTAAATCAGTGTCAATTGCAACTCAGAGATCTGGATTTAAGGTTTGTACAGTTAACTATCTCAAAAGTTTAAGCTGTTAGGTGTGAAACTGAAAACGAAAATGAATGGTTTTATTGCATCTCTAAAATCAGCTAAAATGAGTCTCACAAGTACAACTCAGATGGTAAAAGGCTGTAGGGTCATTTGATATGCTAGAGCGCGGGTGCGAGCCCGCAACTCCCCACTTCTCAGCACTTAGTGTGTGTGATTTTCGCCGTTAGACTCATTTGAACCAGCAAATGTTAGTATTATTAGTCTTTTGTTGAGGTTGGGGAGGGAACCTTGACCTCCCCATCACTCTACTCCTTAATTCCCCCGAACCAACCACCAAGCCAACCTTTATATCCTATGCTAAAATCTTTTTATTGATACATAGCACTAATCATTGCTTAAGAAGGTTTGTTCTTATAGATCTTTGCTCAGTACTATATCTACATTGTGTTCATTTTTCTTTTATTTTTTAACTAATATCTGACTTTATTTTTTTCAGATTGTGTTTCTGCTTCGGCTTGTTCCATTACTACCATATAACATATTAAATTACCTCCTATCCGTGACTCCAGTTCCGTTATGGGAATACACACTGGCGTCCTGGTTAGGAATGATGGTATCTTCTTCATCCCTCATTGATTATATATTGAGGACTTAATCTAACAAAATAGGGATACATTTCTGTTGTAATGCTTTATAATATTCAAAATTGTTTAGCACTAATAGGATTTCTCTTTTTAAGTTACTTCTCGAATGTGGTGACTCTGACCACCGTGTAGGCGCTATTCGCTATGGCAGAGGGAGGGGGAAGGAACAATACAGTTAACAGAAAATTAACAGTGTTAATTTACAAGAATGTAACTAAAATAAACTAAAAATGTAAGGAGTTACCTGCTCCGTTACAAAATATAAGCAAAAGTGGGTCAAATAAAATTGATGTATTTTGTTCAAAGTTTGGTCGAAATTTAACCCAACATTGGTGTCATCATTGGAATTTTTTAACCCAACAACAACTAATGCATCTGATTCTGTATCGCTGTCATCATTGGTGCAAATTTTTAACCCGACAACAACCAATGCATCTGATTTTGTTCCCCTCCTGTATTTAATGTAGAGACTAGATAGCTTACATCTGTGTTAATTATTTTATAAGTAAGGTCTATGTGTTATTATAGCTCACTAGATGGCATTTCAGTTACAGCAATTTCCTAATACCTCCAATGCTACTTTCACAGCCATTAACGGTGGCACTTGTGTATGCTGGAACAACGCTCAAAGATATATCTGATGTGACACATGGTTGGGGAGAGTTCTCAAAGACTCGTTGGGTAAGAGATGCCATCCTCAATTACATATATTAATGGATAATTGCTAGGGGGAGGAAGTGTCTCATGTGGTCGACAGTAGACTGATGCTTGAAAACTGCTCAAAACTTCGACAGCGAAGGATGTCACCCCCTTTAAGTAGAGTTCAGAATCCTTCATGTCCTTATGGCTGAAAAAGTGACTTGATCGATGTTGTTTTGACAAAATGAGAGAAAACAAATACAAGTTAAGTTTTGAAGCACTAATATTTGTTTTTCTGTTTTTTTTTTTGACAAACCGACACCTATTGGGTCACTATTTCCGTCAGAAGGACGGGTAATACTATGAGCTTCTACTTGCAAGGAGTGCCATCTGTTATTGTTAGATTTTGAAACCATTTTTAAGCACTAGTCCACCATATGAGACACTTCTTTATCTTAGTCGTCACCATATTAATTAGCCTTTAAAGGTATCTTTTTCTGATGAACATCTAAGATGCCTTGGAGGGTCTTATCTTTTGATTATCTTGATGGAACCGAATAGGCAGGATTTATTCAATGTTATCTTCAATTGAGATATAATAAATTTCTCTCTTCTGGATGCAGGCTATGATCATTTTTAGTCTAGTGATATCTGGTAAGTCACATTCTTTACTCACATAAGTATAGAAATTTGAAACTGTTTTGCTTTTTGTCTCTCGCTGGTCCTTCTTACTCTCCTGGGGCCTGTTTGATTTCTCTTTTTGAAAAGAATGTTTAGTTTTTCGAAATTAAAAAAGAAAAATACTTGTTTGATTAGTTTGTTTTGTAAAACTAACGCAAATTTCTGTTTGCGTATATTATTAAGATTAAGATACTGCTAAAAAAACTAAATTTTTTACTTTTTCTGTTTTTAAAACTAAAAATCAAAACAGATAATACTTGTAGTGGTTCTGATTAGCCAGGCTGAAGTGTTAATTTGGTAACTTGCAGTGGTTATGATGATTTGTGTTACTAAAGTTGCCAAGTCTGCTTTAGATAAGGCCTTGGCTGAATGTGAGAAAGATATGGATGACACTACATCTTCAGAACAACTCATTGTCACTGAAACTTCGGTAGGTCTAAATCAACCTCTCGTAAATGAGATAGATCAGGATCAAGCCAATCAACAAAAGTAAACCGCTCAGCGTGTAAATTCTTACTCCCCCACCTTCTAAGCAGTTGCTTCTTACATGTGATTTGTATTGTTCCAACATTAGAAATGTAGTTTATGATAGAAATGGTTAATTATACTATCAAGTATCAAGATGAGGGTATTGAATATGTCTAACAGAAGAAAAGTTTATAATGTGAACTGTTCCTGATTCTAGCTGTTGGTTTGTGCTTTTTACTTCGGCGTTCTTTTTTTCCTATCCTACCGTAATTATGGTATTTTGCTCTTTGTTGACCACCGCGATTATGTCGGTGCTTTGATTTCTATTCTCTTTCAACCTAGTACCCACAAAAACTCCTGATTCTTTCTGCTGCATTAGGACCCTTAACAAGTTGGATTTACCATAATTGGAACTATAGCAAAATAAAAGAAGCTAAAACTGTATCAAAATGCAATTCTTTTAAAACATGTTATATAAAACTTGTGGCTGGTTGATTCTAACCCTATTTTCGTAAACTTACAATCATTAGCATAGCAATGTAGCATGCTTATGTGCATTGCCTATTCTAAATGGCAACTAATCTAAATGTTTTTGCTTTCCTCTGTTTTATATTAGAAATGTTTTTAAATTAACAAATATTGACTAGTATTTTCATGGTTGTAGTTCATAAAGCAAATAAAAGTGAAAATTGTTTTTAGGTCTTTTATTTTTAATAATTTTATACCAAAAATTGACAGAATTTGACTTGCAGCAACCAACACTAACCACCATACCTATTTTCTGTTGTAACCAACAGCCTCGGGCCATGCTTGATACCATGTTCACTGTCATGCTATTAAGTGTAATTAATCTTTTTTGGTGTTAACCCTCCGATTTTCATGGGAAGGGGACCCGGATAATCTGGAATTCGACTGCGAGTTAACTAATAATAAATATTTAAGAGAACTTCACTCAAATAAAGTTAAGAGCTCAATGCACACAGCACAGAAAAAGGAGGTGCTGTAATTTCTTATCATGAGAATGTTATTTATTCAAGATTGATTAAATCTAAAGCAACCGTCCTTGTGATAAAGGTGAGGCAACATGAACTTTTGAAGACCTAGTATTGGTGCCAATAGTCTCTTTTTTATTCCCAAAGAAACAAAAGAAAAGTTATACACTACCAATTTTATAAAATTTAGTCACAAATAAACTTTTGTACTGTCTTGTTGCTGAATCTTGGGGTTCAAGGGACCCTACCAATTCCTTGATGGAAGGGCTTAACAGTTTATTCTGTAATTGTAAGGTTTCTAAAGTGCAATTCTGCACATACTTTATTTTATTCCATGATCATAGCCTCATGTCTAAGCTTCACAATAAAAAAAATGAGACACCTTGGTTCACAAAAGAACTAAACTTTATTTTGAGTTATCCAACTCATAGTTTCTACAGCACAGAAACATATTGCATATGCAATGAGCAAGAATAAGAAACACATAAAGTCTCTCATGGGAAAAGTGCAAGGTTTCAGCCTTCCGTCTCTTGGCGGTTGCTTCGATGGCTGCCGCGACCAAGCACAGGGCTCGGGATTCGGGACAAGGATATGGAACCTAAGTGATAAGCCAGTGGAGCTGCAAATAAGGGTGGGATCAATACTGAAAAAGATTCATACATTGAAGCCAGGGTGTTCAAAGAGACTCAAATGTAAAAACATATATAAGGCATATATGCCTAGGAATGGCAGTGTTGGTGGGAATTTGAAGAACTTGCTGTATTCCTATGATGAAACTAGTCACCCTTATATTTGGATTCATGACACTGGGTGTCATAATTCCTTAAAGATGGTTAAGCAACAGTATATTAGTCTTGAGGATATGAGGGATTCATCTGAAATCAAAATCTTCAGGGATCATCAAAGAGGTTCTATATCAGTTCGGAGGAGAATGAGGCCAGATTTCTGCTGAATTTGACTTTTTACACTATTTGTTTTTCATGGGTTGGAATTCTGGGTTTATATTTTCTTTTTGCATGTATTGTTGTAACATAGTTTTTTGTTTTTATGTTTACCAAGGGAGATTATATGACAGACAAGAATGAAGAAGTGTGAACAATGAATAGGAGTTGGGATTTACTGAAGAAGAAAAAAATCTTAAATTTGTTCTTATACTCTTTTTTTTATTTATGGAAATTTGTTCTTATACTTTATTCTACGTTTTTAGAATTGGTTCATAAATCTTGCATGTTTTTTTTTTGCTATAGTATAATCGAGGAATGCATGTATCATTTGCCACACAAACTTTTTAATAGGCATTTTAAAGTACTCTACTTAATTTAAGATGTCCATGTTGAAAAGGCCGAAGTGTATTTTTGTATGTCCAATCGGCAAAACAAAAAAAATAAAAAATCGTTAGAGACCAATTCTATAAACATAAGAATGAGTGAAATTATATTGAGAAGAAATTTTTTAGATTAACAGAACTTTAGTAGACCAATAATTTTTTTTTTAAATGAGTGATTTTAAATTTTAGACACCCTAACATGAATATAAGAATATTCCGTGTGGATCATACAATACTTACTAGTAGGTGACTCGACTTTGTCTTGAGTTAGGTATGACATAGGAGCGGGTTGAGAACAAGTTTTGCCTCTCCCCGCTTTAGTTAATCGAGTGATTGAACTTAAATTGTTAATGAGCTTCCTATAAGAGATAACCCTCGTCGTTTATGTTTTTGGAACTTTATGCTTTGATCATATTAAAAAAAAAAACTTTCTACATGAAATAATAGGAATCTTTCATTAGGTGATCGATTGATTCTTCTGAAATTTTCAATTAGGTGTAACTACCAATTCTTCAATTCAATAATTCAATAGTACCATTCATTTGTGTTGCATATACTTTTTTTCTCTAAATTTCTTACAAAGTTCCTAGATGTGCATGCATGGTATCAACATGGCCCTGTATTCGGTGATGGGGTTGTTTGCCTTTGTTGTTGTTCCTAAGCCTTACTGCCTCGCGGCTGAACGAGAGAGAGGTTGAGACACCACCGTGTTATGCCTAGGTGTCATCAGTTCTCGTCATTGTCACATGGAAACCAGAAAGCACTGATCTTTATGTCGTCATTGTAGTTAGTTGTCTCGAATCATAGGTTGATGACTTTCACTCCCTCATTTTGATATGGTTAATACCTTAAGCACATTTAGGTGTAAACATTTGGATGAATATTAGGGCCCTGAAAGCTAATTTTATCATCTTTGAGATGATTTTGTGTGAAAAGTTAATTTCCATAAAAGTATGTTGATAGACGTGAATGAGTGTTGTTTGTTGGTGTATATGGTTGTTTTTGCAAGGAAACAAGTCTAGTAAATGGGATTGGCAACTCCTGGTGAACCTTTTGTTCTCTTGAATATCATTTGGAATAGTACAATCTCAATCATAGGATTTCTATTAATGGCAATTTGACTCCTTGTGAAAATTTTACTTTTATACACAAGATGATGTGAGAAAGATGAAATTGTTGATCATCTATTTTTTATTGTGATTTCTTTGGTAAAATTTAGGCCCTAATTCTAAATTTATGCCCTTAAATTTTATATCATGATTCTATTTTAACGAACCAAACACATTTTTAAAAAATAGAAATAAAATGATCTTATTATTTCTAAGGAATAGTGGTAAAACAAACAACTTCTAATCTACAACTATTTTATCCATCTATATTTGAAATTTTAATATCAAATTACTAAAATATTTTTTTCTTCTTCACAAATCAAATAGGTGGTTAAGTTTTTTTTTTTCTTCCCAACAATTAGGTAGGTTTTGTCACAAAAAAAAAGGAGAAAAATAACGAAAAAAGGGTTGGGTCTTACTCTATGTAAGTTTAGGGCGTGTTTGGTTACGGAGTTAATTTAATTAATCCTTTATTATTAAGAGTATTTATTTATCGTATAAGTTACTCACTACCACTACCAAGACTACACTATTGTCTTCTCATTCTTCTTCTCGGCTGTCGCTAAACTCCGTCGCTCCGGCAGTTGTGCGGCCAACCACCGCTCACCTTTGCTTATTGTCGTCTGAGGGTTAGTACACTGCCTGTTCTTCAATACTTTTTTTTTTAGGGTTTTCCTATGTGATTTTAATTAAACTTATGCTCATGCTTCCTTTTCTCTTAATGTTTTAAACTTTATTATTCAAATGTAATGTATTTGTAGTTTATGATGCTTATTGCTTAAGGTTTTTCAATCATTTAGAATATGGATTCTGTGTATCAAAATGTCTTGAATAATTTGAGCATATTTGTGTTGTGTGAGCCTTTTCTTATGGTGTCCTGCTGTGGTCACTTTATCTCAGAACTTATAGTAGAGCAAGTGTTTACCAGCATTAGAAACTTAGGGCTTGTTTGGATTGACTTATTTTTCAGCTTATGCAAAACAGCTTTTGCAAATAAATAAGCTTTTATATATTATTCATAAGTTTGTCAAGGTAGTTTATGAAAAAACAGCTTATGAAGATACAATTTTCGTTAACGAGAACTTATGACTTAACGTAAAAGCTTATTTATTTGCATATGCTATTTTTCATAAGCTAAAAAATAAGCCAATCCAAATGGGCCCTAATTGTTTTTATGAGTTTATAAATAACTAATTTTGTAAATGCCTTTCCTTTGTCTTTGTTTATTAACTACCAACATGATAGTACCCTCCCTTAAAAGCTAGCTATTAAGGGACAGTTCTTGATATATATCCAAGTGAACCAAGTCACTCAGATACTCCATTGAGTGTCACATACTACCTGATGTGGAATTTGCACGCCCATCATACCCAATCCCCCACCATAGCACCGTCCCTGAGGGCCGACATCCAGACAGCTTCACTCTACAACGCTGTACTCGGCCTTTATGTTCAGCCCCTCCGTTGGTAGCCCTTTCTGAGCCACCAACAACTGGTTCTGATTCCAGTAGATCGAAACCAATTGGTATTATTAGAAAAAAAAGAGGAAAATATCACGATTTACAGTAAAACACCTAGAGTATTAGAGAGAAACTAGACTCTCCCAATGCGAAAAGGCCCCAAGCAGTGGATCCAGGATTTTTGAATAGTGGGGGCACTATTTATAAAAATTTGTAGCATTGATAATTGTCCTCTACGATTATTCATATTATGAATGATATGTCTATAAAAATAATTAAACAATCATTTAACTAGTCATCCTCTACTTGATTTCGCATCTGATTCTTAATAATAGTTTGAGATATATGATGATAGGTGTGGGACAAGAGAGAAATAATTTGTGATAAGTGTGATCTATGTGGTCAAAATGTCAACTATTGATACATTATACTACCCAAAAAATTGTTTCTAAAAATTTTGTGTGGGCACAAGCCCACAAATCCTACAACCTGCATCCGTCCCTGGCCCCAAGTCTATTCAATTGAAAGATAGCTCACTCTCTTAGGCTCCCTCTCATTTATAGGCAACATGTCTTATTGTTATATCCACTAACTAACTAACCGACTGAACTCTTCTTAAACAACTACTAACTGTGCCTCTTAACAATAGTAGAATAGACCTATCACAACCTCATAGCTTCTCCCTTTGAAGTTCCATTTATGTTACTTGCTAGAATGCATGTAATGTGAAACTTATATTATCATATTTTCCTTTGACAGATAAAAATGCCAAAAGTAAAGACAAGCCGAGTTAAATACCCAGAAGGCTGGGAATTAATTGAGCCTACACTTCGTGAACTTCAAGGAAAGATGAGGGAAGGTTTGTATGCTACATGTTATGCTTAGTCCTTACTGTATTCTTTTTCATTCTGAAATCTTTGAAAGTAATAAATAATATTGTTATATCCTTTATGTGGCAGCTGAGAATGACCCACATGATGGCAAAAGAAAATGTGAGACTCTGTGGCCAATATTTAAAATTGCACACCAGAAGAGCCGCTATGTATTTGAACTCTACCATAAGAGAAAGGAAATTTCTAAAGAATTGTATGAATTCTGTTTAGATCAAGGATATGCTGACCGCAATCTAATTGCAAAATGGAAGAAGGTATTTTTTTTATGTGAAAGTGCTTCTGTATTTATTTTGTTTTTTTTATAGGAAAGTAAATTTCATTTGAGGGGAGATAGAATAAGTACGATCAGGAAGAAGTGAGAAATCTATATCTGGGATACCAACACTTGCCTTTTACCACCACAAGAGTAGGAAGGTGTAACCCTAGGTGAAGTAACCTTAAGCATATGGATATGTGTCTCCTACCACATACACGGTAGGACTGCAAATGATAGAGGCTGCCTTAAATTCTAATCGCCTTGTTTTTGCTACAAACCATAAAAAATTGCTCGAGAAGGTATAGCACCTGGTGCTCTCTGATCATCCTAAAAGGTCATTTCACAGGGAATAAGTCACCTTATAGTGCAAGAATAAATTGCCTGATGCTTGTTAGCTAGATCCGTATAAATGACAAGAATGTTAGGAGAAACGGTTGTAGAAGGTTTAGAATTTGCAACAAGTAGGGCTGGCAATGAACCGAACCAACTCGACAATAGTTCGGAACTCGACTCGACAATTAACTCGTTGAACTTGGTTCATGAACCAAATGAGTTGAACTATATATAATTCGACTCGGTTGGTTCATGAGATGACTCGATA
>Ga0228710_1000166_pt1 | contig 63650 bp, 34 predicted proteins | sample MedpolnodulmetaG_FD_177995 | JGI IMG/M metagenome (GOLD analysis project Ga0228710, IMG submission 177995) | Root nodule microbial communities from Medicago polymorpha collected in Santa Monica, California, United States - pink nodules | ecosystem: Host-associated > Plants > Roots > Nodule...
AGGAAGAAGAAAAGTTTTTTAACTACCAACCAACAGTAAACGTAGAATTGATTTGGAGAAGCTAGGATTTGGAGCTTCTCCTAGAATTGCTTTTGGGAGACTGAATTGATTTGAGAAATGATAGCCAGACATGTTGCAAAAGGCTGAAATCACGGTGGAAGCCTGAAAACGTGCTTTTAGAGGTTGCAAACGGGCAACCAAACAGACACTTAGTGGTATGAATAAAGCAAACATTAAACTGCTCCCAAACTAGACATCGTGTACAATAATCCAATTCGAACGGCAAAACAACCAGCAAGGTAGGAATTTTAATCTCAACTGTGAAAGTAATTTTGTTTTCAATTAACTTGTTTACATGTCCATATCATCACATATTGCTCTTATTATATAAAAACTTTAAAGTTAACTAAAGTAGACTATCATAAGTGGCACTAGTAATTTTTGTAATATCTCAATGTACACCGAAAACACAACATAGCCAATATTTATACATTTGCAGGTTGAATGATTTGAATGTTTTTATTTACGTATAATTGGTGTCCCCCAAAATACTATGAGTATTTTAAGGTGGAAAGACTGAGTGTAAGTATACACTTCCCAACATTTTCCAAAAAATATTAATTCCACAAGGACTGTGGAGCTATAGTTCCACGTAGCTTTTCAGCAGAAAACTTATTTGAGTGAAAATAAAGTAAATCATTTGTCAGTAAATATAAAAGGTTAAGTTTGGGAAAGCAATAAAAGGTTTTAGAAAATCTCAAGATGAAAAGTGTGATTTTAACTAGGTTTGGTTATGATAAAACATTACTGTGACATTGTGGTTGGTGACATTGTGACATTGTGGTTGGTCAATGTCACTAATGTCACCCAAGTATTATCCGCAATGTTTAGAATTAGAAGCTATATAGAGATATAACTATGTGAATCTCAATTAGCTTAAGATGTTAACAAACGATCATAACGCTGAGTCACAAAGGTTATACCTGGATAATACTTGAGTGACATTGTGGTTAGTGACATTGACCAACCACAATGTCACCCAAGAGCTACCCAAACATTGCCCTATGTTGGGGAAACCATAGGTACAGATTTAATGATTTAACAAAATGCTCAGGATTGACTAGGATTGTTTAAATATTTAAATAATTTAAATCATCAAGATTGAACCATTTAACAAATCGCTCAGGAATGACTAGGATTGTTTTATTATTTTGACCGGCAACTTGTACAGATTTTACATATTATGACCTTTTTTTATAAAGAAAGACATTTTTCTTTTTAAGGATGTTTTTTTTAAAAGAAAAACATGAAAGATGTACTAAACGAATATGACGATAATGTAATGTATTTTGACTTTTTCCATTGCAAGCACAGCTTAAATTTCTTTAAAGAAAAACCGTGCTGGAATTTTTCTATTGTATCTTTAATAAATATTATTATAATTCGGTGATGAAATAACTTTTTTAGCATATATTTAACACCGATGATACCCATTATTTATAAGAGAAAATTGTAAAAAAAAATTATCACAAATTAGTTAGTTGTACAAATATCATTTATCATTAACACTGGTGATATAGATATAATCAATTATACAACACTTAAACCGGTAGTGCATATAAAAATTAAATAAAAAGGTAATAACCAGTAGAAACAAAGGTAAGTGACCCATAAAAACAAATGAGCCTAAGATGGGGAAATTACGCAACTGGTTCATGCTAAAAATCATCCTATTTATAGTCAACATATTGGATTCAAACTCATTCATACTGAAAAATAGACCACTACAAAATGCCTCCCCACTAGAAGCATCTTAGACATTACTTGGGGGAAACGAGTTTCTATAGTCTAATAATTAGGAATATGAGCGTCTTTGACAGACACTAACAATATGCCGCGAAAATAATAATTCGGTGCCAATCCATTATCAAATTATTGGCAGGGCCCCTTCAAAGTTCAAACAGTTCCCTTCTATTAGAAGATTCTGAATGTGCTGATGTATCACGCGCGAAGATGATCAATATCTTGAAACTTACTTTTACAAGCAAATTGCATGCATGCAACAGATTAGACTGCAACTGGTTCCTTTAGTAGGTCGGAAGCTTGTGCTTTAACCTGTCTTGATGATTGAAGAAGCGAGCGCATATATTAACGCACCAAGCACAACAAATTATTTGTTTAATAAGTGTAAGGATGGAAGTAAATTGTAGATAGTTCACCTTTGCTGATTTAAATAGCTCATCAAGCACCTCAGACAAAGTTGGATGAGCATGAACTGCAAATTTAATATCCTGCATTTGTGACACAAAAATGTTCGAAGTTACCAAATAGACCGGAATTGAAAGATTCTTACAAGTAAATTTATCAACACATGGACAGAGAGGACCTTTTATATTTCTATAACACTGCATCACATGTAGCCATTAATAATTCAAAGCCAAGGCCAATCTCTCACAAATGACAGCATCGGAAAGAAAATTTACCTGAATACGTGTCCCTAATGCGATTGCATTGGAAGCCTCGTGGATGAGATCTGCAGCATGCAACCCAAATATATGAACTCCTAGTATCTCTCCGTTGTCAGGTCTGTATATTAACTGCATGAAAACATCATGATGACAGTTAAACAATGATGAAACTAGTTAGAAGTAAAAATCCACCCATTCTGCTATCAACCATATACATTTTGTTATCGTCAAAGTAACTCCTTAGAAGTTAATTCATCACCGCCGTCTGACTGTTTGGTGTTAGGTCAAGAAGAGACCACTGGTTGTTCAGATTTTAGAGTCTATAATCATGTTTGGCCATTAATAGGGAGTCCATGTTTGGGTGGTTTTACAAAATCAGCTCTCACAATTTTCAAGGTGTAGAAGTGACTATAAGAGAATAATGATGTTCTTGCTTCTCCGCTGACTTTTAATTTAGTATCGATATTAACAAGACCGGCGTAGTTAATTTTCAAAATTATCTCTGTAACAGACTTTAAAATAATTCTACTTTACAACACCCAAAGATTTAAAAAACATATCTTTTAACGCCATTTTTTACAATCCAACCCAATTGATCATTTATTAAGAAAAAGACACAGAAAATTTACCTTGGCAAGACCCTCTCCTTCATTTTCTGCCAAGGCTTTTGTGTTAGCTTTAAAACTTGTTTTGGCAACACTTACGTCAAACCCTTCCTTTTCACCTTTCTCCCTTGCTTGAGGCTGCAAACAACATATTTGATCATAATGAACAACTTCATAAGGCACGGACAACTAGTAGTGAAGTTATTGCATAACTAATACAGGAGGATAAAAAGGAATAGAGCAAAGGAATTGAGGCAGAGCTAACCACTGTGTAAGAAAGATTGAAACAAGTAGCAAGTGGATGATGAAACATTAACCAACATAAAAAGTATATCATACCTCTGTCAAACCAACCATGCTAATTTCAGGATGAGTGAAACAAGCAGCTGGTATGCTTAAATGATTGAGCACATGATCTCTTCCAGTGACTTGCTCAACCACTGTCCAATAATATTTTCAATCAGTGAACTGGAAAAATCACTTGGAACATTTGTAGCCAAATTATATAGTTTTTTTACCTGAAATTCCTTGTGCACTGGCAGCATGAGCAAGCATCATCTTGCCATTTGCATCGCCAATACAATATAAATGAGGGACCTAGAGTTCCATATCCTAAATCAGTAACAATAGTAGATCAGCAGGAAAAAATAATGCTTGCGTGAGAGTTTTGAAACAAACCAGGTTTCCATTTGCATCAATTACTCTCATACGCTCATCCACGGGAACAAAACCACGCTGTGTTGCAACGTCAATCTGCAGGAACATGCAACAATAATATCGAATCGCTTCCTTCACAGAAAGCTTTTTGTACTAAATTACTAAATATATTTCTGTTTGGAAGGCATACATTCTCCAACCCCAGACCTTGTGTGAATGGAGCCCTTCCAGTTGCAATTAATGCAGCATCCACCTGCAGAATATAAGAAACAACAGATTATAAATATTCTTTTTATTGGAACAGAGTGTAAATATTCAATTATTAAATATGCATGCACAATATATGAAGTTATGTATTTTTGAGATTTTCAGATAATTGCAATGGGTTTACATATCCTAATACTAACATTACAAGTTTTCAAGAATTTCAGCCATACAGAAGCCACTAACATATAAAGCTACATAAACTTATAAATTAATGAAATTACAAAAAAAAGGTAAACAAGAGGGAAGATGCATGACACAGTTCTGTATCATTCATAGAATTGTCGGCGCGCACTTGTATTCTCTTCTCTCCCTATGATCTCTGGATCCTGAAAATTTGATGAGGTCATTACAGGGTCTAATACCACGAGGGCCTGTTGTATTGAGGGTTGTTCTATAAAGCATATGACCAGAGATAATTACTAATTGTAAAAATATATTATTCTTTATTAATTGTTCCCTGCTCACATATTCTCCAATCAACCTTTTCCAAATAGTTTTTTTAGGAAAATTTATACAGTTCAAAACAAAGTGATTAACTAAAAACATTTCAAGAGAAGGTACCTCTAAAGTTTCCTTTTTCTCCTTGGTTTTTGCATCAATAAGCTCAATCATTACAGGTTTTCCATCTCTTGCAGGAGTTATCTATACAGAAAGCATATTTATTTTGACGTGAGTGTGACAATTCCAAATATCAACCCAACAAAAATTTATGGGAGAAGTTACAGACGTAGTTACCTTGGATGCAAAAACGCCAGTATGATAGTCAATATTCCTGGGATTTATGAGAACCCTCTGAGCCAACTTGCTAATTTCAGGATCAAATCCAGGCATAAGCTGATCTAAAGCTTCAACAAAAGTAACCTACAAAATAACTTTATTACTAACATTATCCCATCTGCATATAGGACTTTCAAAGTTTACAAGGACATAATATCAATTGTTTGTTTTATTTTCTTACGTTAATAGAAAAAACTGTAGTGTAAAAAGAATGTGTAAGTTTACGGTACACAGCCTTTGGGCATCATACAAGTAGTAAACTATTAGCAGTCCTTTTCACAAACAAAATATAATAAATAAATGGGGAAAGTTATGTCGGAAAAAGTGCTACCTCACTTCCAAGTGCCGTATATACATCACTGAATTCAAGGCCGATATAACCACTTCCAACAATTGCTATCCAGTCAGGAACTGTCTCCAACTTAAGTGCATGGTCACTGGTGATCACAGTCTTCCCTGAAGGTAATTACTTGTCAAATTTTAATTGCAGTGAGATATACTGTTAGGAACCCAAGAATTGGATTCCAAAGAAATAACAATGAAACATTAAGTCGCGTTACCATAACAATGAAACATTAAATGGTACTTTTATTACTCTCACTTCTTTCAATTCTTTAATTTATCTTTCCTCTACTATTAATGAAAGATAATTTTGTAAAATTACTTATATTTTCTCTTTTCCATACAACATTTATTATATTTTTAAATTTGTGTGAAATGACCAAAACGTGATATAATTTGGGACGGAGGGAGTAACAAGAGAGCAAGCTCTCCTACACTGGTTATAAAACCAATTAATCTAATTTCCTTTTATTCTATAATCCTATCATATCATAGTACATAATAAATCTTACAATAAGAGATAGGAAAACTAAAAACAAGAGCAGCAGTATCAAACAATCAATAGACTACATAACAAATATCTACTTGGAGTCTAATATCCTAAATACAAACAGACTACTAATCAGACAATATCTACAATACTAAATTAATCCATTCTTTTTTCAATTGGATTCTGACTGCTTTTATAACTGATAGCATTCTATCTTAAATCACTTGAAGCTTAACAGTAAATGTAGAGAGAATACATGCCTATAACAAAGTCATTCCATTGAGTAAAAACTAGAGGCCAAACAAAAATAGTACTAATGCCATTGAGAGAAACAAAAAGAAATACATAGTGTAAGGTGTACCATCGACTTCAATTCCCTTAGGAACAAAAGGAGTGGAACCAGTGGCAATGATAATGTCTTTTGCAGTTACTACATTGTTGGAAGAGCCAATTTTCACCTTTTGAGGACCCTGCAAAGATTCACAAATAAGATAGGAAGTAAATAAAAATGATAAAATTTCCATTGGCGATTTAAATTCAAGCTCAGTGTTGGCAATCGCAAATTATGGAAAATAGCAGTTTGTTTAAATTCAGCTACGTTACACTGTTATAGCGCTACTATTGAAAACATTTCGTACTAAATAGCATATGACGAAACAAAAATTATTTGTTCGAAATCCACTGCTCTATAGCACCATTATAGAAACTATTTGACAACATTGTTCAAGCCTTAGCTAACAAACAGACAAGTCAATTTCTGAAGAGAATCATAACAGCATAAGCATGTATCTCTGATAACCACTGACTTTACAGAGCAGAATAAGTCGCTCACCAAAATAGTTCCAAAACCAGTGAGTATATCGACTCCAAGTGCTTTCATCGAGTTGGTCAAGTTACCGCGAATTTTCGAAGCAAGATTATTAGCATGGTCAGCAACTGCTTGTCTGTCATATCCAGCATTAGAAACCTAACATGACAAAACCCAACTGATAAGTTAACCAGTTTAAATATTTTTAACCATGAAGTAAAATTCTAAACACATTTCAACAAATACATTGTATTTTCTATCAATGAAGCCAGATCAACTAATGGTTTGTTTGGATTTACCTATTTGAGCTTACTTTCTATCATAAACATTTGTGAAATTATTTCAGAGAGCTTATGAAAATAAGTAATGATATGTCCATAAGCTGTTTACAGATTATTTTCACAATCTCACCAAAATAGTTTATAAAAATAATGTACAACTTATATGAAGAAAAAAAACTTGTTAGAGAAATGACTTTTTCATAAGCACATATATGGTAAGCGCTTAATTAAACTGTTTATCCAAACAGGGTATCAGTTTTAAGTTTTTACCTGAATGCCGAGCGACTTCAAATGATGATCATTCCTGAGGTCTCGCATACGACCACTTACAGCCAATAGAGCTTTAGAAGGAACACAACCTCTGTTGACACATGTACCTCCCACCACATCTCCTTCAACAATTGCTGTTTTCAAACCCTGTAATTCACTAACTCATTTCAAATTTCATATGAAACTTGATCAATACAAAAGTTCTTTATCAATTAAGGGCATGTTTGGATCACTGTTTAGAAAAGCTCATCAAAGATAACTTAAGAAAACAACTTAAACGTATACCAGTACAATTTGACGAAATAGTAATAGTGAAAGTTTGGATCGAGCTTATCTATTGACATGAGCATATGCGAGAATGTTTGGAAAAACTTAAGGAAACAACTAAATAACGTGTTCATAAGCTGCTGATAAGATAGCTTATGAAAACAGCTTATAGCTTGCACATAAGCTGCAAATTGGATCAACTCAGTTTGCAAAAGCATGTAGCGTACCTTCTCGACGGCGTGAAGAGCGGCACCGTGACCACCAACACCAGCTCCGATAATAAGCAAATCGTAATCGAATGATTTAGGAGGAGTGCCGTTATTTGAAATTGCGGCGGATACTGCATTGAGGTGTGTTCGGCGGAGGGAGTGGTTGCGTGGTGAGCGATGGCGGAGTGAAGTGAAAGTGAAGGCTTCGGGTCTGAGAGTACAGAAACGGAGATTGAGTGACGTGGCAGTGGTGTTGAAGAGGGAAGAGTGGTGTGGTACCGAAATGGTGGGGACGGAGGAAGAGAGTGAGATTGGTGATAGCGTCATTTTGAGAGGAAGTTAAATTGAAGTGAGAGATGTTTGGAGTTTGGAGAGGGCGGACATATCCAAGTGTAAGTCTGTTGGAAGGAATGGGACAACTCGCACATGGATGAATGGAAATGTTAGCATGGGCAGCATTTTTTTTTTTTTTTTTTTTGAGAATTGCTAACCGGTACTCTCGGAGATACCGGTTAAGGAAACAATAATAGTACGATTGCATTGAAATTTATACAATTAACTCCTCAAAAGTTTAAAATATGTTATTCTCACCTTAAAAGTTATTATTTTTGTTTCCTTAACCATATCTTGGACATCGGTTAATATGATTTTATAGTTTAATTGTTAGAATTATACTTCTTAACATGGATAAGTGAGATTACATTTGAAATATATTCCTACCTTCGTCCCTAATTATAAGACCCTTTGGGAAATAATTTGTCTCTTTTTATAAGACTTCTTTGGTATTTTCAAGTACATTAATTATTTCTTTATCAACATACCTTTATTTATTTTGCATCTTTTTCTTCAATCAACAATAAATATTATGTTGAAAACATAAATTAACTCTCTCTCTTAAGGATAAAATTGTAAAAACAATTGTAAGAGACCCATGTTAGCAGTGTAGCACAATCTTTATAAATTCGTTGAGAGGTAGTGTAATTATAAAATCGAATGAATATATAATTAATTATATCCAAAAATCGAAATTTCTGTATGAGAATTTATAAGTTACAAATTCTTTTTTTGTTAACCCTTCGGTTCATATAGAAAGGGCCATGGTAAATTGAGTTTGGCCAAAGGTAAATAAAGTTTGACAAAAATTTGTTCCCATAAGTTCTCCTGAAAATTTTGTTTGTATGAGAGGAGTACTTATTTTAAAATGACAATTTTTTAATTTATAAATTATTATCAATTAATATAAACAAATGTTAATATAGTGTAGTTTTTAGTTAGACCTAAAATAATCACTCCAGATCTTAAAATTGTACCATTATAGTAATCATTTTAAGAGTTAAGTGTGAGTACAATCGATCATTTTAAATGCGAGGCAAATATATTATATTTAGAATTCCATGGTGGATTCTATTTTATTAAAATGGTTGCCTATAATTTGACAAATTTGGTAGATATAAGTGATGGTTGGATTGTAGAAAAAGACCATGAGCCATCTATGAATTAACGATACAACAACGTCTATCTATTTTGTTTTTTCCTGTTACCAAGATTTGCAAGTTCCTTAATTATCTTATCAAATGATAAGATGAAATCTCATTCAAGAACTTAATAACAAAAATGATATTAACTATATTATTAAACCAACAATCACAATATATCTTGATTTTAAAAAAAAAACTTTATTGATAAGTGGTAGCTAAATTAACACTTATCTGAAAACCCTGTTGTTCATACAAATTGTCCTAGAACTTGCTCAAATTGTAATGGAAAGAGACAATTGAAGAGAGCACGACACATTTTAGTTCGTTGCCTTGCCAAACTAGGCTGATCAATTTATCATTCTCAGAGTTTGGAATTTGAATATTTCATAATAAGTAGCAACTGTCTTTTGAAATAGGAGCGAAATAAAAATCCACGTTTTGGAATCATTCAGGAACAAAATTAAAAAAAAGGACAACATGATCAGAAGAAGATGAAAGGGTGGCAGTGTGTGATGGGAGAGAGGGCATGATGGGCGGGAGAGAAGGAAGAGGGGACAGTTGAACAAGAGATGAAACAAGCGAGGTAGAAACATTGGAGAAGAGGAAGTCAGATTAAAATTAAAGACTTTAAGGGTAAAGAGGTTGTTCAGTTTTAAAATCTCATATTCTCTTACGAATCATGCATGTATTTAGCTAAGATTTTCCCACCTCATTCCCATCCCTAATCTTTCCTCTTTCAAATCAAACATATATTTAATTAAAATATTTCTCATCCTTTCCCTTCCCTCCATTGAAATCTCTCATCTATATTAACCATTGGACCCTAAGAAGAATAAAAGGTTCAAAAACGTCAAAAGTTTGAATAATCCTATGCTCTTCCACCAATCAACTAATCAGCTAGACTCGATCCCATTTGTAACTAATACTTTGTAAAACAATCTTGAATTTATATTTTAGTAGAAATAAAATATTAACATCTTTTTATTTAAAAACTAGCAATGTTATTTTGTTTTTATATAAATCAAACCTTATAAACGGGGATGAATATTTATGAATAATTTTTTAATATAATTAACATCTTTTTATTTTAAAAAGATCAATATTCTTTAAGTATAATTACTATTCAAAACTCTAGGGACGTGAATAAATTTCTACAAGTAAGACAATACGACAAAAATAGTCTCCGTGAACATATTTCAGCTGGTAGATACAATGTATTGTTAAATGCAGAGATCCAGATTTAAACCTAAATATCACACTTATTTATCTTAAAAGATGAATTTCACTGTGATTCAAAGTTGAGTTCGTCACATTGTGATTAAAATGACTCTAACAATGAATCATCATCCTTTTATTAATTTCATTGTGACTAAATTATTTTCTTAACACTAGTATGTTACCCGTGCTTGCCACGGGCTCCATCCTAGTTTGGTAAAATAAACTTGAAACCAGGATAACATTAAATAAATTTCATAAATAACAACTTTGAATAGGTCCCATTGAACTCACAATATATCCGACAGACATTCATATTTGTAAATCAACTTTTCGTTATTATTTACACCAAGAGAGTAGTACGGATGAAATTTCGCACTGCACGAGGCATGTTTGCAAAATTTGGAAACTGCGCAGTCAGCCAAGCACCCAAAGATTTCCTGAAACCATCGGCCAGGACAATGGAAAAAGTAAAAAACCACCCATGTTTTCTAGTGACGTGTCTGCTCTAAGCTTCCATGGAATGTTAAATTTGGTGAAGTGTTAAATTAAATTAAAGTTAAAGATTAAAGATTCAACCATGCAAAAAAATAATAATATTTTACTAGTGGTATAAAAGTTATCTATTCAATTTTGGATGTGAATTTTCAGCCATTAAATCACATGATAAAAAAATTTGAATAAAATTTTCAAGTTTATCATACATAATTTGTAAAATATAAGTTTACAAAAATAAATAGCCTACACTTAGCCACAAAAATGGAGGTAAAAGTAAATGCCTCTTTTTAAGTTTTTAGTTCTAAAGTCTTTTCTATTTTGAACCTAAATTTGATTTTATCATTTCTTTTAATAAACCATCAAATAGGCCCGTCTTGTAATTGCAAGACGTTCTTAAATTAGTTTCTCACTCTATTAATATTTTAAACTAATTATTATCTTAGACAAAAGTTTCTCAACTATATCTTTCGTAATGCGACAAAAACATAAAGACAATAACCCAATTGAATAACTTTTAACTAAGAAAGAGATTATTTTAAAATATTAATAAAGTCGGAGACTAATTTGAGAATGACATACTCCCCCGGTTCCATATTAGATGACTTAGTTGACTCCGACGCACGTACCAATGCATATTTTATCTTTGATATCTTCAATTCTCTATTAAAAAAAATTATGAAAATATAATATTTTAAAAATATTGATCGAGACGAATCCAACAACATCTTACATGATATAATTTATCTTTGTGAATTAGTAGAAAAATATGGTCAAACTATATTAAATCAATATTATTTTTTATCAAATATGTCATCTATTAAGGGACAGAGTGAGTACAAAATATAGATCAATACCATGGTTTACTTTTTTTTTCCTTTTTGAATTTTCTTTTTAAACAGCTAATAGTGTGAGAAGGAAACACGTGTATCCACATAGAGAGAAGACAAGGATAAGCGCGGGCAAGGCACTGAATCCAATGGCGCATTCGTAGTTTCACCAATTGCACAGTGGCTTTTCCGCCATTCTACTCCCGCCTAATACACAATTTTCATTTCTACTTCTTCTTCTTTTCGCTTAATCCAACTTCATCAATGGCGGTTTAGGGTTTCCAATTGATCCCCCAAACCTCAATCCCCTCTCTTTAAACCCTAATTTCAACTTTAACCTCCAAGATTCACTTCCTCTGCTTTCAAATTTTGACTTTGCTGTCATGGGCGCACCTGACAAATCGCAGGAAAACGTTAATTCTTTGCAGGCAAGTTCGCTTATCGTGTAATTCAAGCTTTTTGCTTGTAGTTCAAAGTTTGATTTGATTTATTTGATGAGTTGTTGATGGAGCTGGAAGCATTTTGAGTTGAACTGTGTTTTCAGCAATTACTGATTTAATATTAGTGTTTGCTGCATCGTTTTGCTGTAATAAGCTAATACTAATTGTTTTCATTCTGCTTAATTAGCTTCAAATTATATCTTCAAATCATTACAAGAGTATATGTTTTTACCGGCAATTGTTAGTTGTAGTACTAACCAACTGTGTATGATTCCCTAAACAAAGTTTTCGTTGTTAAAAGGCTTGTTTGGATTGACTTATAGTGACATAAGTTTTGTGAGACTTTTTGGGACAACTTATGGAAACAACTTATGACATTGTTCATAAGCTGTTTTCAACTTATATGCATAAGTTCCCAAGATTAGACCAACTTATAGCAACAATCTAACTTTTTTGTATAAGGGAAATGCTAAAGAGGGCCCTTAGGGCATTGATTAAGGGAATAAAAATAGTAATATTGCATTGGAAAATGGTGAAAAGTGATAGATTTGACTTTTTAAAAGTTAAAATATTATTGAATCCAATGCAATCCTACTACTTTTGGTTTTCTTAACAAGTGCCCTTACGGCACTAGTTAGCATAACCCTTTTGTATAAATAGCTTATAAGTAAGTGCTTATCATGATCCACAATGTTACACCACTTGTTAGTATTGTTATTAATATTATTAGCTGCAGTTATTATACCATCAGGCAGCAGTTATATGTATTAGGACAGCACTTTTGTTATTATACATTTATTGAATGAATGGGGAATGGAAGAAAAATCAGTAGGCATTTATTTCGGAACTAAACAGAAAATATTGATTGGGAGAGACCAAGCTCTCAAATTCTTGCATGGGAGAGACCCAGACTCTTGAATTTCTTGGATAGGAAGTGTCTATCCTAATTTTCTTTTGCTTTCTCTCTTATACTCTGTTAACTAGATTTCCTGTTGTAATCCAAACTCTTGCGACAGTGACCAGAATTGTTCAATAGAAGTCAACTATTTCCTTTATATTTCTATGTTCGGCACCAGTTTCTATCTCAATATTGTGTCTTTGTATTTCTTTCTTACCCTTGTATTTTTCTTATTTTACTCGTATTATGGATTATGGAAGAGAAAATGAGAAGTGGCGACATTCCCATTTCATTTGGTTAATTAAAACTGTTTTGGTATTGTTTGCTGATGCTTCTTGCTTTAAATTGTTTCAACCAGTCCCTCTAAAATACTTGAATGAAAAAGGAAAAGAAAACAAATGATGGAGTAAGGAATTCAGTACTCAGCTAGTCTATAACTATTTTCATCACAGTCAGCAGTTGGGCTGCCTGAGTTTGTTCAATGAATATAGTTCCTATATATCTTTGTTATTTATGATGTAATACAATTTATACATTTGCAATATAACTAGGGTACTGTTTTGCACAATTCTTTTCCCTATCGATGTCTTCATTTGTTGTGACTATTATATTACTTATTTTTTCCTTATTGAATTTCAGCGTGTCAAGGTCTACCGTCTGAATGATGATGGGAAATGGGACGACCAGGGCACCGGGCATGTCACTGTTGATTATTTAGAGGTTAGTACAATGTACATTGTAAATAACGGGTACTATATAAATGTTGAGGTGTGTGCACACACTTTTCAAGGGGCATCTCATGCATGATTTCCCCTTAATGTATGGTTATTCGTATGCTCAGCGGCTTTTACCTTTGCATTTTGAATTATAATATTAATTGCAATTCATAATAAGATACAATCTCGTTAAGGATTTATGATACCGATAGGTACTGGTTTTCCTCATTGTCTGATGACAGTACATCTTCCTCCCTCTCCACATGATTATATTACTCAAAAGAAATAGGCGTTTGATTGGTCTTGTTATTACATTCTATTACATATGTATTTGAAGTTGGTTATTATTTTTTAATTGGATAAATCTTAAGCTTCTTGCATTTAGAATGAATGAAATATCATGACATCTCAAAATGCAGCGATCAGAAGAGCTGGGCGTATTTGTTTATGACGAAGAAGACAATGAGACTATACTTTTGCATCGCATCATTTCTGATGATATTTACCGAAAACAAGAAGGTAATTGGTAGCTATTATTTTCTCTTTTTAAAAAAAATTGGTAGCTGTCATGCTTTCTGTTGCTCATCAATGACTAGTAGTCATCTGTTCATGCTTTAAAATATTCGAGGATTCATTTTATATAGCGGTTTGATTAAAGATTTTATAGTGGTTTGATTGAATATTTTCTTTTATCCTTTAGATACAATTATTTCATGGAGAGATCCAGAATATGCCACTGAGATAGCGCTAAGCTTTCAAGAACCTGGTGGATGCTCTTACATATGGTTGCTAGTGACTTTCTAAATTTTAATTTCTTCACACTTTTCTTTGGGTTTTCTTCCTTCTGATGTGGAGTTTATCTTAATTACTATGCTTGTTTTATTTAGGGACCATATTTGCAACGTGCAAAGGAATATGCATTTTAATACTTTAAATAGTAAGTAATGCACAGTTTGAATACTATTTCTTTCTATATTTGGATAATGTTTGCATGTTTTGTTATCATTTGAATATTAACTCCTAACATTAGTTTTCATAGTACTTGGTCATCACCATCATTTGTTTATTGAATTCCTCAATTTATTTAAGATTAGAAGTTTTTTTTGTTTGGGGGATTAGAAGTTTTGTATCCCTATATATAGGAGTTAGTTTTTTGAAGTTATTGTCAACAATGTTCAACTTTTTATTATTTCTCTTTTCTCCTTTTATCGAAAACCCACACTTAAACCGCATCTTTAAATATTAGATATACAAAATTACTAAAATCAGTTGACGATTATCAATTTTGTTAACTGAATATTTTTTCTCTTAAATAGTTAACGCTTAACAGTTATAAATGATGTTAATGTTACTATATCTTTGGTTCAATCAATGATTTATTGATCCTATACCTTGATTGAGTCAATGCCAATCCGAGTTCTAACATTGCCTTTATACCACTAGCAAACTTAGCCATGTCACCTAAGAGTTCTTGTTGACAATTTCTTTGGTTTTATTTGTTGCCTTTATACTACTAGCTTAATGTTTATTTCGTATATCTCAGATGAGGCATTTCACAGTGTAAACAGTGAGTTGAGGGAGTTGCCTGCAGTTGAATTATCAACGCTTCCATTGATTCTTAAGGTTTGGATATATGCTTTAATCCGCTCATTTGTTTTGTTTCTACTTTTTATTTATTTATGGATCTGCAATTTTATCATGGTTTTATTTAGGATTATCTCTTTATTTGGAATCTTACTTCACGCAGATCAACTGTGGCCACAACTTTTTGTTTTTAATCTTCCAAGCCACAATTCAGAGTGAAGTTTAGAAGTACTTGTTTTATCACTTTAATGTCTTACCACCTTAGTTTGTTTAATTGTGTTGCATCAATTCAAAGTTTCTGATGTATTTCCAAACAATTTCGCTGTGTAATCATCAAGAGTTTAGTGCTGCATAACGAATCTAGTTTTGATCTCCGATTTTGATACATACATATGTTATGTTGGTGTTTTTTTTAATGGCATATGTTATATTGGTGTTGCTTTATGTTATTGCTTCTTGTCTTCCGAGAGGAAAAAACAGATTCACAAGATTCATGGTCAAATACTTATATCACTTTTAGGTCATAATAAGGATGTGACAAATTTTATAAACTATACGTTATGGTACAATAAATACAGCCATAATACAAGACATAAAATTAGTATGGAGTTAATATAGAAGTTTAAGATAGAAGAGAGGATTCAAATTTATAGATTTGTAAAGGTTTAATTACTCTATAGGTCCCTTGAACTATTTGAGAATATTTAAATAGGTCCCTAACATTTTTCTTTAATTGGATCCTTGAATTTGTTAGTACTTCCCCGTCCCTAATTATAAGCTCCCTTTGAAAACAAAACTGTCTTAAATATAAGGCCTCCAAATTATTAGGTGCATTTATTACTTCTTTTCACACATAATACTACTAACGTTTCTTGGAAGATGAAAAGTAAACATTAGATACATCTACACACAAAAGACAATAAGTAATAGTTAAGCACCAAATGTACACATTAATTACACTACCAAATTTTCTTAATACATGTGAAAAGTGGGAGGGGGATTATAAAAAGGGACAGAAGGAGTAATTTGTATTTAGGCCCTTAAACAACAAAGTTTTTAATTGGGTCCCTAAAATCTAAAATTTTAAATGATTTGTAATTAGGTCCTTGAATTTTGGGACCAAATTACTAATTATTTATAAGTTTAGGAGGGACCTAATTAAAAATCAATTAAAAGTTCATGGACTCAATTAAAATAATTTATTTAAGGGTTCTAATTAAATATTTATGAAAAATTCAGGGACTCAATTACAAATATTTGTAGTCTATGGACCTATTTAAAAATCTAAAAATAGTTTAGAAACTTAGAGAGTAATTAAACCATTTGTAAAACACCAGTAGAAGTATTTGAAGTGTTTGGCTTAGTATGTGTTTCATAACGGCATACAGAACAGACACAGTTCTTGTTTGAAGTATCTTGACTTCTTGGTAGAGTATTACTATACTTCCAGCAAATGAGTTTGACTAAATTACTTTGTTCTATAGTTCTAACCATTATTCCTTGTTTTTAAAAGCTTGCATTTATGACTTGAATGTAATTCATCATCATCATCACCATCTTTTCTTTCTATGTTCACAGACTGTGGTCGAGAGTGGCATTACGGATCAGTTGCGACTTACAGAACTAATATTAACTGATGTAAGCTAAACTTGATTTCTAGTTTACATGCTTGTGATGTGTTCATAGAGTATACTGGTTCCCCTCATTCTGCATGATTTGATGATTTCTCACAATCAATGGAGATCAGCCATGAATTGAAGTATTAATTCAATCAACAAAAAAAAATCCATTAATCAAGTTGTTATCATTTCATTCCAAGCAATCCCATTTGGTACTTTTTGCATTGACAATTTCAATAACTTCAATTTTGTTTGTGGCGGTTTTTAGTATGACTATGGTGGAATATTGTGTAAGCTGGAACCAGGAATTTCTTGTCCCAAATATATGTCAAAATATTTATTCATATTGTTGGTTGTGGACATTAGGCAGCCTTTACAAAACTTTTATTCATTTGTAATAAGCAATCAAGGACCAAAAGGATAAAATGACCAGAAATTTATATGAAGTCATGTATGACTTTTCATTTATGCAATGTGTTTAGATTGATAAAAATACGGAATATTATTTCAGATTCAAATGTTCATAAAGTCATAGACACAGGTTACAATATATAGATTAAGGTACATAAATACTATTAATGACCATTCTAAAATTAAGTGAATAGTAAAAATAAGAGGAAATACAAACAGGAAATTTAACATGGACCACCACCATGAATCACCTACCGATTATGGTTGACCATGAAAAGAATTCACCTAATACAATAGCCCATCTTGTTTGCAAACTCAGAGTGTTTTGTGCTCATTTTGTTCATTTTTTTGATTCCATTGTTCATCTGTATGCCAGAGTGCGTTAGAATCTTTTGTAAATTTCTTTTTCATCCTCTACCTCCTCTAATTTATATTTCTAATGCAGCAAGAGTTTTTTCGGAAGCTCGTTGAAGTATTCAGAGTTTGTGAGGATTTGGAAAATATGGATGGCCTTCACATGGTTTTCAAAATAATGAAAGGGATCAGTCAGTATCCATATTTTATGCCATTTTGATTTCCAACGCTTAATTGACAATTTATTCTTGTTACAATTTTGACATATTTTTGTTCTGATGCAGTTTTGCTTAATAGTACACAGATTTTTGAGCGAATGTTTAGTGATGAGTTTATAATGGACATAATTGGTGCTCTTGAATGTAAGTTTATAACATGATTTTTTTTCTTTCCTTTCTATTATATGTCATTTCCCTCTGTATTTAAACCCCAAAAATGATTTTTTTTTTCTTTCTTTCTTGAAACTCTTTTTTTTTTCTTTCTGTTATTTCAGATAATCCAGAGGTTCCTCATGCTCAACATCATCGTGAGTTCTTAAAGGAGAATGTTGTTTTTAAGGAGGTCTATTTTGTGATCTTATTACTTTCTTCTATTGTGGGAGAGAAGCAAGGTGGTAGATAGACTGAAGAATGTTTTACTTACTATGTTCAGCTACTGTGTTTTTCAGGCCATACCTATCAAAAATTCAACTGTGTTATCAAAGATACATCAAACATATAAAATTGGTTTTTTGAAGGTTTGGCTCCTTCTTAGACTTTAATTTTGTTCTCTCTCTCTCTCTCTATATATATATATATCTTGCTCTTTCTCTCTGATAAATCTGCATATCTTCTCTGACTGCTTTCAGGATGTTGTTTTGACTAGAGTATTAGACGAGGCAACTGCTGCAAATCTCAACTCTATGATACATGCAAACAATGCCACTGTAAGATTTTTTATTAGAATGGAAAGAAGACTTCTATTTTAATATATTGATTGTTATCTTTAGTTTTGACTGCATCGTTACTTTTTAGGTTGTTTCTTTATTGAAAGATGACAATGCATTTATCCGGGAGTTCTTTGCTAGGTTTAAATCTCCAACTACCTCTCCTGAATCAAAGAAAAATATGGTATAGTCTTCTGTTTGTCTCAGTGTTGGCAACATTCTTATACATTTATCTGGGATTGTAGTTCCTCTGTTTCATAAGTTTCGAAATTTTTCCCAGAACCCAGTTTGAGGCTTATTTTTTATGACGTGTCACATTCACTAATGATGTGGAATTACATCTGATGATGTGACATTGCTGATTTGGACTAGAAATTGCGGACTTCAGAAGGATAGGTTTACATTTGATTAAAGAAACAAAAAAAAAAGTTGTAACAGGGTTTCTGGTCCAAAATAGCAATGTCACACCATCAAATGTAATTCAACATCATTACTGAATATGACATTGTCATAAAAAATACTACATCCCCCATTGGGTTCTCTGAAAAAATCTTGAAACTTGTGAAACTGGGGGACTAAAATCTTGTTTCATTTAAATTAGACTGGAACGAGCCTTACTTCACCCAAAAGGCTACCTTTAGGGTGAGAGTTATACAAGTCACTAGTGTGTATTTTGACATTATACCTAGAAGTGTGATCTTATGTACGCTATCAGGCTAGGGTTAGACATTTGGAGATGTTAAGATTGGGTAATAGGTTGTGATTCCATATTTTATTTGACAGCAAATTAGCCAAAAACTAGGCTCAGCTCAACCCTAAATCTAATAGTATTATGGCCATATAGCTAGTCGATGTGGGATCTTTAATAGGAAATATTTGAAAATGTTTTTTTTTTTTGTGTCCAATTTTTCCTAAGCTTGAAGGTCAGTTTAGAATTTCAGTTGAGCTTTTCTCAATCCCAAGTGTTAGCTCATGTAGGTAAGCATGTCCACCACTTATGATCCCTCGAATTTGGCGATATGTCTAATATTTGGTCTGCGAAGTTTGTTGGACTGAACATTTGCGGGTTGTCCAGCAACAAATGTGCTGGACTTTGTTACCATCTTAGAAGTCGGGCTGGGTCTAACTCATATTGAGAAGTTAGCTCATGATATTGAGGGCTACCCACCAGTTACAATAGCTAATTTAGCCATATCATTAGGGTGTGAGATCTCAACAAGAGGAAAGGTATTAGAAGTTCTTAGAATTTGTGGTTGGGCCTAACACACTTGTTTGGGTCATCTCTCATCCAATGTGGGACTCTTTAAAACACCCCCTCACGCCAACACTATTGAGCTTGGTGTGTGGGTATAAATGGTGGGTTGCCCGATAGAGGAAATCTGATAGCATGTGGCCTAATGGATCTTGGAGGAGTCTCTGATACCATCTTAGAATTTGTGGTTGGGCCTAACACAACCCCACAAAACCGACTTGTGAGGTGAGGATTGCCCCCTCTTATAAACATTCGTTCAGGCCATCTCTCATCCAACGTGGGACTCTTTAACAGAAGTATTGCTTCTGCTCATTGCTTATCATCTTAGAACAAAACCAAACAGTGAAATTTTTGTTCTTTATATTTTTACGAGGAGTGCTAGTGTGTTGAAAAGTGAGTGCTGCTAGCATTATCTTCTTTGTGAAGTGCTAGCGACACACTTTCCGTCACATTCTCTTTTATTGGTTAAAATACACACTTGTTCCCCCAAACTATATGGGTCACATATAAATTTGGTAGGACCCATATGAACTTTAACCAATAAAAGAGGTGTGTTGAAAAGTGTGAGTGTATTGCTAGCATTGTTCTCTTTTTATTTTTTTTCCTAAAAGTGGTGTCGCAAATGAGTTTTACCATAATGGTGTGATCTTATAGGGAAGTGTTCGTAAAGATCAATTGTCTTGGGAACTGAGGTTGAGCTTCTCATTCATTCAAAAGGAATCATGCTTGCTCGAGTTTAATTTTTGTATTCTTATAAACTGTATTAAGGAAGAGTTTTCTTCTATCTTGAACTTTAAACTTCTTTGATGTTAATGCCAGAATCCTTTTAAGATGACTTCAATGCTGATGCTTAATTTTGTTTGTTTTGCTTCTCTAAACAATGGATAGATCAATTTCTTGCATGAGTTTTGTGGTTTAAGCAAGAGCTTACCGATGGTACAGCAGCTTCGACTTTTTAGGTATGTAGCATCTGGAGCGGTACAAGTTTACACGCAGCATCAGCCTAGTACGCAATTTGTTTTCTCCAATATTTTGTAATCGGTTCCTATTGTCTGTTTGATTGCCTTCTTTTAATAATGCTGGCAGAGTTTGGTATTACTTCTCAAGTTTGCCTGTCTATTTTCTTAAGAAATATTTGGATTGACTATCTAAAATATTGGTAGTGCTTTTATTGGAGTATTTAATTGGGGAGCTTGCATAGGTGCATTTACTTTGGAAATTTGATCCTGCACAATTGTAATTTTAAGCTATTGACTATACTTTTTTTTTTTTTTAATAATTAATTAAGCTATGACAATACTTGGTTTACAGAAGTTTTGATGACTTCAGTTTGGCTCCTTCACAATGCTTAGCAAGCTTTAATTAGTATAAAAAGCTTCTAAAAGCAACTTTCGACCCAATTATTAGAAGTCATATTTAATATGTATATGTCAGTTCCTTAAAGTTAGAACGTTGAGCAAACTTTCATTGGTTAAAGTTGCAGAACTTTGCCAAGTAGCATTGATGCCAAACTCATTCCGAATTCCTGATCAGTTTTTCATTCATTGTATGTAGAGATATGGTAAATGAGGGCATCTTTGACACTGTCACCGATGTCTTGCAAAGTGAAGACAAGATGCTTGTGCTTACTGGGTATAGTAACCTTGATCTGCATTATCCTTTTGACTATTCTGATTTTACATTCTTTGCGATCAATTTCTAAGAGGGAATTGCTTCTATGGTTGCAGAACAGATATTCTCATTCTCTTCTTGAACCAGGATCCTAATCTTCTCCGATCCTATGTGGTTCGACAGGAAGGAGTCACACTTCTTGGACTGTTGGTAAGATCTTTCTATGCAAATTGGTGACATGTTCTTTCTAGATGATATGCATGTGTGAATAAACAATTGAAATCAGATAACTTTGGCAGTGTGTTTGTTGCCAACTTTGTGCATGTGTATCACATTATGTTTAGCTGCGTCTACTACTGATAAGATGCCATAGATAGATTTCTTGATGGTTGATTCCTTGTTAAGATGTATGTTGTACTAGCAATTACATATATAGGAGTTCAACAATCTAGTTGAACTTAAAAGTATTTCCTGTCAATTCTGAATCCTGAAATAATTTTTCAACTGTTTATTAGAGTATTTTTAGTGTCTTTCGCCCTCTTTCTGTTTCCTCTATTTTCTTTTATTTTCTCAGCAGTGCTCATATTCTTTTGCAAGGAAATATGGAACATGACAGCATGGTTTTTGAATATTTATCATTTTTGTTAAAGGATTTTTGTAATGTACAGGTTAGAGGAATGGTAACAGATTTTGGGGACGACATGCATTGCCAGTTTCTTGAGATTCTTCGCATTCTTTTAGACTCATCTACATTGTCTGGCGCACAGGTTCAAGTTTCTGTTATTTTTATTGATCTCTCAATCTTGCCTTGCGTTGTTGCTGATATTTACTTAACCAAAATGCTTCTCGACTAAAATATATCTTAGTTTGTGCTTTGTAGTATTTATTTCTTTTTCTGAAAGAGATTTTGTTAACTTTAATTATAATATGTGAATTTAAGTTTAACATTCTTAAATAAGCAGTTTTTTATATACAATTTAGTCACCTTTACGTTTCGTTCGGCAGAGGGACACTACTATTGATATTTTCTACGAGAAGCATTTGTGTCAACTGATCAAAGTGATAACAGCTTCATGTCCTCCAGAAAATGTCGCTAGTGCGAGCAACAAATTCATAGACCCTGACAAAGGAGACCAAAATCACAGTGGGACAAAGCCAGAGATTCTATTGAACATATGTGAACTACTATGCTTCTGTGTTCTACACCACCCATACCGAATAAAGTATTTCCTTGTTGCTTTGCAAAAATCAGAATTGACTTTATGTTGTTGATCATTTGAAAATTTAATTGTTTTCTCTTTGCTCCTTGCAGGTGCAGTTTTCTTCTGAATAATGTAATTGATAAAATTTTGTTACTGACACAAAGAAGAGAAAAATATCTGGTTGTTGGTGCCATTCGGTTTGTTCGTACCATTCTCTCACGTCATGTAAGCTCATACGTTTGTGTAGATATTATCTCAGTTTTGTCTTTGGCAACTGCCAGAGCATAAATATCCACGCTGCCCCAATATGTATATATATTTCAACACCCAGAGCATGTAATTGCAATTGTATGGTTCATAAGGGTCTTATTACCCTGTCTAGAGTGAAAGTAGGGCATTCCTCCTCCCCTTAACATTGTATAACAAACTCTGATTACTGTGTATTTGTAGTTTATTTTTCTTCATATCCTCACCTAATCTGGGTGGAAGATTAGAAGTTTGTACCAGGTGAAACATGTAACTCATTCTCTACTGGCTTAGAAGTCATAACTAACTGTTAATTTCTTCTCATTAACTATGGAACCACGTTCTTGTTTAGAGGTTCTTGTCTGCTCTAGATTCTTTCCTCTTGCAAAATCTTATCAGTGACTAAGTTGTACCTTGTGTCATTTTGGTGCTCGCCTCCTTGCTCTTCTTTGTTGAAGTGGAGTTAATGATCAGATGTATACTGTAAATACTTGCAGACTACGTATGAGGACCATGGCATCTTGGCAGTTTGAGAGCATTTTATTTCTTGATAACTGTTAAAAATGCGTGTTAACTGTTAACTTCTGTTATCGAGTTATGCTTAAATTTTTCAATTCATGAGGGGATAAAGGTGTCAGTTGGCCAAAATATAACTTTTGGACAATTTAGCGTACTTGATTAGTGCTGTTTGAGTTGCATATGTTGGCAGCTTTATGGAAACTTTTCTCTAGACTATTGTGTTGCAAGTTTATAGGTTAATTGGCTGAATCATTTTTACTTGATAAAACTATCTTGTTTTAAGCTACAACTCCAATTTATTTTAACCTCTATATAATTATTGGTTCTCTGCAGGATGAGCATCTGATAAATCATTTTGTCAAAAACAACCTTCTCAAACCACTTGTAGACGTCTTCGTTGCTAATGGCAGTCGCTACAATTTGCTCAATTCTGCTGTTCTTGAACTTTTTGAGTTTATTCGCAAGGTATTGTCCTTTTGTTTGTACTTAATTTTATTTGGAAATTGTTTGTATTCATTTTGGATATAAAATGCCTCAAAGCAATTTTGTACTGATAATCTTCTATAATGCAGGAGAATATGAAATTATTGATAACATATATAGTTGATTCGTTCTGGGACCAGCTAGAAAAATTTGAGAATTTGGTTTCCATTCATTCACTGAAAGTAAAATATGAGCAGGTATTTTCCAGTTTTATTTTATCCACTGACTTCTTGCTCAAAATCAAAAGTAGCGCAATTAAGAATGCTTGCTTGCAGTTTTGAGATTAGATATACTTCCTTGCAGTGTTTGGATAATGATGGGACAAAAGGTACTGTTACGAATGATCTTCGAAGACGAATTGAGGAGCGTGCTTTAGAGAAAGAAGAGGAAGACTACTTTAATGAGGACAGGTATAATTTTTTTTTTTTAAATGATACATGAAACTTTATACTTCTGGCATGGAGTCTATTTAACATCTGGTGGTTAATCAGTGATGATGAGGATTCAACCTCTACGTCTATTTCACGTCATCAGAAAGGGCAGCATCAGCAGCAGCAGCAGCAGCCGCAGCCGCAGGTGTTATCCAATGGAGCTGCTGTGAGCCATTCAGATTTAAGGTATACTTGCTTTACTTTGTATCTTACTAGTCCAATTTTCTCAAGATCATCTTTTGTAAGGCAATGTGTTTCTTTTGGTTTTCAGTCCAAGGTCTGGTGGACTGGTTGACTATGATGATGATGAGGATGATGAAGATTACAAGCCACCACCAAGGAAGCAGCCAGAAGCTTCTGAAGAGGATGAAGGGGCATTGGAGTTGCTCGGAACGAAACGAAAGTTGCCTTTGAAGGATAAGGTGACGGATGTTGTACATAAGCAGAAGATGTCTAAAAGTTCAAAATCAAAAGACACTGTTTTTTCTGCCTTGTGTTCAACTTTGAGCCAGGCTGTATTACCTGGTAAGAAAACTGCAATGAACGATCATACTGGTGATCAGATAATTGATGGGAGGATGAGATCAACTGAAGACAATCAAGAAAAAGAGATAAAAGTTTCTAGGAGCTGCTCTGAAAATAGTAACACAACAGCTGAAGAGAATCATGTAGAGAAAGAAACTGATACACCTAGGAACTTCTCTGATGGATCGAATGGCACTACAGATAATGGACAGTTGGGTGGCGAGGAACATTCACTGGTTTCACCCAAATCCTCGCCAGAGATGGCCGTAAAAGGTTCTTAAAACTTTATAACCATATAGAGAAAAGCAGATTGTGATATTTATCCCAAGAATTTGCTGGTGGCAAGGTGGTTGCTGTGCCCTGTGAAACAAGAAATTCCTTCTACAAGGGTTTAGGTTCTGATATGCATTTGTGAAGGACATTGCAGATGATATACAGTGCCAATGGGAGGCGGCAAGATATTATAGAGCAACTTGGCTCTGATCCCATGTTTGGTTGGCTGTTTCAAGCTTTGAACATAGTAATAGTTGCTTTTCTGTAACATTCACCAGCAATAAATTATCGTTTTGTTTCCTTGTCACCAATTTTTATCTCTTTCAGCTCATTTTTCATAGTTGCTGTTAGAGAATTCTGATTTGGGGGGTTGATCCTGTTGTCGTCATTTTGTAGTTTTTATAAGTTATAATAACACCTTGATAGAGGGCGCCAATATCTGCCCTACATAGGTTTTATTTATCTGTCCCCCCTCTCTAAGTGATATAGGAATATGTGCAGTGCCAGTGGGATTGTATTAACAAATTTTCAGTTGTAGCAGGTAGAAAGTATCATCTTGTATATCTCTATTGAATTATGGATGCATTGAACTTCACATGCAGTTAACATGAGTTACAGTGGTTGACTTTCTCCCTTGATCTTTCTAGTTTTATATCACCATTAGCAATATTCGTCGGCCACATCTCTTCTTTCTTTCTGCTTCTCTAGTTATATTTTTGAACTGTCTCGGAAGCTATCTCCTCTGTAGCTTCCATTGTTGGCACTGTGTCGATTCTAGGCTGCAGGAAGAGTCAACAACGATCGTGTTATGTAGTGTGTCATGTCAAAGTTACCTGTTGCACCATGCTCTTTAGACGTCTTCTCTGTTTGTAAAACACTAATGGGGCTTAACTCCCCTTTCTATTGGTTTTATAATTATAAATGCATTTACATTAGTCTAGTTAAACATTCCTAAGGGATTTAATTTTTCTAAAGTGAGCACTCAATTTTGAAGGTATAAATATGATTACCAATTATTCATGAAAGAATTAATAATAGTTGCAATTTTAACATATCAACAATTTAATATATAAGTATTACAATTTAGTATGCATAAAGCAAATTATTACTTTTATAAAACAACACTCTCTATAACACTCTTTAACACTCGCCTTCTTACTGATTGAAACTTATGTGAATTTCACTTACTTTATGTAAGATCAATTTATAATGGGTGAGACGCACATTAATTTACATAAAAGAGTGAGATAGATAAAATGTTAGAATGAGAATGTTGTTAGGCATTTCTTGGAGATCGTAGTAATTTTGAGATTGTAAAAATGTGTCAACTTTATCCTTGAGACGCCTAAAAAGTGAAGATAAATGTTCTGGAAATGAAAACCGAAGGAAGGTGAATAGTGTCAAATGTGTTGCAAGTGGGAGGCCAACAACTCTGCATCCTAGTTGTTTAAAGAAACACCACGTGTGAGTGGTGTGTACACGTGTTCTTCAACCCACTACTCCCACTACTACTCTCAAATTCCGTTTTTTCTTTCTCTTTTGTAGCCAAATAATAACTTGTTTTCTTCTCTATACCGTATCATCAAAAAGAGGAATTGAATTGAATTGCATTTGGAGCAAAATAATCAAAGAAAAAGAAGATGAACTTGAAGACAAGCAGTGAGGTGGAGACAAGGGCTCTACTTGATGAGATATGTAGCTTTGATAGGAAAGGTCTATTTGATCTTGGCCACCCTCTACTTAACCGTATTGCTGAGAGTTTTGTTAAAGCTGCTGGAATTGGTGCCGTTCAAGCTGTCTCTCGTGAGGCTTATTTCACTGCCATTGATGGTAAGGCTGATTTTCTAAATTGGTATACACATCATTCTCTCTATATTAGTCGTGTCCGACACCAATACGACACATACAATTACACTGAATTATGTCATTTTCTCAAATTATTAGCGGTGTCGGTGTCTTTGTCGTGTCCGTGTTTGGGGCGGTGCTTCATAGTTTGCTACTATTACATACATAACTTGCATGCAGTGGTATATGTTTTTATATTGTATCTAATAAATATCTAAGACTGAGTTTTCATTTTGCATGGTGAAAGTAGTAAACTACAATAATATTTTCCTGAGGGTTTGGCATTGCAGGTCATAAGGTTGATAAGAGTGGTGTTATTCCACAAGATGTTTCACCAACCAACAAACGTCGTTTGCCAGCAGGTCTTAGAGGTACACATAAATACACACATGCATGCATGCCACGACCATTCATTTCTATCACTTAGACCATAGTTCTAAATTGCGGTTTGCAAATGCAATTTCAGATACAATATAAAATGTTTTATTAGAGTTGTATACAATGACATAGGAAACCACAATTGTGGCCTCATTGCCTAAATTTGCTTGCATTTTGCTGCAATATTATCAAGATAGAACCAATTTTTGTTAGAAAACCACGTTTAACTTACTATTTTGCAAGCTTTGACCTTAAAGAATTGATGGGGTGTGGACTAGTGTGCATATCTTTAAGCTATGTATTAGCCGGGTCGAAAGTATTAACAATTTGTTCTTTTTGTTTTTGTGTAATTAGGAGAGACCAGTAACAAATCCCTCGATGCCATGGTGAGTTACTTAATTTATAAATCTTTTATATGATTTTATATTATACATACTTATCCCTCTAAGTTAAACATGTCGTTTTTCAATTTGGCCTCGTATAGTGGCCTCAGGCGAATCTTACATCATATTAATTATGTGGTGTTTTATGTTAATTGTGTTGTCTTTTTTTGCCATCTTCAGGTGATTAACACAGGGAAAGAGTCCTTACAATGGGGTAATGAAATATTCCCTTTATTTATTTACGACACTACACTATATCTATACGCTTATGTTCTGTATATAATTATGTGAACTTTCCAATGACCAATAATTGTTTTTAGTATTGGTGAATATCATTTTCTTCTTTCCTCAAAATGCTCCTATTTGTGTTGGTAGTATTACGTAATCAAGAGGTTTCAGTTTTGATTCAATGACAATTATTATATGATGATGAAATTGACAACATTACTTAATTTTGAAGACGAAATCTCCATTTCGTTGACACATGAAACTTAAATATTCGTTCCCGTTGCAGGAGTGGCTGCAGGAATATATTCAGGTTTAACATATGGGCTGAAAGAAGCTCGTGGGGCTCATGACTGGGTAATAACACCTTTTTTTACCTTTACTATACTTATTAGATGGTTTTTAACATGTTATCTCAATCTTAATTCTACACAAACACTTGATGTATTATGAGCTTAAGTTGCGAGTATGTGACGGCGATGCAGAGATCTCTAAAACTGTTATGTTTAGGCCCCAATTACTATCGCGACTGCAATTTATAACTTTAATATAAAAAATAACATCATCTCTTGTTCTATTTGATGCAGAAAAACAGTGCAGTTGCCGGAGCAATCACCGGGGCTACCCTTGCACTTACATTGGAAGACTCCACACATGAACATGTTGTTCAATGTGCTATCACTGGAGCTGCAATCTCCACTGTTGCAAATCTTCTCAAAGGGATTTTCTAAATGGGTACTCTGTCTATGGATATTTGCTTTTACTAAATCTTTTTCCTTATGAACTGTAAATGTTCCATATACATATTTACGATGGACTTGTAAGAATTTCCTTTTGAATTTTTTTTAGTTATTATTTATGATGCTTTTGTCCTCTCTTGCTTAGTCTTGTTTTTTTGTTTTGTTTACTAGAGTAGAAAAATGATATAATAAAAGCTTGGTATTTTATAAAACAGAAGTATATATGAAAATACGCCATTAGACTCTTTAGAAGAAAAACAACGGTTCTTTAGAAATTAGAGCAAAAAACGAAATATTGATCAATACTTTAAAAGCATGGAATGCTGCTCTTTGTGGAACTTGCTTCGTTGAACGGAAGGCTACTAAAGGTTAACAAGTGTAATCTTAATAAAGATGGATTGGATTGTGCTCATTTTTGTTATTACTACAACGATATTGAAATAGTTAAATGAAGTCGAAGATTATTGGATAGATGGGAAAAATGTATTCTATTCGTATTGTGGAGGATCTAGACTTTGGTGTAGTTGATGACACATGTCTAGTCGAGTAAATATAAAATATATTGTTAAATTCTAATTTACATATTCTAATAGAGGAAGAAAATGAATCATTGTGTTTAGAACCGGTCTATATGCAAGATGAGGACCCTCTAGTTGTACTTTTGTGTAACAATTACAAAAGGTATGGTCCCCAAGAGGCTATTAAAGTTGTGAATGGAGGAGTGGGTGAGGATATACAAACAACACTTGTCAGCGGGTTCTGGCTAGTGGTTCGGCTCAACTTGGGAATATGAAGATTACAAGTATTGGTGTTGATCGTCGTGTGCCCAATGAAGTTATGGCGACAGTATCAGTTGGTGCAGTGGACTCAACGAAAGGGGATTTGGAAGAGAAAACTAGTATGACTTCAGCATCTTAGTCTTTTCCCTCATGTTAGCAAGAACTAATGTGTGCATTTTCTTACCCTTCTCTTGCATTGTTTTAGTAATGGATGTTTCAGTTGATGCCTCTATTGAATTGCCACCTGATATTAAACTTCCTATTGTGTTGTCGGTTGTTTCACTTTAAGTTGTAAACGATCCAGGAAATGGCAAAGCCCCCCCCCCCCTCCACCGAAACGTGACATTTCCTTAGGTGATGCAAAAGTAGATGATGCTCCTCCTCCTATTCCTCGTGTTGTTTGTATTGGTCACATTTCCTTAGGTGATGCAAAAGTAGATGATGCTCCTCCTATTCCTCGTGTTGTTTGTATTGGTCATCGAGAATATTTTACCACCAACCAAAAGCTTGCCACACAAAATGATTTGTTGGAGTGGGTTCGAGAGAAAGCAAAGAAGCTTGGATTTACAATCGTTATTGGTAAATCCGATAATGGTAACAATGGAAGAAGTGCATTTGTTATCGTGATATGTGAAAGAGGAGGTTTATACAAGGAGTACAAGAGGAAGACTCGACGGAAAATTGTTGGTTCGGTTAAATGTGAGTGTCGATTTCAGATGAAAGGTTATTTGTTGATTGCTGGTGATTGGATCCTCAAAGTTGGTGACGGTATACACAACCATGACATGGCAAATGTGTTGAAAGGTCATAAAACCAGCAGACATCTAAACCCAAATGAACATGTGCACCTTTATGAGATGACTGAGTCAAACGTTCCATCGAGGCAAATGCTTACCAACTTAAGGAAGAGGAACATAAACACTTCAACTACTATCAAGCATGTTTATAATGCTTGTCACATGTTTGGGAAATTAATTAGGGGTTCGAGAACCGACATGCAACATCTCTTGAAGTCGTTGATTGAGAATAAGTACGTGTATCATTGTAGGAATTATCATGATTCCGATGATGTCAGTGATATATTTTGGGCGCATCCAGATGGCATCAAGTTGTTGTTTAACATGTTCTCTACGGTTTTTGTGTTGGATTCCACATATAAGGTCAACAAGTACCATCTTCCGTTGCTTGAGTTTGTCGGTAACACTTCTACTCAGCTGACGTTCTCCATTGGATTTGCTTATATGATGTCTGAGAAGGAAGATAACGTTACTTGGGCTCTTGAGAGGTGTCGTGAATGGTTGGATTCCAAAGATCTTTACCCTAGAGTAGTTGTCACGGATCGGGACAATGCTTTGATGAATGTTGTGGATACCGTTTTCCCTAAGGCTACTGCTCTGTTGTGTGAGTATCATATCGAAAGAAATGTAAGAGTAAAGTGTAAGATGGATTGCAAAGTGAAGGATCTCAAAGGCAACGATGAAAAAGAGATAAAGCCAAATTCAAAGGTGAAGACGATCATGCTTGCATATTTTGAATTCTGATACGGAGGAAACATGTGTTAAAAGTTGCAACTGGTTCAAAGTTGTGTGCGATAAATTTCCCAAGTTTGTGGAATATGTTGAAAGTACAATTTTGGGTCCGGTGATGGAGAAGATTGTGAAGTTTTGGGTGAATAAAGTTATGTATATGAGGAATACTACAACAAATAGAGTTGAATCTCCACACAGCCGGTTGAAAAAGTATATGACTAGTAGCATGGGTGATTTAAGTACAAACTGGAAACAAGTTCACAACATGCTAGAATCACAACATACTCAAATAAACGCTTCCTTTCAGACGAGCATTATCATGCTTGAACATAGATTCAAAGGAAAGCGTTTGTGGTCTAGCTTGATTCGAAACATATCAAGGAAAGGTTTGCATTATCTCGTAGACGAGGCTGGTCGACCAGTTGATATCGGAACAGATAAATCCAGGTGTGGTTGTTTGAGTTTGATCACTTTTGGATTGCCATGTGTGTGTGCGATTGCATTGAAGATCAAGAACAACACCCACATATGTTTGGATGAAGTTCACACTCATTGGAAGAGGTTGACGTTCGAGTATGAGGGCGACATGAAGGATAGGAAGAAAGACATCTCTCTACTACCGGAATGAGATTTGCTTCAGGTATTTTCTATAAAAAATTGTGTTAGGTTCTGCCTAGATTTTATACTTTTTGCCTCTGTACTGTGTAAATTTGGATTATATAATCTGAAATGTTCTAGCTCATTTCAGATTATATGATCCAAAAATATAGCATTTAAGCCCCATGCAACGTGAACAAGTGCTTGTTCATGGGGTGTATCATATAAATTCAGATTATACAATTCGAAATGAGCTAAAACATTTCAAATTATATAATCTAATATTCACATGACAGAACATGATGCATCTTTTTTGACTAGTTCTTAAATTGACAGTTTTTGAAACGCATTGTAGGCCCGGTTCAAGAATGCAGATTACAACATGAAGTTGCATATCAAAGAACAATTTCGACAGTTTGTTTTGCCAGAGACTATCTATGTGCGGGCACTTCCAAAAAAGTTCACCGCTAAAGGAGCTCTAAAGAAAAATAAATAATTCATTTGGTCGACAAAGCGACCGCCTTCGCACTAAGAGATTGTTGATTCTCAAGAACAACGGGCACATATTTCACAAACAAATTCAACATGGGCAAGTAGAAAGAGTGCACGGAAAAGCAACATGTCTCCTAATCCTCTTAAGCCATTTCCCAAAAATCCTAAGCCAACTCTTGTTAAAGTTCACATACCACACAAAGACCAAATCCGACATTGGATGCATGACTTTATTGAAAAGGTTGTGGATGTAGCTGGTGATGGTCATTGTGGGTTCCATGAAGTTGCAGTTTTACATAACTTGAGTGTTTGCGATCATCAAATGATCCGCTATCAGCTGCACAAAGAGCTAATCGGTGAAGGAAATGTTCGTTATCGGCGGATGATTAATGATGATAGACAGTATAAATAGGTCTTGTGCGCTCTAACCTTTTCCATTATTGGTTCTGCACCACCGGATAAATGGATGACCATGCCAGATATGGGTTTTCTCATTGCACAGAAATACAACCACATCGTTGTTCTACTGTCCATTTTGGAAAGGGTGATCTGAAGCCTTTTTTCCTCTATGGGGTGAATCGTCACTTGTTGAGCGATTGATGTGTATGGCACATGTAAATGACAACCATTTCATGATTATACATTTAAAGGATGGTTGTCCTATTCCTCCCACATGTCCGCTATGGAGACAACATGCTCGTGATGATGCCTTAAGCTGACCTGATAGATATGTCAGGCAGCAGGTGTTGAAGTCATAGGTGATGACCAAGATTTGTACATTATTGAAAATATTGATTCTTAATAAAAGGTTGTTGCTGGGAAGAAGGATGAAGATGGTGTGAAGCTTGAAAAGGAAGATAGCTTTAATTTTGATGATATTGACATAGATCTTGGGGCGGTTTAGATTAAATGTATATCATTTTTTGAGGGAATGTATATTATTAGTTGAAATGTATATCATTACTTAAAATGTGTAATTATATAAATTCAACTTTTTTTTTGGTATAATGATATATATATATATATATATATATATATATAATTATTTATTGGTACAATTTTATCATAATTGTCTTTTACTTATTTTTTTTATCTTCAAAAAAACTATGAATTCACAAAAACATGCAAAACTATCACTTATGTCCAGTACTGTTTATACTGTGGCAGTTCGGATTATACAATCTGAACACGTTTGGATTACATTTTTTGAAGGGTATTTTTGGAATAAAATAGGGCGCACAAGTAGCCAATAGGATGGAAAAAGTAATAGTTAACTATTTTTTGTTGGTAGGCCTAAAGCGAAGGTTTTAGTGGCCTTAACCTTGGACCGACCCTGCTCATGGCCACGAGAGAGAAAGGAAGGGAAGAAAAGCTTTTACCTTAGCAAAATAACCAACAAGTTAGTTTTCAATAGTTCTCACACTTCCCCCTCTTTATGTAAGTGAAAATGACAATGTACGATTAGAAGAACAAACATAACCAAAACCAAAAAATAAACATAATCAAAGCCAAAACCAAACAAAAGAGAGACGAAATCAAACAAAAAAAATAAAAACCAAATTTCAACTCGATACCCAAATAGAAGAAAATCGAAGAAGAAAGGGTGAAAAAAGATGAAGATCCTTTCATGTTGTTGGATTGTTGAGTTGATTAACGAGAGAGAAAATGAAGAAGATGAAATTTTGAGTTTTTTATGAAGTTATGAGTTTTGTTATGATTTTTTTTTTTTGTGATGAATTTTATGAATTTCTGTTTTTTTTTTTATAGAGAAAGGATAATGATGTTTACATTTTATAACATAAATGATTAAATCAAAGAAAGAAGAAGACAAAAGACGAAAGTGTTAACTAAAATTAATTTAAGAGACGAATTGTATAATTTCTCCATATTTATTTATTTTTGTGTGCGTGTTAGCGTGTATTTGCTATTCAAAAAAGAAAATTAGTATTTTTTTTTAATATCATCCATATAAAAACAAGAACAATTATAATACACTACCTATAAATGAAAATAATTATAATAGATGAACTATAACTTTTTCATACTTCAATTTATAACTTTGTTTATTTTTTGGAAATGAGTCTATAAAGCAGTCGTTGGCACATACAATTGATACACACAACAACTGTTTGTTTGTCACTAATAAATAAAATTTAGCTATTTTTTAAATCTTCTAAATAAAACAACAATAAATATAATATACTAATTTTATTTTATTATAACAAATCATACACCAGACAAATGTATGTGACCAAACCCCCAAAGTAGCGCCGTTCTTGTAGTCGACAATGCCGCCACATACTGCTTGGTTCTTTTCACTCGCCGATAACACATCCTCCATTTGTTTGTAGTTTTTCACAATTTGGTTCACGTCATATTTAGGGTTTTCATGTATTTTTCCATTTTGTATAATTTATATTACAGAGATTTTGCAGTTTATGCACTAGCTATAAGTCTCACCCACAAGCAAAGGCAAAAGGAGATAAAAGTATATATGTGTGTGTACAATTTATAGGTGAATTAAAAATGGACTTATCCTTGAGAGTCATGTGAGATGATGAACATGAGAATCATAGCTCAAACAAACCAAATAGAGTCTATAGTCATCATTTTGCTGATAAATATCTAGGCTGGAAGACTAAGATGGTTGATCCTTTCTTATGATTCAAAATTTTCTTAGATTATCAATTTGCTTTATTTTCCTTTGATAGGTTTTTGGAGAATTTGATGATCTTGATTTATTGGTGAAGGAGTCCATATTTTTTTGAGGATTTGGAAATTTTTCCAAAATCTCTAAAATCATCAATAAAACACGATCGAATTCACCGGAATCTATCAAACAAAAATAAATAATAAATAATCTTAAAAAATTATAGATCATAACTAAGGATCCAATCATCTTATTCTTCCAACCAAAATTTTTATCAAAAGAATGACAAGTGTAGATTGTATTTGATTTGTTTGAGCTCTGATTCTCTTATTCATCATCTAACATGCCTCTCGAGGATAAGTCCATTTTTCATCTCACCTACCAATAGTATTTTTTTTTCTCTCACCTTTTTCCTGTAACTATGAGCAAGACTTAGTTAGAACATAAATTATAAACATTTTTTTTAAGAAGAAACTATAAAAATTTGTAATACAAATTACATCAAAAGGAAAATACATGAAAAATTGTAATAATATCCTTGAGATTACCTCCACTCCTGAATTCCCCACTAGATCAACCAAAATTAGTGTATGAATGAGTATCCTAATGGTTTTAAGAGACAGAGAATAGGTTATATATAGGAGGTTTGGGGTAAATTAACCACAAATATTTTCTTATAAAAAATAATAATTAATATTAATTAAAATAATTTTATTTTCTTAGAAATAAAATAATAATTAATACTAAATAAAATAGTTTTATTTTCTTAGAAATTGAGGAGAGTAGAACATTTAATATAGTTATTTGACTATTAACAATTTCTTTTAAAAAAATAATTACTCTTTCTGTCCTAAATTATAAGTCACTTTGAAAAGAAATTGTATAAAATTATGGGTCTTGTTAACAAGTGTCCTAAGAGCACTCTTTAAGGATTCATAATAAAAAAATTATTCTTAAAAAAAGTCAAAAACTTCAATTTCCAATGCATTGATTTCATAAACTTTGACAAAAACTTACTATTTAAAGTTACTAAACAATGTTCTATGGGCACTTGTTAACATTTCCCTAAAATTATAAATCATTTTACAATACCAATGAAACATTAATGTTATTTTTCCTATTATAAAACATTTATTACCATCTTTTCTTTCAATTCTTTAATTTTTTTCCATACTATTAATTAATGATAATTTTATAAAATAACTCATATTTTCTCTTTCTCAAACAAAATTAATTATATTTTTTAATATATTGGAAATCACCAAACCGACTTATATTTTATTATGGAGAGAGTAATGTTAATCAAAATGATTTGTTTTTCTTGGAAATTGTGGAAAGTAGAACATTTAGAGTACACGTTTGACCAGCCAATAATATTTTTTATGAAAAAATAAAGAAAATATTAAAGATTGCCCTTAGGGTAATTTTTTTATCGGTATTCTTTAAGAAAATTTATGTAATTTTTTTATGGTTGTTTCATTGGTATTCTGTAAGACCTTTAAATAGTAATTTTTTTATGAAAATTTATGTAATCAATTCATTAAAATTGAAATATTTGAATTTTTATGAAATAATTACTTATTTTAAAATCCTTAAAGAGTGCTCCGACGAAACTCGTTAGCAAGACCAAAAAAATAATTAATACTAATCAAAATGATTTTGTTTTTCTAAGAAATTGAGGAGAGTAGAACATTTAATGTACTAGTTTGACTACTAATATCTTTTATAAAAGATATTCGCTCTGTCCCAAATTATATGTCGTTTTACAATACGAATGAAATATTAGTGATATTTTTCCTATTATATCATTAATTATTTATTATTCTCTTCTTTCAATTTTTTAATTTATCTTTTTCATACCATTTAATAAAGACAATTTTGTAAAACAACTCATAATGTATTTTTTCCATACAAAGTTAATTACATTTTTTTAATACGTGTAAAAAGACTAAAATGTCATATAATTTATGACAAAGGGAATAATTAACACTAATCAAAATAATAATTTTTCTTGAAAATCAAGGAAAGTAGAACATTTAATGTACTCACTTACTCTATTTGTTTCAAATTATATGTAACTCTAAATTTTTTTATTTATCTCAAGTTATATACCCCGTCCTAAATTATATGATGCTTTGAGCATTTCACATGTACTATGAAATGTAATTAATTTTGTATGAGAAACAAATATTATGAGCTGTTTTACAAAATTGTCCATAATAAATGGTATGAAAAAGATAAATTAAAGAATGAAAAGAAGAGAGAGTAATAAATAATTAAGGATATAATATAAAAAGTAACATTAATGCTTCATTGGTATTGTAAAAGGACATATAACTTGAAACAATTTTTTTCTTCCAAAACGACATATAATTTGGGACAGAAGGAGTATCAAATGAGGAGTATCGTGTTCTTTACGTTTTATTACGTTACATTTTTTCAAATTCTTTTAATTTATGTTTTTCATACCTTTAATGAATGATATTTTTATAAAATAACTCGTAATTACTATGCTCTATATAACATTAACAATATTTATTAATTTATGTGAAATTGCTAGAGGGGTATACAATTTCGGACAGAGGAGTAACTACTAATATTTTATTATAAAAAATAATTAATACTGGTGAAAATGTTTTATTTTTCCTTGTAATTGAGGAAAGTAGAACATTCAATGTACATGTTCAAATACTAATATTTTCTTATAAAAAAATAATGAATACTATTTAAAATGAATTGTTTTTCTTCATAAAAAAAAAGAAGAATTGTTTTTCTTGAAAATTTAGGAAAGTATAACATTTAATGCACTCATTTGACTACAATTTCCTTTTAAAAAATGATTAATACTAATCAAAATGATTTGTTTTTCTTATAAATTGAGGATAATGTTTCAGTGAGCTTATCTCAATTGTTAGAGACAATGTATAATATATGTAGGGTTAGGTTCGAACCTCTGACACCCCCACTTCTCCATATATAAAATGTGTGAGCTCCAGCCACTTTACAACTTGACCAAAAAATAAAAATATTTTTTTTAGGAAAGTGGGACATTTAATATACTCGTTTGACTACTAATATTTTCTTATAAAAAAATTAACACTAATAAAAATAATATTTAATACTAATACTTTCTTAACTATTATTTTAACTAATACTTTCATATAAAAAATAATTAATACTAATCAAAATAATTTGTTTTTATTGGAATTTGTGGAATGTAGAAAATTTAAAGTGAACATTTTAATACTAATATTTTCTTGTAAAAAAAATACTTGATACTATTTAAAATATTATTTTTTCTTCTTAATATGATTTGTTTTTCTTGGAATTTGTGGAAAGTAGAAAGAGCATATTTGGTGGCATGATAATCGTATCATGTGTTTTTTTCTAGGTAATCTTATCATGTATTATTGCACACATGATAAAAAATATAATATCATTACATATATGCATGATATTTAAATTGCAAATTTACCCCTATGAAACAACTATATTTTTTTCAAAATTATCTTGTAAAACATATCAATTGATAAATTTTTTAATATTTAGTATAATTTTTTTTAAAAAAAAAACTATTAACACTACCAAGAAAACAATTTTGATATTTTTTTTAAAAAACAAATCACGATTTAAAGAAAACTATTGACACTACAAAGCAAACAATTTCAATTTTTTTTTTTAAAACAACGAGTAACTAAATAATTCTATTATAGATTCTACATAAGCGAAATAAATATGTCCTGGTAAATTTTGCTTAGTTGGTAGGAAGTAGAAACAATGCATAATGTATACAAGATCCAGGGTTCAAACTCTGAAAAAAGATAAAAAATAAGCGAAATAAAGTTCATATATATTGGTTAAGTGAATATTGGTTTAGTTTCACTTGGATTTTTATTTTATATAATAATGGCAAAATAAGCATGGGTAGATAGATTTGTCAAAACGGACCAGGCTGTACGGGACAGTCCGTTTAGCCCGATTAATTATAGGGTTTGGGCTTTAAATATGGAGCCGGATTTTAATAGGGCTTTTTAGCCCGGCCCTAAAAAGCCCGGTACCTGTTAGGGCTAGCCGGAACGGACTGCGGGTAGCCCGTTAGCCCGCATAACAAATAAAATCCTATAAATTATATATATTTTTCAAATAATTCTTTACTTAGTTGATTATCAAAGTAAAAAATAAAAGTGAGAATTCAATGAATTAACACAAATATAAATGTAATATAAAATTATATTTACTTGTTTCGTTATTTATAATTTTAAAGATCGAATATATAAATATCTATAACCATAATGTATCTAATTTATTTAAAATCGTATTCTTCGCTGTTTTAGTTTACGACGTTTGTACGAAAATGTTTACAATTTATTTTTGTGCTAGACATTATTTAAACATATTAAAAATATTATTTATAAAAATATTTATAGGAGTATTTTATAGTACTTTTCTTAAAAAAATGTAATTTTTAATACGGGCCGGTCCGTTTAGCTCGCGGCCCGTGTAGGGCCGGGCTCGGGTAGTATATTTCAAGCCCGTTTTTCAACCGGGTTTTTTGGCCCGGCCTGATAAAGCCCGAAGCCTGTTAGGACCGACCCTAAATTGGCTGGACTGCCCGTTTTGACAGCTCTATGGTAGATTCAGGATCCAAACGTATCAAGCTATATCCCTTGTGCAAATGACAATGAATTTTGATAGAGTATTACTTTTCCCACCCTATGCTTTACTAGCGCGTCCTGTAATCTTTTCAAAAATGTCCTTGAGCAATACAGATTTTAAAATCAGGACTAGTGTTTTCCTCTGTAACAGGTGAAAAAAAATAAGTTTTTTACCAATTTGAATTTTGTAATCCAAAAGATCGGATAATCTCAAAAAATAGGGCGCCCTAAAATCCAAACACCCTATAATTGTTCCACTCAAAGATCAAATGCGTATAGTAAATATAAATATATACAAATAATAGTATATTGATGTAAGAGAGATTGGAAAGGAGAGAAGTGGGAGGGAAAAGAAGAGAAGAACGCAGCAGAGAAGAGAGTGTGAGTTAGGTCTTCTTCTTCCAACAAAACAAGATGAGTACCATGAAGTTTTGCCGTGAATGGTTCGATCCTACTCTCTTCATCTTCTTCCTTTTTACCCATTTTTTTTCTTTCTTAATTTAATTTCTTTGATTCAGTAACAACATTCTGTACCCTAAGGAAGACAGAGAACAGAAGATTCTCCTCTACGCTTGCCGCAATTGCGATCACCAGGTTCGTTATTTCAATTTCCCAAATCATTTCTGTGTATAAAAAAGAAAACCCATTTTTGTTTTTTGTGTTTGGTTTGAAATTTAGATTTTTTTTACTTCATGTTTCTGATATTTTAAGTGCGTTTCAGCATTATTAGCTTATTTTGAGTGGAAAAGTTTTTTTTTTTTTCTTTTTCTTTTGGGTTGCTAAGTTATAGAGGGTTTATGAAGGAAAAAAAAATATTTTTTGAATTAGGGTTTAACAAAATATGGGTCAATTTGTTGGTTTTTTTGTTTGTTTTGAAGGTGGTGTTGAAAGGGGTCATTTCATGTTCTAATTTGTTTAATTTAAGCTTTGTTGGGATAAATAGCTTAATTAAGTGGTTATCATGTAAGTGCTTTTGTATAAGCTACTTTTTAAAAAAAGGTACAATAAAGTTTAAGTGTTTTCATGTGTGTTATAAGTTGTTTTCATAAATATATTATGGAGAGCTTATGGAAATAAGCTGAAAGTAATTTATGGATATGTTATAAGCTGTTTCCGTAAGCTCTTCCAAGCTGTTTCACAAGTACTTATCATAGTAGGTAAGCTTAAATAGGACAATCCAAACAGGCCTTTAGATGGAATATGCTTGTTTGACTGGCTGTTTACTGGTTGTCTTGTTGTTTTTGTTGTTCAGGAGGCAGCTGATAACTTCTGTGTCTACAGAAATGAGATTCATCACTCTGTCGCTGAGCGCACTCAAGTGTTGCAGGATGTAGCTGCAGATCCAACACTTCCTCGTACCAAAGCCGTTCGCTGCGTTCAATGCAATCATGGTGAAGCTGTGTTTTTCCAGGTAAAGTTGCTGTTCTATGGCACACAAGATTTGCTTTTTATTTTCGTTTTGTATTTTTGGTTTTTAGAAGTTGAGGGAAGAGAGGGTTCCCAAGTCACTCTTGATTTTGACTTTGAATTAGAGTGGTAGAGTCATAAGAATTTTAAGGACAATTGTGACTCTTGAGCTTTATATATTTTGTGGAAATAATACTCTGATTAGCATTAGTTCTGAATTCTGATCTTTCTACCCACTCCCTTAGTTTGTGAAGAAGTGAATCATAGAAAGAAGCAAGAAAAAACGTATATGTTTTGATGGAAAGCATTTTCATGCTAAGGGATAAGTGGTGAATGAAAATATGAAATCTTTGTAACTCAACCCGCAACCTGAATGTTGTAGATACTAGATAGATTATAGATTATAGCATATGTTTGAGTCTTGACTATTTGAGTAAAAGTGTGCAGATATTATGTTTTTCTGCTGCTTAAGTTATCAAATTCCAATATGAATTGTTTAGGGTTATAAAGTGTCACGGATCATGACTATTGCATAGATGCTAGGAGGAGGCATGTGAGTTGTTGTATAGATCACACAAGCTAGAAAACCTTTCTATTGTCTTTATCTTGTTTTTGGTACAATGACATTCATTAGCTAGTGTATCTGTCTGCCACCACAAATTCAGCTTTAAATGTCAGGAAGCTGCAATATCCATTGTAGTGTTCATGGTTCTAGGCAGATTGTTGCAATGCATAAACTTATTATATTTTCTTTTTAGTGGCAAAATATTCTTGACATGCAGTACTGTCATTAGCATAAATGAATATACAAAGGTTTCATCGGGTATATGCAAGCTCATTGTAACTAGTGTGCTCCCTATGACTCAGTTAGACAGGTGGCAGCTTGTGCCATCTGTCAAACAGTTTGACAGAGTTGTAACTGCAGCATCCTATATGTTGTAAACTCACTCAGTATCTCTCATATGTTGAATAGGAAACATTTTGGACCTTTGATTTTATGCAAGTTACTCTCTTTTCTTGCTCAAATACCAAATTAGTTCTTCACCACAAAAAAAAAGAAAAAGGAAAATTAGTTCCATTGCTGAACACTAAACATTGGCCAAGTTCCTCAATGCCATTTCTATACTCTAACCTTTATTCACTATACAGACATTTCTATCTGCCCGCTAAAAGTAATGTGGAGATGTCAGCTAGGTGAAAGAAGTTTCAGTGTAAACTTCTGATTTTGAATAGTTGAGCTCCCCTTTCAAAAGCAATGAAGAAATAAGCATTATTCCCTATTCTTTTGAATGCATTTTTAGCAAATATCAAGCAACATGTTGATCAGAAATCTTATTATATTACTTATGGATCATCTGAATTTTTTATATGCATATGCAGGCTACTGCCAGAGGCGAGGAAGGAATGACGCTTTTCTTCGTCTGCTGCAACCCAAACTGTGGACATCGCTGGAGAGACTGAGTTTCGTGCCTGCCCAAATCAAGGTTCAACTCAACGGTTGTGGGGGAATCTAATTCATTATGTTGTCCACTCTAGAATAGAAGAGAAAAGTTGTAGTTATTAAAAATCGAGTGATGTGGGGAAGACCTGTTTTAACACAGATTAGAGAATTATGTGTGCTACCTGTTTTAACTGTAGTTGTCGATCAAATGATTAATGGGCAATCCTTGCAGGTTGGCGTGCTGAAATTTTATATGGATGGTTCTGAATTTCCTTGGTTTGTTAACTTGAGGGATGCAGAAATGTGGAATCAAAATGGCCATTTTTGTGTTGCTCTTTGAGATAGTATTTGTTTAAAGGTTTCTTATTAAACGCTTATTGTTTAAAAAATTTATTTCCCTCATTAAAATATCACTGCCCTTTCTCACAACTAAAATCTTCATAGTATTGTTTAATCAAATCTGCGTTCATGTCGATATTACTTCTTAGCAAAGTTACAGTTAGTATTTTTATAAAGTGGAAATGGATCTTCTATTTTCTCTCTATTAATTCTTGGGTTAAATATATTTTTGGTCCCATAAAATTGGGACCTTCTAAATTTAGTCCCTACTTAATTTTAATAGTGCTTTTAGTTCCTATAAAAAATTTCTGCACTCAGTTTTAGTCTCTACTAAATCTAAATTTGTTTAATTATGCTTAAACTTTTAAGATTTTAAACAATTTTTGCAGAAGTGTTAAGAATACTACTAAAAGCTCATATGCAAAAAATTATCTCAATTTTATTACTACGTCTAGATTTTTGTTACTTTTATCTTGAACTTTTATCTTTTAAAATATTCATATTTAATTTATTTCATGTTAAAAAATTCTAAATTTTAGTAAACAAACCTTTTGTAATGTTCTAAACTTAGTTTAAAAAAAAATCATTCAAAAATTTAAAAGTTTAAGGATAATTAGAGAAACTTTGTCTTATTAGGGACCAAAACTACATGTAAATTATTTTTATAGGCACTAAAAAAGCTATTAAAATTAAGTAAGGACTAAACTTAAAAATTTCAAATTTTATAAGGACAAAAAATATATTTAACATTTTATTCTTTTCATCACTCGTTTTTAGGGGTAATTTCAATTTTGAGGCGTTCCAGAGAGGATATTTGGACCCCATCTAATATCACATTGTTAAATTTATATCTTCACAAATTGAATAATGTACAAACTTAAAATTACATGATTCATTCACTATAAAATATTGTTGAAATGTAATGTTCTTATAACATTGTTCTTGAATATATATTACTAAAAAAAAGTAACTAGCTTGCTTAATTACAGTTTTTCTCATCAAATTTTCACTCATTCCGTCTTCCTATTTTAAAATCACACATTTTTTGTCTATCTATGAGATTTTTGTGGTGAAACTGAAAAATGTGATGGATGGACCAAAACATTATATTATATTTGAAAGGGATTTACTTTTTCCACTCTGAGTTTTCGGATTTTATAATCCAGAATGGTGTTTTCTTTTGTTAAAGGGTGAAAAAATGAGTAACGGATTTTTCCGGATTTTGTAATCCAGAAACTTCAAAAAATAGGGCGCGTTACATGATGTTTCCAGATTACATAATCCGGAAACCCCCTAAACCCCCTTTTCAAGGTAAAATATATAATCCGAACTATATCAGCACAAATCATAAACATGTTTGTAACATGGATAGTCATTTTAGGGACAGTATTAATCTTCCTAACTCTCATCCTTATGGTTTGGGTCATTATTACCTGTTCTTAGTCAAAAATCGAGTTTTTGGGCTACTTGATCGGATTGCTCCGAAACTTCTCCAGAAAATCAGAAAAAATTCAAGGACCATGACTCCCTTAGAATGGACTTCTTACGAAACTCTGCCCCTCAAAATCCAAAATTCCATTGTTTAGACCCATTTTTAATTTTTTTTTATTTTTCATATTCTCAGAAAAATCCGAAAAAATTTGCATTAGTTTTATTTGATTTTTAGAATTTTTTTTGTGCTATTTTTATGATTTTATTTGGCATTTTTTACTTAGTTTTTTTGTTGTTCTTAAAAGCAAAACTCAAAACTGCTGAAATGTGAGAGTCTGACGGCTGATTATACATAAGAATTGTCCGGATTATAAAATCCGAAATAGTAAACATGAATCCGGATTTTAAAATCCAGAATATACAAAGGCATTTTTGAAAATTTTAGAGGACACGGAGAAGTTCATAAGGTAGAAAAAGTAATGCTCTGTTTTAAAATGTTTGATGTTTTTTCCTCCACCTATGCATTTTGGGGTGAGATTTTTATGTGAAAGTTGATGACATGACACTAATATGCAAATTACACCACCACTCCTTAAGATTTTCTTAAATAACACAAACATCCATTCTAATTTTAAACTAAACACTAGTCTCCCTCATTTTGTTATTAAATTAACAAATACATCCCTTTCACCTTAAAATTGTTAAATATCTTTTAACTCTCACTTTTACTCACAATTACGAACTCTTATCCTCTCCCTCTTCTTCATGACCACCATCTCGCTTCTACATCTTCGAAACATTCTCAATCATCGTCAAACTTTGCACATTTATTCTAAATTCAGATTATCCATAAATTTCATAAAAATTGCCAACATCTTCTCAGTCACTACTAGGTTTGAACACCATGGTCTTCGATATCTTCAATGCATCCTAAATCCTTCAATCGCTCCACTCACCATATCTGAATACTACATTATGTGAAATTTTACACTTTACAATTTGATATGTGAAATTGTATATGAAATATGGATTCATTTAAAGCAATTAATATAAATTGCCACTAAAAGAGGTTGTTATTCGATCATATCACATTTCTCAAAAAATTTCAGGAAATTGCCATTCATTATTCAGTAAATTTATACCACTATGTTTCAGGAATGATCCAATTTTCTTATAAAAAATTGGGCGAGAGCAGGGTACATCATGCAAAAGAAAAATGAAACATAGTGCGGCTTGACTTTCCGATGATATGAAATCAAATAGAGGAGACAATTAACAAGAGTTCATAGTCGTGTTGGTCAAGGTAAAAGTGAGAGAGTTAACAGTGTTGAGGTGAAAAAGAGGTGTTTGTCAATTTAAGGTTGGTGTTTAGTTTAAAACTGGAGAAGGTATTTGTACTATTTAAGAAAACTCACATGTTAGTGTAACTTTTAAAAGGGGTGTTTTGTGTTATTTAATAGGGAAATTATATTTCAATAATCATTTTTGACAACTTTTGTGACAACTTTCTCTCATACTCATATTACCTTTTTACTTTCTCTCTCTATTGCTTTAGTTTTTGTGTCAATACCTTATTTCTTTTGTAAAATTTTGGTTGTCACAAAAGTTGTCACATATATGGATGTTCAAATAACACAACTCATTTAATAAAACCTCATGGTTATTTGCTCTAGAAATATCCAAAAAAAAGGGGTGTTTTGTGTTATTTAATAAAACCTCATGTTATTTGCTCTAGAAGTATCCACAAAATCTTGTAGAAAAGATTCCCACGCACCCACCCTACCAAACCCATTTTTTATTTTCTAACTCTCTTTTTGTGCATAGTTAAGAAAAGAACAAACATCATGTTGAGTCGTTACGACTTTTACATACGTTTCGTAAATTCCATTCTCTATCTTTTTGCCACTAACTAAACTCGCCAAAATTCAATCAGACGTGTATTGGTTGCATTATAATCATGTAAAATGAAACCAAAAGCATAATCTATTAGAATTATACCTCGTTTCGATAATGAAAAGAACCGGTAGTTACTACCCCAACCAGAAGATAAGAGCAAAAGAAATTCTGAGTTTGAATTTCACATTTGCTATCAATAAGGTGTCTCTGTACAAATAATGATTGGTAGCCGCAGAATTTTCCACAGCAAAATGCTACTTTATCCCGATTTTGTTATCTCTAACCTCATAATCTAATTCATAAACAAGATAAAAAAACTAATCCAAAGGTACAGTAAAGAATATATCTACAAAAAAAATAAAATTATGGGGGAAAATTAGCAGCTGGGGCTGCCTTGACCATAATACTGGCCATGTCCTAAGGAAGCAAAGGGTTATAGAGATGATAAAGTCCTAGTGAACCACTCTGATAGGTGTTTGATTTTGGTTGTCATCACTACATCCTTTTCAAAAAACGAGTTGGCATTGGTCAGTAGAATTGAGACATCATGCTTAAGTGCCTCCAAACTTCGGTAATAACTATTCTCCAACCTTGATTGTATCAATTCAATTGACAAAGGAACAGGAAATCTGCAAATTCACCAGAAACATATAAGGCAAAATATAGATACATTTGCATAGTTCTGCTTCAAAAAGGATGGATCGTATACCTGTTTGTAAATTTTGATTTATTTGAAATTTTCTCCAATTCATGCAATCCATAGCGATCCTGGATATCAGTAACACATAGAATAGTGAATATTTACATTCACCTGCAGAGGTAAAAGACAACTGCATGCTATGGATTTTGGAATGATACCTGAACTGTGTTTCCTGACTGCTGTACTTTGGTGAGAGCAGATAGCAGTTTATTTCTTGTGTGATCATCAATATGAGGCTGTTCCCATTGAGTATCAGCATCAAAAAGCTCCCAAGGACTATGCAAATGTTCATCAGAGAGGTCGCTCTTGTACCGAACACTGTATCTCTCCCATGGACTGTCTGGAAATTCAGATGATTTGGCTTTTACAAACTGAATCCGTCCCTCCCACCAATTACCGGAGGAGTTATCCTCATTCTTCCACCAAACCCTGCATTTATCCCTGCGTGTCCAATTTCTTTGGATAGCAGCATCAAACCTAGTTCTTTCAACAAGAAAATCAGGGAAACCAGTCACTTCAGGTAGGGTTAATTTAAAAGTTTTGCCAACAACACTTGAATTTGGATCTAAAAACTCGAGGGTCATTTTGCAGCAGCTATCACCAGACCCTGGAACATGAGAATACTCAAGGCTTTGAACTCTACAGTATTCAACAGCTCTTAGATGTTCCTTAAGTGACACCCAAGGCCCCGACTCTCTTTTATGGCTGTACTCTATATACTCCTGGTGTCCCTGAAAATGTGACATTTTCAAAAGGTAAACTTCAAAATAAAAATCTAAAAAGAGAAAAAAAGAAAGGAAAAGGTGATACATGAAAAAATTATAAAAATACTATAAATGAAACAAAAGGTGTATTCATAGTCTTTCATTACTAACCTGTCTTAGATATACAACTTCATCGCCCTGTTGAGGAATATATCTACATCCTTCCTCATGTGTTGATAACAGCAACCAGGACCCCTTCACCGCAGATTGTAGTGATTTCCGTCTATTTACAGGACTAGTCTCACGGATATTATAAGTAGACCTCCGATTCCTAGTGGACCTCAAACCGACAGTCAATTTTGAACTAGAACCCCTTTCTTCTTCTGTGAGTTTTCCTTTATTTGGGGAAACATTCTGAGGAATTCTAACAATACAAGACCCATTTCCTTGCTGCACTTTAAGATTACTCTGCTCACTATTTGGGACACAAGTACCTTGTTCCAACTCTAGGGAACCATTGGTATGAAGAGCTTCATTTGTGCCATTACTGTCCACTGCCACATTAAAATTACTGTTGCTGCCATTTGAAGTGGATTCTCCCAAGCCACTACCATCAGCTAAATTAGTCACAGCCCTATGTGATCTTGATCTTCTATAAACTGCTTTGAACATTTTATCTCTATTTGAATGTGGTTCTAGAGAATCATGAGAAGTACTAACTTGTTTAGCCTGAACAACAACTTCTGGAGAACCATTTTCTCTCTGATTAGATGTTACTCCAGTATTGTTGTCATCCTTAACCAAAACCACATGCTCTTCATTGTTCAAATTAATATTAGCATTACTGCTAGATGCATTATTGTTTAGCACTGAAGATTTTGTTTCAGGCTTACATGGACTTTCAGGGTTCCTTGTACCCCTTTTAGACCTTAACTTTGTTGAAACAGAAGGAAAACCAATATTTGGTTCAGGTAGTTGGTCAGCCCCACTTTGACCGACAGGTACAAGAATATTATTCTCAGGAATCATGCTTGCAGAAACTAGTGATTCATCTTGATCCCTGTAATTGCTGGAAGCTGTGAGTGGTTCTCCATTCTCAGTAAGATTGAAAGTCTGAGAGGTAGTGCCAGCACAATTTTCATTTATTCCTGACAAACTATCTACCTTATCACCATTTTGAATTTCTAAAGCAGGGGTTGATGTACCGCTAAAGTCCTTGTCCTCTCTCTCATGCTCAATACTAACAATTTCTTCTTCATTGAGATGGTTAGGACATTCTACAGAGTTGGGATTTGCACCTAGTGGCACATCTCTCATCCTGAGAGGTTTAGCTGAACGAGCTCTAACCACCCCCCATCTAAGTTTTTCTAGCAAGTCTACATGGTCTGTTACCTTGTCAAGTTTTACTTGATCAGTTCTTTCAATTGAAGAGTAACTTCCATTGCCCAAACAATATCCTGGCTCTGTAGAACTTGGTCTGTTCCTATTAAAATCAGGAGATTCTTGTGCAGTTTTTGACGATGAGCCTACCAACTCAGCCTGGTTCTCAAACTCGTGCGCAGGTTTAGATGAATCCCGAATTGGCAATTTGAGAACCAACCTCCTCCTGTTTACACGAGTCTCGGTCAATTCATGAGATTTTGAGTCCTCTGATTCATACAGTAATACTTCTTTTCCCTTGGAATAATTCCGTTGGTCATTTTGGGAAGCTCTACCGGATTCATCACTGTCAATATTAGACTCTTGCAATGTTGAGTCACTATCTGAAGAATCACCAACCAAACTATCTTCTTCTCCTTCATTTGGTGTACCTGTAATTTTTGAGAATAAATGCAGAGCATTGCGTGCAGCAGCTCTTCGAGGTCTGGAAGATTTTGATTTTGAAGATTTCCTCCTTGATGTTTTTTTTCCACTTTTTCCCTTCCTACTTCGGCTACTACTGTGAACATTGCCTTCACACTCATCCAAATTCCTCCTTTTAACACGTCTCCCAGAAGAAGTCATAGTCTCAATCTGCAGAGAAGAAAATGGGAATAATTTAAATTTATTTCAAACATAACGAGTATTCACTGTATACTTTCTATTTCTGTGCTTACGCCGGTCTTCTGCTTTTTCCTCTTCGATCTACGAATGCAATCCATGTGAGTGTCTTCATCATCACTGTTATCTGTGCTGCAACCAGGATCACCAGAGGCATTGGAGCTTGAACATCCTTTCTCACCCCGGGAAGAACTATCATCAGTTAAATTATATTCTGAATCGGTATCATCAACTAACACTTCAATGTCTGGCTCCCAATCCATAGCATCTATAAACTCTGGTAGGGGTTCTGCTAGCTGGTCCAAGTCAGCCAATGGAAGCATATGATATGCTGGGTCCAGGCTAAAATCAGTGCCAATAGCAAGCTTTAGTGGTGACGGGCGCCAATCATGGCCTAAAGCTCCTAGTCGTCTCCGCTGAAATTCACTCTGATAAGGTTCTGGGTATGGTATCATTGCTGAAGTTTGCCAGCATATAACAAACAACTAATAAATAAATGTGGGGAGAAACAATATGTTTATATAACGCGTGTGAATGGATGTGAAGATTAGAACCAAGAAGTGAAACTGACCTGAATCACAAAGCAAATCTTGCAAATTACGCCGATATGGAGTGATCTGAGTTTCCTGACTCATTAAATATTACATAATTAGAAAAGCAGATGGTTTAAGATTGAAAATAAAACAAGCATTATAAATAAAACCCAAAACATCAAAAAAAGACATTATTACAACAATAGATTTCATTCTTGCGATTGAAACTTGTGTATCTACAAAACTTATTACAGAAGCAGTGGGTAAATGGTCCACCACAAAATGCATCAGTTAATGTGCCCGTGTGCAAATTAAATATTTCACTAGACTTCAACATTGGGTTTGTTGTATTGACATTTCGTTTATTATTTTTACTCTTCTTACTATATGTGAAAGTTAATGAATTGTTTTTCTATTAATTGAATTGTTTTTTTATAGGCATTGAAAAGTCAGTTTTGACCAGGAGTGCTCTAGGAAAAAAAATTACCCTTAGGCTAAAAAGAAAAATATAGAAACATTAAATAAGAAAAAAAGCCTCACTCCTTTCCCCGGCCAAACAATAAAAAGGCAAACCAGTAGGCAAGACAATGAGCAAAAACAGATTTAAAAAAGCATCATAAATGAAAAGGGAAGCAAGCAAGCTATCAACTAACCTTGTCAAGTACATTACCATGCGTGTCTTGAATGAGAGGCCGATAATCACCAAGAAAGAACTGCCAGATTTGCAGACAACATTAGCAACAAAACAGTAACAAATGAAAGAGTAACACAACAGTTAATATTTAATGTTGTATGTACCTGATCATATTTGGCATCTTGCTGGGATTCACCTTGGCCCGTGTTCAATATATATAGTTGACCAGCATCATCAGATAGTATGATTGATGTCCCATCCCTATGCCATAAGGTAGTGTGCATATGAATTCATGACACACCATAAACAAAAAAAGTCCACATAAAAAAGCTATATTCCATGCACTTAAGAGATAATTTAAAATATGCTTATATTGGAAACTGATCCTAGGAGATAAACAAAGATATTTTGGCATAATATCGAGATATTATGAGATATTATTTTATTTTCTAACACTCCCCCTCAAGCTAAAGCTTTGGTTACAAGAATGTAATGTATTGCCTCGCAAATAAATAAAAAGGATGGAAAGGCGACTCAGGGATACAAGTTAAGTTGGAGAGAATTGCAATACAGCTAGACTAGCCAGATAGCTGGAATGATCAACAACTAAATAGAAATTCATGGCAAGAAATCGAACAAAGCAAGATTTGTCTTCAAACTGCATTTTCTAACAATGATTATATGAGATAATGCGAATAACTTTAGGAAAATACACAACCAACTTGATGCAAATAAATTTCGGAGCTAGCACACTCATTTTGTACTTACGGAGAAAATTTTCCATCCACCATCTTGAAACGTGAAATCTCAAATATCCTGATAGGCAAGCCTTCCCATATCTGAAGTCATTAAAAATATGAAAGTCATCTTAAGATAGAGGAATGCCAATGCCTACAAGTAATCAAGATAAAAGAAACTGGAGACTCACATCCCATACAATAGTTCTTCCATCATATCCAGCACTCATTACTATCCGCGGATTAAAAGGATGAACATCCAGAACATATGTCTAAAATGAGAAGAGAAACAACACAAGTTAAACTAAAAAAACAGAGAAAAATGAACCCTCAAAATTACATGCTTTTATCCCTTCAGCGTTTGATTTAAACCAGGAGAATAGATTAGCATATCATCAGAGAGAAAATCAGCAGTTAGGAAACTGAAGACTGATGAGCATGGCCAATCCATAGTTTTAAAAACCGGACCGGGGATCGACTCGGTAAGGCTACTGAGTCATTGGGTCATTGATCGAACCACTGGGTCATTGGTTGAACCACATGACTGAACCGGATAACTCGGTTATATGACTCTATGTAAAAAAATTCTTCATGTTGAATTAGATTGAACCACGTGACTTTGAACTTTAAAAAAATTATATATTTCTTTTACACTTAATAGAAGCACATTTTATAAAATAAATAGAAACATCTTAATAGATACCTCTTAAATTTAGCTGCATATATTTTTCATGAGATAAAGTATATATTAAAAAAATATTCAAAAATATTTAAATACAGAATTTATAAGTACGACATTTTTTTTTTTTTGAGTCTAAGTACGACATACAAAAAAGCAAGTGTTCTAAAAAAAATAGTTATAATCAAGTAAAATGTTTATGAAAATACTTTGTATTGTGTAGTCATTTTTTATTCAAGTATAGTTCTATGCTAGTTTTTTTAAAGGAGTTTATATTTTTAGAGATTTTAAAGGAGTTCTTTACCAGCTAAAACTTAATATATTTGAGCTTAATATACCACGTAACTAAAAAAAAATGTCAGCGATGGATTAACTTCTAAAATATAATTATTATATATAATGTGAATACTTATTCACAAAAGGCACTTTGGTGCAGTGGTAAGCCAAGTACATAGCAGATGCATGTCGTTGGTTCAAGTCTCCGTGCAGTCTTTTTTACTAGAATTAATTTAAATAAATTTCTGCTTGAGCATTGAACCGGTCCGGTTTGTGAAAACCGCCGGTTCACCGGTTTTGGCCGAGTTGCACCGGTTCACGCCGGTTTGAAAGCATGGCTGATCCGATGAGCAGCTCGAACCGGTTCGACCGGCCGGTCCGGTTTTCAAAACTATGGGCCAATCAAAAGCAGATAAAGTAAACTAATGGGTATAAATAAAATCATTTCAACAAATTCTTCCTTCACGGCAAAAACTACTTTAAGAACTATTCAAATATTGTTTAAAAGTATTATAAAATTCAATGTCAAAAACTTTAGGTACTACTGAAGCCTAGTCAGCAATGTGTTCAAATGTTTGGTCCTAGTAATCTTTGCTCTTATAACTGAAATTCACCTTGAAATAGATTTAGTTTCAGTAGCAATTATAAATTATTTCGAGCCCGATCTTAGTTTCAGGGAGGAATCAGCTTAAAAACCCGTATAGAGAATTAAGATATTAATTGCTTAGACTTTCAAGTTAAATTTCCATGAACTAACTAGCCCAAAAGCTTAAGAAGCTAGTAAGTAAATACGTGAATGGTTTTGTAATATATCGCTAGCATGCTCTCTTATACAACATTCCTTTGGGCTGTGGAGATAATGCAAGAACCTAGTTACCTTGTGCTGAAATTCAAATGATTTTTAAAAAAATTGGGGGTGTTAAGAATCAACCTCTAAACCAGTTGGTCCTAGATACTATGTTACAACTAGCTACCCCAAAAGGTAATACTAGAAACCACATAACCATAAGACATGATTGAAAGATGGAAAATGATAGAGGCATATGGTGTAACTGTGTGTTTGAACTACATAGCAGAGTCAATTTTATATAGGCTCAAGATAACCAAGACAAAAACAAATATAGGAGACTCTATCCCTATTTACATGATATGATATGCTTATACAATAAATACAAAGATCATAATATATATTCAATGAGATCATATTGAGACCATGAAACCAAAAGACCAATTTTCTGAAAATTAATCAAATAGAATGGTATGTTCTGATACAACTGTTTGAAACAAAAACCAATAAACGCAACTTTAAGCATCAGGTGCGTTAAATATGTCTTAAATAGTTGGGAGTCACGCCTCATACATTACTATATTTGCAAAAGACAGTAAAAATGCTGGCAAAGTACTAAAGTAAGGAAAATGGGAGATATGCCTAAATCAGGAAATTAAACACTTACAGATTCAGTATGCCCAGTCAATGAGTGCACTAAGCTGCCATCAGAAGCATTCCAAACACAGATTCTGCAATCTGCAAGTTGTGGTCAGATAAATAATAGACTATTGCCTTCCAAACCGCAAAACAAAAACAAAATAGTCACTGCATTATCATGACACATACAAGAGTGACATGATAACAAATGCAGTGCATAAGAAACAATGTACAAATAAAATGCTTTCTCTTGTTCAAAAGAGGTGGGAGCTTGATTATGGAGGCTTATATTCATGCACATTATGCAGGCTCAATGAATGATAGAAGGCCCACTTCAGGATATTGTATGGGCCCCTAACTCAAACCTTACATAATCGGTTTGTAAAGTGAGGACACCACTTACAAACATATACCCAATCATATCTCACCCAATATCTTTGTTTCCAAGAAAAAAATGATAATAAATTGATAAGGACATACATCCCATTTGAGCACCAGCTGACAGGTGTGTTATAAATAAGATATTCATTCAACATCTTGGGGGAGTGCTGTAGATAAGTAATTATTGTTGTAGGTGCATATTAAGTGATTATTACTATTTTTGTGTTAGCCCCATTTGTTAGAACTTAGTCTAAATATTCAAATTAGTGTCTGTACCTGTAACACAATTGAATGATACTTCAGAATATATTTTTCCACACTTTAAGACCTTAGTATTTCAATCAAAAGGCATACCAAAATCAATCTTAAATCGACTATTTAAACTATTAGAATTGCTTATTGCCTAAAGACTATAACACTAACTCAGATGACAGTCAAGTATTATTTTATACTTTACATGTTTCAAGATAAGCCAATTGATGACTGCCGCATCATTATATTACTAACGCACTATTAGGAGGGTGTATAATAGGAAGACTAGAAAACGGAGCAGAAGATTAGAACCTCGTGAATTGCAAATAACAGTAACTGTTCAGTTGACAGTTGATCATAACAGTGTGAGGTGAGAATAAATAGGTAATAGGAAGGATTAGCATCTGTCCAGTAGAAAGTCAATGGTAACAGAGGATACACAAAATGAATAGTGAAGAGGGAGAATTAGTCAAGCAACTCCTGATTCGATTGGGAATTTCAGTGTAGGAGAGTTGAATAGCTGTGGAAAGACTTCGCTTTCTGTATTCACCATCTCATCCCAAGACACCAAGAATTGAGAAAAAGGGGGGATCAAGACAAGAAGAAAACAACCAACTTACCCATAATAGCTGCAAGGACAAAGCGGTTGTCTAGGCTCCAAGCAATCATATTTACACCGCGTGGAGTTGGTAGAATTCTCTGGCGTGGACCACCTCTCTGAGGTTGTGGAGGCATAGGAGGAGGTGGAACTCTGAGATGATATGCCCGAGTCCAGCGACCACTTTTTCCCTAAATGGATAAGTTTAACAAAGTAAAATAAATATAACTCATGTTTTTTTACTGTAAGTATAACTCAATGTTAAATAACCAAATTAATATTCTACAATTTGAACAATAAAGTAGGCAAAACAACTCTCCCTTTTTTGAGGGGTGGGGAATGGAGTTGGAAGCATCTGTAGAATGAGAATATATTTGACAGACTTACATGTGACCTGCGTGATTTTGGAATCCATATAATAGCGCTCCCATCACGAGAGCAGGTAACTATGTTGTCATGATTCAACCTAGAAATATAGCCGTTTTAGATATATCAGATAGAAGCATCGAGAACTAGATATATGACATTTCTCATAAGAAGCAAAGGAAAGGTGACGTGTGATAGGAGTTTAGATCATTTCAGATGCTACTACACACACACCAGGAATTCTTAAATTTGGGAATATTATCTTCCTTCCAAGTTTCTGTTAAGGAAAAACGAGATGCTACTGCACATCCACTGCAAAAGAGGCAGTGAAAACATTAGCATGCAAAAAAATCATCTATTAAAATCATATCATGCTGAAAATACTAACCTAAATTGCACATAGTTTACATCATTTTCATGACCAGACAGTACATCTATCTCATGATTTGGTTGCTCAATGTCTTCCATACTAAGTTTACAAGCATTCCAAACCTGCGAAACCTTGCGTTAGCTCTGAAGATTGTGAAGCAGGAAATCCATATTTAATACATGTTTGGTTTCATTATATTACCCTCAAACCAAAAATCTCTTCTCTTATAACATTTTGAACATGTTTTTCTAAAATCTATTTAATAGGCTTAGCCAAATATGCATTTAGATCATAGCTAAGAATCTCAGAATCGTGAAGACCCCAAAAACCCTTTAGCAATAATTAAAACTATATAGATAGAAATGCTTAAAAAAATACTCAAAATTCATAAAGTATTCTTTTTTTTCAAGAATTAAAAAAAAAAACTTTCAAATCTTTCATAAAGTATTCATAATTAACAAGTCATAGGTCACACTCTTCCTATTGTCCAAACCTTTCAAATTGTTCCCTTGCCGTGCTGTGTCAATGTACCAGTGAGTTTAACCAATGCACAAAAAGCTTTAAAGAGCTATTTTTTTGTGGAGCTGCGTATGTGCGTGATTATGCATAAAAAACACAGCTAATTAACTTTTGAAATATTTTTTTATTAAATAGCAAGCGCCAGCCACTCTGCTCCGCCACTATAGTATGCTATTAATAAATTTGATTTAGAAGCTAGCAATGTCGTATATGTCGAAAAGGTTGTTTACAAAGCAAGTTTTCAGGTTCTAAAATCACAGAAAATGTATTGTTAGCATTTGACAACCATACAAAAATGGTCATTGACCATCTCAGGGTGGTCAGAAAATGGTTAAAACCTAGAAGGTTGTAACTAACTGGCAGGAGATAACCATTAATTGATGAAGACACCAGAAATCAACAAGTACTAAACAACAAATGGTTGAAGTTGATTGAATATGGACATTGATTTTTTTATAAAAAGGCTTGAACAGGGATGAAAGATTTTGCTTTGGAGAAGAGTAATCCATCTGTAGTCCCTTGAGAAGTTATTTTTTTATGCACACGCCAGAAAATCAAAAGAAAAGGGAAATAACTAAATGTAAAAATAGATGGCAATTTAGAGAACCTACATTTGTTTTCAATAATAAAGACTACAGAATATACTAATGCATCTCTATAACGATGAAGAAACACTATCTATTTATGTATATACCCTGGCAAGATTATCAGAGCTACCAGTGACGAAGACAGTTCCATTAGCATTAAATGCACAGCAAAAAATTTGATGACTCCGTGGCATTGTATTTGAGGATGGGCCACTGCTCCTTCCTGAAGCCAATATGTTATATCAAGTTAATTCTTTTCACCAAGAACAAGCATCACAATCTTAGCTAACAAAAAAATCAACTAACCAGTAGAATCAGACGGCTTTGGAACGTATAATCTTGGCCTTGAGTGGGTATACCTTGCATCCCATATCCTACAAGTTCCATCGTCAGAGGAGCTGCAAAAAGAAAACATTACAGTTAATTTATAATCGAAAACCTGGAATGCGTAAGCAAAAGGGTCATCCATGGAAACCAATTTAAAAGGTTAAATGCATGCAAAACCTATAGTATCATAAATCCATCAATAACAGATATTTTCTTAGTGCCGTAATTGTTGGAATTCTGCCTTAATTGCGGTCCGCCCCTAGCCGCCTAAATTGCGACCTTTGGTTAGCCTTCATTGCAGCCTCCAACACCTTCATTGTGTTGGCTTTGAGGGGGTGGATTTAGTCCCACATCGGATAGATAGTACTCTTGAGAAGAGTTTATAAAAGGAGGCACTCCTCAACTTACAAGCCGGTTTTATAAGGATGAGTTAGGCCGCAGATTTCAACAATAATCATGCAGCATAGTATTGGTTCAAGAAACCAACAAATAGAAGAAATCAAATGCCCACTTAATGAATTGATGCATCAATCCAACTCTCACAGATGATCTCTCATAAACTAGCTAAAGTAACTAGTGAATTTATAATAAAGTAGCTACTTAATATTTCATAGACAAGTATGAATTTAACTGAAAATCAGAAGAATTAACCATCAAGAGTTCAATACAAACATGCCTGCACACAATCATATCTGATTGATACAGGGAACACATATTAGCCCATATCACGGTTTGAGAAAGCTCACATGTTACCTACAGCAAACTGTATATATTTTGATGATGGTTATAATTACCAACTGGGACTTAAATGCCTACAATATTACTGAGAATATTTGTAAAATCGAATAAAACTATTGCATAACTTGCATTCGCACACTCAACATGCATCCACACTACCAAACATAAGGATATTTTTTGCAAAAGCCAACCACAAGACTATTATAAACTCCTTTTCTTTAATAAACATTAGACTTACGATAAAAGCTGGTAAACAGCATTAGGTCTGGGACTAAAGGCTATGGCTGTAACAGCTCCAGTATGCCCCCGTAAAACTGATATCGGTAAGCCATCTGGCAAGCGCCACTATAAAAACCAAATAGTCAAATTTTAAGAACCAAAAGTTCCAGATAGAAGGGAGAGAAGATACAAAACAATTGCAGAATTCGTTGCATGAAAACTTACAACTCGAATAATATAATCATTTGATGAGGATGCAACTAAAGCATTGTTTGAACTCACAGCCAAGTCAGTAATGTCACCCTATCAAATATAATTCAATCTAATGGTCAGCAAATATTAAAGTAATATAAATCTATACGAACAGGAGAAAACATATTTTAAGTACCAATAAAAAAAAAAGACTCACAACGTGTCCACGGCAACTGGCCAAACTATATGCAGTTTCCATTGACCAAATTTTTACGAGTCGATCATCTGAACCGGTAATAACATATCTTCCTGACCGATCAAATATAGCTGTAGAAAAAGGAAACTCAGTTGCATGATATTACTGAACAGCCCAACTCCAAAATCAAAGAAAAATTCATAAAAAACAGCAAGGGAAATAATACTCATAGTAAAACCCACACAGCATGAATTTATTATTTATGTCATCTTGGAAGGTACAGTAATTGAGTTGAGTTTACTTAGAATATCGTACATATTTGAAATGATATCGTACATATTTGAGATGAGAGGGGAGCTTCTCCTGTCCTGTTAATTCAGGGCATTTATGTTAATTTTATGATTGTGTGACATAATGCTTAATCAATTTTATGGGGTATTTGGAGTAGAAGGCTTTCTCCTTTATGGGTGACCTTTTTCCCTCAAACTTCCTTGTCACAGAATTGTGCTTGTCGCTACTCCTTTCCTGTTCTGCTCTGGCTATTTAGAGCGAGAAGTTTCAATTTCTGACATCCATAGACTGGAAATGGGTACCTTTGGGGCAGTCTAGATTTTCCAAGTTCCTTGGAGTTTGATGTATTTTATTTTAGAATATTTAAATTTTCCACTCAATTGCACTTCCTCCCTTTCCTCTTTAATAAAAGCAATCTAATGCATTGGAAGAAAAGGAGCGAGTATAGAGTATTCTTGGCTTCTCAAAACCAATAGGAAGTGAAAAATTTATGAATATTCAAAACGCACTAATGGAACATAACTGAAACAAAAGCAAGGACATTTTAGCTAAACAGACCTAATGGAGTTGGGTAAAATATGATCCACGTTCTCTCTCTGTCATGCAAAGGAAAACTACAAATTTGTTGATCGCAGGGATTTTAACCTCTGATGCTTTCACATAATTAATATAATACAGGAATAAGGATGGAATCAAGCTAATAAAATGTTGAATGTAAGAAGTGGGTGCAAGAATAACCAACAAAACTTGGAAGTTTGCAACACTCATTTTCATAATGCTACATCTTTCTATCAAATGATCCTCTATCAAACACCATATTTTTCCCTACATCGTCGAATCTTCATACCTCCTTTCAAATTTTGGGTGCAAACTATTCCTTTGGGTGGGAGTAATTTAGTTCAATTTTGATTTGTTGAAGTAACCCTGTACCAATGTTAGAAAAATAGACACAATCAAGGAATAACCTGAATGGTCACTCCATCACCTATACGACTCCCTAGAACACCGCAGCAAATTTAAATCCTCTTTATTATTTTCATGAGCATTCCTTTATTTTTCACCGTGAAGTTTCTTTTCTACTTCCAAAGGGTGTATTAATGGCACAGATGGCGCTTTAATATATCTTGATGAATAGGAATCAGTGTCTCATTTTTCGCACTCAGATTTGATATGAGACTCGCTCTTGTATCGGTCAGCGTATTTACAAATAAAAAACTGTTCCCAATATTTAAAATAAGTAATAGGTTGTACTATAACCATCAAAGAGAAATAAGTAAACAAGGTCAACTAAAAAATTAAACAAAAGGTTAAACATTCTGGTATTATATAAAATAGCGTACCACAATAAACAGCATTACAGTGTCCTCTTATTCTTTTGATGTTTTGCATCTTCTGTACCATAGTAGAAGGTTTTGCAATGGCATAGCATGCAGCACGTATAGATGGTGCACGGTGGTGTCTTGGAAAACCACCCCCGATTTCCCTCAAATTAAGCCCATGAACCTGATTGGCTTTCATATGCGGCCAGCGCATATAAGGAGGTGGTGGTTTAACTTCTTCATTCACTTTATCCCCGTCATCTGTAGTAGAGAAAAAAACAATAAATACAGATACAGACAGGCAAAGCTAATTCAATTAAAAGCACAGTAATAAGGGAAACCGAAAGTGTTGAGAGTCACAATAATAAGCACAAATAAATTACACGTACAGCTCAGAAGTGAAAATGATCCCCTTCCTAGAAGAGTGGGTACATCAGCTGCATTTGGAGGATTTCCAGTACTCATGCCTGGTGACAGGGAGGCTTTATTTAATAACAATTGCTTCAAAAGCTTTACCAGGTGATCCTTTTCAATATGAGGATACCTACAGTAGTTAATTACAACATCAATTGAAAATACCACAATGGAAAATAATACATAAAGATAGTTGCATCCTCATTTGTTCACTACTTAGAGGCTCTAAGTTAGAGCCCATAACTAGCGATCAAACAACCATACTGTTAACACAACTAGCAAGAAGGTGATAAAATGGACCCGTGCTAATGAACTTTCAAGACCATAACAAGGTAAACTCAGAATCGTCAACAGATAGAGGCTAAGGGGAACACGCTAAACTAAAGCATTGTAAATACCTCTCCACCAACTTATTGTAATCTTCTAAAGGGAATGATTGACCATCGTCATGTGGAACTCCACTGGATGCCCCACTCCTTGAATACCAAGCATGATACCTTCTAGGCAAAAGTTGATTCTCCAGAAGCTCATTCCAAAGATGTGAACAAGTTTTATGACATGGCCCAGCAGAAAGGAAGCGCATAATGAGAAAATAAACTTCCCCAAGGTCAACATCCACATCCATGTCATGATTCTGATTTTCCACGTCAGGCTGAGTTTTCTCAGGGGCCTTACTGGAACTCAAATGTTTCAAACTAACAGTAGGTGCATTGCCGGATGGAACATACTTCTGCAAAGCCATATCCCTACAAAACATCAGAGGAACATGTAAAGCACCAAGCTAAAAAAAGCACCCTACAGTTTACAAAATAGTGATAGTAAAATCAAAAGGCAATTATTACATAAATGATTAGATAGAAAAGCAACAACCAGCAAATAGCCAATATTCTGACGTTGAATTCATTTATCAAGAAACAATACCATACCATATAAAACAAAAGCAAGATTATCTGATTTTCTTGTTAATCATGGTTCTAATGTCTACAGAAAAACATGATAACTACCGCCCATCCATCCCATTCCCACAAACTCATCCTCACCCCAAACCACTCCACAAATCTAATTTAACCTAAAATCAAGCAATTGACATGGAGACATGACTGAGGACCACTTAAAACCAACAGCTGCTTGTCCTCAAGATAAATGACATCCAAAACAGCATAGTAATAATTAAAAAAATATATCTTTCAAATGAAAGCAAGGTTTTTATTCAATGTTGTCAAGATTGCGATCTTGCCAATGATCGGAGAAGGGTAACAAGATTGTAAAATGCACGACCGATTGATCATAACAAGGATCATAAGATTTACCCCCAAAACCACTCCAGAAATTTTAATTTAACCTAAAATCAAGCAATTGACAGAGACAAGACTGAGGACCATTTAAAATCACCAGTTGCTTGCCCTAAAGATAAATAACACCCAAAACAGCATAGTAATGATATAAATTAAAAAATCAAAGGAAAGCAAGGCTTTTTTATTCAATGTTGTCAAGATCGATATCTAGCCTGTGATCGGAGAAGCGTAACAAGGTTGTGAAATGTACAATCGATTGATCGTAACAAGGATCATACGTTTCATCCCAAATCACGCCACAAATTTTAATTTAACCTAAAATTAAGCAATTGACTTAGAGACATGACTGAGGGCCATTTAAAACCACCAGCTTCTTACTCTAAAGATAAATAACATCCAAAACAGCATAGTAAAAATTTAAACTAAAAAAAAAACAATTTCAAAGGAAAGCAAGGCTTTTTTAATAAATGTTGTCAAGATTGATATCTTGCCTATGATCGGAGAAGGGTAGCAAGATTGTAAAATGTACGATTGATTAATCATAAAAAGGATCATAAGATTCTTCACACATGATTACCTAGTATCGCGAGGGGGTTGCAAGATTACCTAGTATCGCGAGGGGGTAGCAAGATTACACAAACACATTACATAAACTAAATTAAAACTTTACCATTTAAATATAGTTGATTTAAGAAAGTAAGAAAATTATTCGTAGCTAAGAAATATTTATTTATTGATTTTGCAAAGAGAATATTTAATTTATTTAACATAGTTGGGGAATATATGAAATTAATTTATTACTCTTTACTGAATTCATTATTGGGCTTTCAAGTATAACAGTCAGCCCAAACCAAAGCTAATGTAGAGCATAACACAACAGTCAAAAAATAATTAGAAAATAAAATATTAAAAAATAAAAAAGACCCATTCATTTTTTGAACTAAGTTATACGGCATAACAACAACAACAACAACAATAATAATCAAGGTTGTCAAACTCGACTCGAGATTCTAGGTAAACTCGTAGAGCCTACGTAAATCCAACTTGTAGACTCGACTCGTAAGAGTTTACCTATTATTAAAATAACATATATATATCATATAGAGATAATTTAGTAGCATTAAAAAGCCAATTATTCAACATTTCGTCACCATAGAAAAGCATACACATTTTTACATAGATAAACAGTTATTATAGAATTTCAATACTAAAATTATGGTTGGTTCAAAAACAAAAAATAGAAGTATACGTGGAAGCAATCTATTTACTACGTGTGATGAAGCGGTGTCAGATCGATAAAAAAGACTTGCCCTTAGTTTTCATTGATTTGGAGAAGACGTGTGATAGAATGCCTAGAGAGATGTTGTGGAAAGCCCTAGAGAAGAAAGGGGTTAGGATTGCCTATACTCGAGCTATCGAGGATATGTATGAGGGAGTCTCAACTAGTGTGAGGACACAGGATGGGGCCAAAAATTGGATAGAAATATGGTATATGATAACGCATTATGGCATCGTTTGATCCATGTAGACAACCCCACTTAGAGGGATAATGCTTGGTTGTTGTTGTATACGTGAATAAGTGACTTTTATATTAGGTTTAGCTTATAAGACCAAAGAGAAATTAAGAATTATGAAAATGAAATTGCAGAAAAAACAACAAACACATCTGGATGTATAATAGTTGTCCCTCACAACAACACTAAAAGCGTGAGTTTACATTAGGGCAACCCGGTGCACTAAAGCTCCTGCATACGCAGGGTCCGGGAAGGGGTCCCACCATTTTTGGTGTATTGTACGCAGCCTTACCCTGTTTTTTACACAAGAGACTGTTTCCAGGACTTGAACCCGTGACCTTTCAGCCACATGACAACAACTTTACCAGTTGCGCCAAGGTTACCCCTCCACTAAAAGCGTAAGTTTACATTATAATAATAATAATAATAATAATAATAACAACAACAATAACAGTAATCATGAGTTGGACCTAAAATAGCCTAGATACCCTTCTGTCAAGAAAGAAACGAAACCCTAACTTTCTTTTATGCCATGAGCCGCTTCCTCCATTAACAGCAGCACTGTGTCATCTTTCTTCTTCCAAAGAGGGCACAAACATGGTATTGGG
>Ga0228710_1000167_pt1 | contig 63461 bp, 28 predicted proteins | sample MedpolnodulmetaG_FD_177995 | JGI IMG/M metagenome (GOLD analysis project Ga0228710, IMG submission 177995) | Root nodule microbial communities from Medicago polymorpha collected in Santa Monica, California, United States - pink nodules | ecosystem: Host-associated > Plants > Roots > Nodule...
GCGAGATTATTAAAAATGTTATCAGTTGATGTTTACTTTATTAATAGAAAATTTTACTCTATTATTTAAGTATTTTACGAAGTGTAGCATTCCGTATACGTTGTAATACTCTGATTTACATTGTTGGAAATACGGGGTGTTACAAAGTAAGCGTTGGCTTTCCTCAAAATTTAGCTCTGTATCATTCCATGGATGCTTCTCCTTTAACCTTATACCATCCAACTCCATAACCACTTCCTTCATACATGGTCTTTCCTCTCCTCGAAGTCTCAAACACCTTGCTGCAAGAATAGCAACCTCCTTAATCTCATTCTTGTTATCATCATTCAAAATTCCAACTTGAATAGCTTCAAAAAGTTTATCTTGTTGTAAACAAGACAAAAAGTGTATAGCAAGACTAATAGTCTCTTCTGGCCTGCTAAAATCAAGAGGTTTGTCCCCGGTTAGAAGCTCTGCAAGAACTACACCAAAGCTATAAACATCACTTTTCTCCGTTAATTGATGTGTTTGCATGTACTCTGGGTGTAAGTATCCAAGTGTTCCTTATACCACGGTTGTTATCTCGGTTTGATCAAGTGGAACCAATTTTGAAGCTCCGAAATCGCAAACTTTTGCAGTGTAATTGTCATCCAAGAGAATGTTGGTACTCTTAACATCTCTATGGATAATTGGAATTGATGCAGATGAATGTAGATACGATAAAGCTCCAGCTGTCTCTGCTGCTATCCTTAAACGTGTTTCCCATGTTGGATTATTTATTTTATTCTTTGTGTTTTGTATGAAATCGAAAAGTGTACCGTGGCTAACAAATTCATAGACCAAGGAAGGAATAACTACCTATGATTTATTTGGGATAGAATAACTACCTCGTTAATGAATTGCTCGATTTGATTTGCGTTTATTATTCTGGACTTTTTGATTGCGACGGTTTTGTTATCGGGTAAAACTCCTTTGAAAACAGTACTGAAACCTCCTTTTCCAATGATTAAGCTTTTGTCGTAGTTGTCGGTAGCTTTTTTAAGTTCCTTTTGTGTGAATATCTGAGCTGATTGAGACGTGTCTTCTCTTGTAGAGAGTTTTTGTAGCAAAATGAAACCACCATTTTGTTGAAAGAATTTTTGTTTTAGTTTGATGAGTTTTCTTTTTTGGTATATCAAGCATAGAGATGAAATCCCGACAAATAGAATAATGATTCCAACACTTGATCCTGCATTTGAAATGTGTAGAAGCCAATTCTTAAATTATTCTATAAATAAACAGGGCCGGCGCTAGGCATAGGCCGAGAGTGCGACGGCCTAGGGCCCATGGCGGTAGGGGGCCAACAAATTTTTTATCGGTGGGGGTGTATATAGCAAGAACTGGATTTTGGGGTGTTTATATTGTAAAATATACCAACAGGCCCGAAACATTGATATGAAAGATTGGGCTAAAGTTTGTTATTGTTTTGGCCATTTTGATGTAATTTGCTATATATACCCCATATAAAACAACGCTTTCTATTTACACCCTCCCAAATAAAAATTTGAGTTTACTAGAGAAATTTCAGTCTACTTCACAGGAGCAATTGTTCTATAATTCTATGGTATTTTGTTTAGTTTTAGTTTTTATGGAGTATTTGATTTATTTGAAGATGTTGCATAAAAAAACTTTTATCTTGTAGTGAAAAGCAGAGAAAAAAACGAAATGAAGCGCTAATAAAATCATAACAAGAAACTAAAAAAATTTATGATATATTATGTAAGGAGCCGTTTTCTCAAACTATGTCTAATTCCCCTAAAATGCTAGGAATAGCCCTATAAATAAATATCTATTATACCAGAATAGCTAACATGCTTAATCACTGTTTTTTTTTCTCCCTTTTTTTGCCTAATTTGAAGTTCAACTCAAGTTTAAGAAAATATGGGATATGCTTAGTGGCTTACCAATGACAACCTTGTTAATTACATCTTGTTTGTGACACCCTCCTCCCCTTGTTCCATTGCCGGATTGCCCCTTCGGACAAACACATATGTAATCTCCATTCAGGTTGTGACAATGGTCTTCATTTATGCATGTGTGATTCGATGTCTTACACTCGTCAATGTCTGCAAGTGTATATAAGAGAAATAATTAGCTGGGTCATGTTAAAATATGTTACATATGTTGCGAATTTTATAAATGATAACTATTTATTGTGAAACATTAATTTTTAACTTTCTAAAAAAATAAATAAAATTTTCACTTTAAGCTCTTTAACATGTGACTTTAAAACACATGTTAGCATTTTCCTTAATTAATTTTTTTGAAAGGAACATAAATAATCAATGTACTGTATTATCAAAAACAAAATACCTATATTAAAGTGAAAAATGAAATCACTTGAGTAAAATAAATGAAATAACTATAAACAATGATTTATGATTTTTCTTTAAAAACCAAATTATTGGTTATTTTTGCTTTCAACTTTCCAATATTTGACGGACTATAACAAAATAATACAATGCCAAAAAGAAGAAAACCGATAAAATATAAACATATACACTTTTTTATTCCTAAAAAATAAACACTTTTTTTTATATTTTTCAATATATAGATGAAATAGCACTGTCTGAAGTAGCGATGTCAATGAGTATCTATGGGTGCGGATAGTATGATACTCATCTCTGTCCTGTTGGATAAATAAAATACCCGTGTCCGACCCGTACTCATATGGGTACCCACTATACGGGTAACCTGCAGGTATTGAGGTATCCATGGATTTTTGAATTTATTTATTTTTTTGTAGAAAGAATAATTTTTTCAATTATCAGAAAACTTCAAGTTTTAAACATCCATTAATAATCCATTCAAATTTATAAATCATACATAATCCATACAAAATTTATGATTCTTACGTTGTGCATTTCAATTTACGAAGGAACGAAATACATGACATAAAAAAAAGTAACCAAGACACATAAAGAAATTACTGTACACTGAAGTGATGAATTTTTTCAAGACAAAAAAAGATTAAATCAATTCCCACTAAGAAGTTAGAAACAAATTGAAATATCCATCTATTCATCTAAAATTAGAAAGCTCTTAAATTTAAAATAAAAAACAAATAATCATGTTAAGAAGAAGAAAACCTAGCTGCACCAAGAGGGAAGAGGAAGAGAAAGTTGTTACATAAGAAAAAACCTTCCATACAACCGTACTGTATCCATATCTATAAAATAACGTGTTGTCAAATATCCATTTATTATACTCGTAGATACTTGTTTATCTATCCGTCCCGTATCAGTGACGGATTATACCCACAGATACTCGTGAGTACGGGTGTTTTTGTCACCCCTAGTCCGAAGTTCACCAATTTGGAATATGGGTACAGGTGGTATAACAATATTAGCATTTGCCAGCCAGTTCGGTTTCGTGTTAGAGAAGAAAAAACATATATAATTAGTGGACCAAAAAAGTTTGTTTTAAACAAATAGATTAATTGTCAGAGGATGATTTTGTAGACAAAAAATAACTATATGTAGAGGATGATATAAAATACCTTTGCAGCCATCTGGATGATACGGGTTTCCTTTAAAACCATCCCTACATTTGCATCGGTAACCAAAATCAATGTCTTCATCATCACAAACACTATTATTCTTGCAAGCATAATCATCTTCACCCTTTGAAGCCGTACAATTTTTACTTCTAACACTCCAATCAAGAATCAAAGGAAGCTTCGTGTGAGGAAATTTGTCCAAATGAGAAACAGAAAAATTATAATATCCATTTTTAACAACAAAAGAATAACTACACAAAGTATCCGTGGAATTAGGAAAATCAAAAACTTGTACACTTATATTCCTCATCATAGGTGGAATATCAACTTGACAACAACCAATACCAGAACATGTTCCGCTTTCAATTCTCTTTCTATTACGGTTACATCTTGTTAAGCAACCGGTGGAATATGTTTCATTGTCGTAAATGCTGTTGAGATAACCGATACTGTCACAACCAACTGTTAAGAACTTATTTTCTCTGGGTGATATGCTGAACCTGCTGTCAGTAATGTGTAAAGTAGGTTCAGAGTAACTTCCGTCAACACAATCGCTGGAGACATAAAACGACACTTCAAGTTGTCCTTCGAGGATGCTTATGTTGGAAACTAGTACATTGCCCCAAAATAATTCTGTGTTGTTTTTACATGTGAGTTTAAATTTGGGCTCTAGGTAACAGCGACCTTTATTTGGTATTGAAGAATTGGATATTCCAAATGGATATGGAACTTTTACATTTGCACATGTGTTTTTGCACCCAGGTAGGGATGAAGGAAAGGATTCATTGGATGCAAATACTATTGTTACCATGGATATTGTTACCATTAAAATTTGGCATAGTTGTGTGAGCTTTGTGTTTTGTTTCATTGTGTTTGTTTGTTTCAATTGACAAGTTCCTTGCATTGTTTTGTAGTTTTGTTTATATATATATATATATATATATATATATATATACACACACACATTTTAGGCTAAAACAAAGAAAGAAATTCAAACCAAATTGGTATGTTTGCTACTCCTAAGAATAATGATGGGCAATCCGTAAAAAAATTACGATGAAAAAGAGATAAGCAAGAACTAAAACCAAATTGAGTTTTTTTTTTTATGTGAGACAAAAGAGGAAGAAATCTAAAAAAATGAATAATGATGCTGGTGGGTTGTTGTGGTTTTTGATGAATGTCATTTACCTTTGATTTCCTCAGTTTTGATTTTTTTTATTGGGATCATGGGTTTTGATAGAGGAGAATCTTAAAAAGTAAATTGGATTAGAATATGAAAACACGAATAATTTTAATAGGTGTTTTGTGTATTTTTTTTTATTTTTATGAAAGAGATGAAGGTATGAATATAGCTATCAAGATCTGAGTGAGGTTTTAATTAATTTATTTAATAAAAATTAAATAATAAGTTGTTTTGTTTATTGATTAGGAGTCGCCACGTCATCGTTTAACTGCCACGTAAGCATCTTTAACAGAGTTGGATGGAAAATGACTATGGTGCAAACATTATTCAACTTAAAGGACCAATATGAAACTAAAGAAATTTAAAAGACTGATTTGGGAAAAACGTAAATTTTAAAAGACTTTAGAAGGTATTTGACCAATATTTTAAGTTTACAAGGTTTCTTTGTTGGCTTGGTGGAAAGAAAGATTTAAGTTACCATGAGATAAAAAAAATATTAACCCACCATGCTTACAGTCAAAAGAAGTAGACCCCACTTTGTAGTGATAAACAATTGTACATTTGTAATTTTTTTTAGCCAAATATGCGCGGTGTGAACCGGTAATGCACCCTTTCACAAATAAGAGCAACTTTTAAATATTCACAACCCAAATCAATTTTATTTAGACATATACATATGATAAAATTTATCAGGGTTTTTGAACAATTTTTTTTTTTTATCAAGGTTCACGAGTCCATTAAATAAAAATATTTAATTAATACTATGTAATTTATTTTTCCACGTTCTTCATCTCTCGTGGACTCTTCATTTTAACCATTTTTCCCTCTTCGAATTTCATAAACTGAATCATATTTAATGTTTTTCGACAAGAATATGATGTATTCTTATTAAGTTAAACGCTTTGAGGTTTATATATTCCAATTAATACAATCTTTAACAATCAAATTGTACATTGTTGACAATTGCTCCTTGTTGAGCTAATAATTTAAATTTAAAGATGTATCTTGTTATGATCGAAATCATCAATGTTATGCTAATAAGTTTCGGAAAATGTGTAATGTGAATGAATAGCGTATACATCTTAGGAGAGAAAGAGATTAAAGAAAGTGATGCAATATATATGATAGATTAGTGAGAGATAGTCTTAAAATTGTGGTTGGATTTAACACAACGTTACCAAACCGGTTTGTGACGTGATGATTGTTTCAATTTAGAAACATTTGTTCATGTTATCTCTTATCTGATGCGAGACTCTTTAGCACAACCTCTCACGTCCAAAGCTAGACATTTGGATGTGGATATAAATGGCGAGTAGCCTGATATGCTTTCTCAAAGTTATGCTTTATTGAAGGTTGAAAAGAAGGCAAAGTTCCTTTTCAGAAAGGAAAAGAAGGTCAAGTTGTACCAGTAGCCATGTAGGTCCTTCATCATCGAGTGTGGTGAAACTCATACGGAAAAAGTCACGCATATAGTTTTGTCTTTTTATTACAAGGCTTGAATAAACTTCGTAATAGGGCTCATTGAAACCGAGAGGAAAGGATTCAGATTCTTTATTGATTGATTGATTTTTATTTTTGATCCATGTTGCTCTATGATTTGAGTATTCTTGTGTCCATTGGATGAATGAGATTGTGAGTGGAGATTTCATGTGGATAGAATTTTAGATCATGGAATGTGGTGGATCCATTGCAAATTTCTGTACTTGAAGTTAATTATTGTTTTTTTTGAATTTTTAGAGTGGTTAAAGTGTTATCACGCTATGCTGCTTAAATTAGATAGTAGTACATCTTTGACACATCTCTTTTCATATTATGATGAGTGACATCTTTAATTAATTAACGTACTAGTACTACACCAATTAGAAATCACCTAATACAGGCACAAGAAGATTTAATTGCATTCTTGAGATTGAGCGATGATGACAGTTCCAGGATCTTAATCACATCACATGAGTATAAAATTTATTAATAAAAAATTATTCCAAAATTATTAATTAATTAATTTCCATTTTTCCAGTCAAATGAATGGTTTTTTAATGTAAAATAGGCTAAGTGCGGCGTTAAGTTTCGGGGGTTCATAAGGATTAAAGTATGCCTCAAGATCTCCTCAACTTAACTTGGAAGAAATTCTTTTTTGGTCATAAACACAAGCAAAAAGTTTTTAGACACAAAGAAATGCCGGCCCAAGTTTTTTAGTTAGAGAAACTTCAACTTCTCTCTAAACTTTCTTTCTTCTTCGTTCATCGAGGAGGGGTGGTTTCAGGTCATTTTTTGACATAGAATCACCCCTCTACATCTTTTTTCCCATTTTTCTTTCAATCTAAATAAGTGGTTTTCACATATATCAAGTTTTTCCTATTGTGTTTTTTGTGATTTCGTCGTCTAAGTGCGTCGTTGTGTTGTTCGTCGTCTTATGCGGCGTTTGATTTTGCGTCTTGTCGCCAATGTTCTGCATATCGAGTGTTAACACTCCGAGTTTACCGAGTTTACGTTTTTAGGTACCAAAATCGTGTAAACTCGGAGGTAAACTCGGTTTCTGGTAAAATCGGAAGGTTTGACGAGTTTGACCGACTTAACACTCGGTAAACTCGTGTAATCTCGACCAAGTTTTACGAGTTTACATCTAACAAAAAAAAAATCAGCCTTTTTTTGGGCCCATTTTTTTTCAAAATCCAATTACTTTTCTACAAAGACCAAAGACTGGAACGTTTACTGAATAGTTACCTTTATAGTAAAACGTTGTTCATGAGATGAAACGTTTCTTTTTCTTTCTTCTCTAAGTTCTCAAACCATGAACAGGGAGCACATACCAGTTAGGGTTGCGATTTCAATGGTGGAAATTCATATTTTGACGCCGATGATTGCGACACCAGTTAGGGTTGTTGTGGTGGTATTTGTTTTTTTGAAGAAATTAACTAGTTTTATTAACAACTTTAGGAACTTATGAAACTTGCTTTTTTGGATGGTTTTATGGATGACTTAAATTTAGAGACTTATGATTCTGTGCGTTAATTTTTGTATTTTGATGCTAAATTGAGCATACCATTTTATTATGGTAGTTTAGTATAATTTTCCTTTGTAATTAAGTCATATTTTGCACTATTGATCTATTTACAATATTATATTAGCTTACATATGTCATGCATATAATAAATTTTATATAATTTTAATTTTTGGTAAACTCGTACGAGTTCTCAAGTCGAGTTTACCTAGGCAAAACGAGTTGAGGTAAACTTTCGAGTTGTAAAACCTTGTCGCAGTGTTCGTTTAGTTCCTATTGAAAGATCGATATCAGTCAATTACAAATTCAACCAATGATTTGGGCATCAACGTTGCAGATCCAGAAGCATGAGTATTTCAGTGACTTAGGTTTTATCATATTATTTGTAGGCATTTTTTCGTTGTATGTTATTAACTTGCGTGTTGTGAGTTTGTTCACAGATTCACCCTATACGTTTTTAGTGATGTTTGTATCCGATGTACTCTATCAATTTGGATGAATGAATATCGTTTTGTTTTTGTCAACAAAAAAAAAATTTAGACACACATAATTGAACAAAATTAAAGCAAAAATAATTCAATTATATGACTAAATTCTTTTTTATTTATTTTGCTCTACTTGTGTGAATGTGTCCAAACTTTTTTTATTTGTATTTATATTCAAGCAGGTCTTCCTCCTTAAGTTGGTAGTCGGCGTTGAACCCATATCCTTACGAAACATGAGCCCAACTACTAACCCATGTCCTTACGAAACATGAGCCCAACTACCCAATTTAATGTGAGATTTTTGTTTTAGTAAAATTAATATATTCTTTCATTCAAATTGGTAGAATATATCACATCTAACCATAGATTTTACATCAATAAAAATGGAAAAAACGATGAGTCTACGAACAATAATACATCATGTAAGTAAATAGCATAAAATGGAAAAACTTTTACAAATAATATCACAAAATCATAGTTACTAGACTATCCTTGTTTTCTGCAATATTCAATATGATAGAATAATCATTGATTGAATCTAAAATCGAATTTTATCCGTCAATTTGAACCAAACAACCAAAGCACTAAGATGAGAAATCAAACAACGCCACACAAAAACGACTAGCTAAAAACGCAGCATTGACATAATGAAATCATGAAAAGATACAAGAAAGAAAACTATGATCTTTATAAAAATCATTTATTTAGATTAAAAGGGGAAAATGATTGAGATAAATTTTTGACTTGATTTGTGGTTGGATGAGGTCAGTTTGTATCAATGGTGTGTCAGGTTATTTGTTCTAGCTTTAGAACAACTTTTATGAAGACACCAAAAACCAACTCAGATTGGAAAAAAGGTGAAAAATGCATAGCCGTGAAATGCCAAAATGTCTCTTGCACTCTGCATACAGGCTGAAGCGCCATGTGTAAGATAATGGAATTACTTGCCTTTTCATCATGTGAATAGAATATATATGTATATACATGTGTAGGTCAACTATCTAATTATGATAGAGCATAATTACAGGAAAATAATTATAACTAATTATGACTAATATTCTATTCTATCACACCTCCGCAGTCGAAGCGGGAGGTTCACGGACGCTTAGACTGGTCAGGAAATCATCAAAGAGAATACGAAGAAGCCCTTTGGTGAAGATGCTTACAATCTCGTGTCTTGAGGGAACACAAAGAACATGTGCCGGACCACGAGCTACTTTTTCCCGAACAAAATTAATGTCCATCTCAATGTGTTTGGTACACTGATGCTGCACAGGATTACCAGATAGGTAGATGAAACTAATATTGTCACAATACACCAGAGCGGCCTGAGAAATGGGAAAATGAAGCTCCAATAGAAGATTGCGAATCCAACATGATTCAAGGACAACATTTGCAACGCCCCTATATTCAACTTCAGCACTAGAAGGAGAAAGAGTAGGCTGCCTTTTGGAAGACCAAGAGATAGGGTTGTCACCGAGAAAAACACAGTACCTAGATGTTGAGCGTCGAGTTTCAGGACATCCACCTCAATCAGCATCCATGTAGGAGATAAGCTTGGTAACTTGGGATGGTGATAAATGTAATCCAAAGTGTATGATACCCTGTACATAACGCATAATTCGCTTGATATACAAATGATCACTAGTGGATTTAAGGAAAACACTAGTGAGATTTTAGTTGCTGTAAAAGTGTTGAACAATACACCGGGAGAAGAAAAAGAGTTCATAACTGAAATGGAAATTAAGGGCAAAATCTACGTCATCAACGTTGTTCGTTTGCTTGGGTTTTGTGCAGATGGAATTCACCGCACTCTTGTATACAATTTGTTTCCAAAAGGTTCTCTACAAAGCTTCAGTTTTCCACCTGATAAAAAAGACAATTTAATGGGGTGGGAGAAGCTACAACAAATTTTCCTTAGTATAGAGAAAGGAATTGAGTATCTTCACGAAGGATGTATCCATCCAATTCTTCACTTTGACATCAACCCTCACAATGTTTTGCAAGATGACACATTCACGCCAAAAATTTTAGATTTTGGTCTCGCCAAATTATGTTCTAAGAACCATTTTTTGGTGTCCATAACCTCTGGTAGAGGAAACTTGGGATATATGGCGCCTGAAGTTTTGTCACAAAATGTTGGAAATGTTTGATATTTACAGTTACGGGATATTGATGCTTGAAATGGTTGGAGAAAGAAAGAATGTAGATTCATCATCCACAAAAAATCTTCATGTTTTATACCCATAATGGATTCATAACTTATTGGAAAGAGACGTATATATAACTATTGAAGGTTAAGGTGATGTTAAATTTGCAAAGAAACTCGCAATTGCGGAATATTAGTTTATTCAATGGCAACCAATAAATCTTCCTTCCATAAAAACTGTCATGCATGAAAATGTTGGAAATAAGAGATCACAACCATTTGACTATTCCACCTAAGACCTTTTCATTCCACCAATTCCATTACCATTAGTGAAGGCTCTTTAACAAGACGACCTTTTCAAATGGAAGTGATTCAAAAATAAAGGAACGATAATCATCTTAGATTAAGCAAAACAATTTCTTTATGTTAAATTGATTTCTTTTCTTTGAATATGCACTCAATCCTAAGATTAACCTTTTAGCTCAAACATAGCCACATGAAGGAATAAAAACATCAAATTTTTACATTTAAATTAGATCAAATTATTAAAATCTAGTTTAAAAAATATTTACTCCTAAAATGATGATTAATTAAACCTAGGCACTCAATTTTAAAAACTGTTAATATCCCAACCCAGTATAATACAATTTATCCTACACAAAAACATGTTAAAATTACAATCAGATTCAAGTAGAGTGTGCTATTATTAAGCTTATGATATTTTTAGGGTCACTGAACAGAATGGAAGAGTAGAATTTTCAAAAGAACAAGTGTTTTAGGTATGATGGATTTTAACAAGTGTTAAGAAGACTAGAAGTATTCTCTAATAGAGGATTAGTCATGTCTTCCCCCGAATCGCCAGAACTAATGAAGTCACTGGATGTTGTTTGGTCTGAGTTGGTTGTTTCGTCTCTTGAAATTATTTCATCTGGATACATTGTTGGTTCTGGAGGCATTTCAAGGCTTTCGATATCTCCTTCAAGCATCTCCACTACTTTATTCATTGATGGACGATCATTTGGCTTCAATTGTATACACCAAAGAGCGACAATGATCATCTTTTTTATGATTTTCAAATCCTCCTCTGTGATATCTTCTATTTCTATTTCTCCCTCTTTTTCAAGTTGATCATATACCCAAAAGGGAAAATAAATCTGGCTTGAATGCTCCGCATTGGAATTGAGGTTTTTCCTCTTGCTTGCCATCTCCATCAAAGGCATCCCAAAGTTATAAACATCAGCTTTATAGAACACTCCCCCAATACTTTTGTAGAACAATTCTGGAGCCATGTATCCAATTGTTCCTTTAGTTGCGGTCATTGTTACAATGCTATTCTTTACTGAATATAGCTTTGCCAGCCCAAAGTCAGATATCTTTGGGATAAAGTTCTTGTCAAGCAAGACATTGTGGGGCTTAATATCAAAATGCAAAATCTTCATTTCACATCCATGGTGGAGATAAGCAATCCCACGAGCTACTTCTTCTGAAATATCATGTATTCTTTTGTAGCTTAAATTTATAGTCCCTTCTTTAGAGAAAATAAATTTATCAAGAGATCCATTAGGCATGAATTCATAAATAAGAGTGGGTTTAATTGATCCCTCAATACAAAATCCATGTAATTGAACCACATTTAAATGATGTATTCTTCCAATATTTGTGACTTCACCGATAAAGTCTTGCTCGTTTCCTTTAAGATTACCCCAACATCTTTATTACCACACAAACCTTCCTTCGCCCAACTTTTCAATGAAATGGTGATCTTTTTATGACATTATAAATTAAAATATATTTAATTCCTACCCATTGACAAACCTAAGGCCAATATGCTATTGTAATAATTTAATAAAAACATTCTGTCAAAAATAATATTTTTTTTTTGAAGAAGCTAAACTAGCCCACTCAAATTGACACCAAAAGGAATTGAACCTGAGACATTGAGGAGGAGCACAATCCCAAGTCATTCTGTCAAAAATAATATTGTTTACAACATGCAGCACATTTGCAATTGTGAATTTGTTGTCTTTTACGATTTGCATAGAATTTGGATGATCATCAATGATCTAATGGATAGGACTGATTGATTTAATTTTTTAAACTCTTAGATATGGTATCATCTATTCAAGTGAATAGTTTTGTTCTAGCAGTATATAGTGTATTTTGTTCTAGACAATACTTCTGAAGACAAACTCTTTTTTATAAATATTAATACTTAAGGACACACTACTACACTGTTAATTTTTGTCCATCATAAATAGTACATCAAATAAAATCTTATTACAAAGTGAATTCGAAATCAATCAAACAGAAATAGAAATATAAATATTTTGACATGTCACAATCATCTTCCATCATCCTCGGCAATCAACGGTTGATCCTTCAAGCTATCATACCCACTATATTCAAGGTTATAGCTATCACCAGTTTCATCATAAAAGCTAGAAGATGCCTCATGAAGTAAGCGTTGGCTTTCCCCAAAATTTAGCTCTGTATCATTCCATGGATGCTTCTCCTTTAACCTTATACCATCCAACTCCATAGCCACTTCCTTCATACTAGGTCTTTCCTCTCCTCGAAGTCTCAAACACTTTGCTGCAAGAATAGCAACCTCCTTAATCTCTCCCTTGTTATCATCATTCAAAATTCCAACTTGAATAGCTTCAAAAAGTTTATCTTGTTTTAAACAAGACAAAAAGTGCATAGCAAGACTAATGGTCTCTTCTGGCCTATTAAAATCAAGAGGTTTGTCCCCGGTTAGAAGTTCTGCAAGAACTACTCCAAAGCTATAAACATCACTTTTCTCCGTTAATTGATGTGTTTGCATGTACTCTGGGTCTAAGTATCCAAGTGTCCCTTGTACCACTGTTGCTATCTCTGTTTGATCAAGTGGAACCAATTTTGAAGCTCCGAAATCGGAAACTTTTGCAGTGTAATTGTCATCCAAGAGAATGTTGGTACTCTTAACATCTCTATGGATAATTGGAATTGATGCAGATGAATGTAGATAAGATAAAGATTCTGCTGTCTCTGCTGCTATCCTTAAACGTGTTTCCCATGTTGGATTATTTATTTTATCCTTAGTATAGTGTATGTACTCGAAAAGTGTTCCGTGGCTAACGAATTCATAGACCAAGGAAGGAACTTCTGTCTCTAAACAACACCCTAAAAGTTTGACAACATTCCTATGATTTATTTGGGACAGAATAACTACCTCGTTAATGAATTGCTCGATTTGATTTGCGTCTATTATTCTGGACTTTTTGACAGCCACGATTCTGTTATCGGGTAAAACTCCTTTGAAAACTGTACCAAAACCTCCTTTGCCAATGATTAAGCTTTCGTCGTAGTTGTTGGTAGCTTTTTTAAGTTCCTTTTCTGTGAATATCTGAGCAGATTGAGACGTGTCTTCTCTTGTAGAGAGTTTTTGTAGCAAAATGAAACCACCATTTTGTTGAAAGAATTTTTGCTTTAGTTTGATGAGTTTTCTTTTTTGGTATATCAAGTATAGAGATGAAATCCCCACAAATAGAATAATGATTCCAGCACTTGATCCTGCATTTGAAATGTGTAAAAGCCAATTCTTAAACTATACTACAAATCAAATATCAAAAGCTAACTGGTTTTATCACATTTATCTCATAGCCCTTAAATTCTTCAGATAAAAAAATTCTGATAAGTAGAATTTCGACTTTAAGTTAAGAAAATTTGAATAAAAATTGTATTGGTTTCAGTAATGGAACTCTGTATTAATTCAATCTTAATTAAAAACAAGTATCTAATTGAAAATTTGGGATATTCTTAGAGGCTTACCAATGACAACCTTGGTAACTACATCTTGTGTATGACACCCTCCTTGTTTTGTTCCATTTCCAGATTGCCCCTTCGGACAAAAACATTCGTGACTTCCATCCTTATTGCGACAGTGATTTTCATCTATGCATGTGTTATTCGATGTCTTACATTCGTCAATGTCTGCACGTGTATATAAGAGAAATAATTAATTGGGTCATGCTAAAATGTGTTACATACGTTAAGGATTTTCTAAATGGTAACTATTTATTATGAAACATTAATTTTCAACTTTTTTAAAAAATAAACAAAATTTCCACTTTAAGTTTTCTAACATGTGCCTTTAATGTTTGTCGAAAAAAAAAACATGTGCCTTTAAAACACATGTTAGCATTTTCCTTAATTCATATTTTTTCAAAGGAATATAAATCATTAATGTACTGTATTATCAAAAACGAAATACCTATATTAAAGTGAAAAATTAAATCACTTAGGTAAAATAAATGAAATAACTATAAACAATGATTTATGCTTTTTCTTTAAAAAAAAATTATTGGTGATTTTTGCTTATGAAATAGAAACCGCATAGAAACTAATTCTAACATCAACCTTCGAAAGTTTGACGGACTAATAACAAAAAAACAACGCCTAGAAGAAGAAAACAGATAAAATATAAACATATACACTATTTTATCCCTAAAAAATAAACACTTATTTTTTATATTTTTTCAATCTATAGATGAAGTAGCACGCTACGAAGTAGGAATGTCAATGAGTATCCATGGGTACGGATAGTATGATACCCATCCCCGTCCCGTTGGATAAATAAAATACTCGTACCCGTCCCGTACCTGGATGGGTACCCACTATACGGGTAATCCGCAGGTATTGAGGTATTCATGGTACCAATGGATTATTAAGAAAACTTCAACTTTAAACATCTATACATAATCCATTCAAATTTATAAATCATACATAATGCATACAAAATTCATGATTCTTACATCGTGCGTTTCAATTTAGAAAGGAACAAAATACATGACATAAAAGAAAAAGTAACCAAGACACATATAAAGAAATTACTAAACAGTGAGGTGATGAATTTTTTCAAGACAAAAAAAGATTAAATCAATTTCAACAGAGAAGTTAGAACCAAATTGAAATATTCATGTATTCATCTAAAATTATAAAGCTATAAAATTTAAAATAAAAAACAAATAATCATGTTAAGAAGATGAAAACCTAGCTACACCAAATGGGATGAGGAAGAGAAAGTTGTGACATAAGAAAAAAGATGTCGTACAACCGTACAGTAAGCTAAATTAGCATTTGCCGGCCAGTTCAGTTTCGTGTTAGAGAAGAAAAAATATATATAATTAGTGGGACCAAAAAAGTTTGTTTTTAAACTAACAGATTAATTGTCAGAGGATGATTTTGTAGACAAAAAAAAACTAGATGTAGAGGATGAATTAAAATACCTATGCAGCCATCTGGAAGATACGGGTTTCCTTTAAAACCATCCCTACATTTGCATCGGTAACCAAAATCAATATCTTCATCATCACAAACACTATTATTCTTGCAAGCATAATCATCTCCACCCTTTGAAGCCGTACAGTTTTTACTTCCAACACTCCAATCAAGAATCAAAGGAAGCTCCTGGTAAGGAAATTTGTCCAAATGAGAAACATTAAACTTATAATCTCCATTTTTAACAACAAAAGAATAGCTACATCTCAAAGATTCATTGAAATCAAAAAAACTAGAAGCTTGTATACTTATATTCCTCATCTTTGGTGGAATATCAACTTCACAACAACCAATACCCGAACATGTTCCGTTTTCAATTCTCTTTCGATTACCGTTACATCTTGTTAAGCAACCGGTGGAATATGTTTCGTTGTCGAAAATGCTGTTGAGATAACCGTAACTATCACAACCAACGGTTAAGAACTTGTTTTCTTTGCGTGATATGCTGAACTTGCCGACAGTTTCGAAACTTGGCATAGTAGTACTGTAAGTGGAATTTTTGTTATTACAATAACTTGAGACATAATTTAACACGTTTAGTTGACCTTGGAGGAAATTTATGTTGGTAACTGGTACATCGTACCAGAATAAGTTCGTGTTGTTTTCACATATGAGTTCAAATTTGGGCTCTAGGTAACAGGGACCTTGATTTGGTATTGATGAATTTGATATTCCAAATGGAAATGGAATATTTTTGACATCTCCACATGTGATTTTGCATCCGGGTAAGGATGAAGAAAAGGATTCATTGGATCCAAATACTACTGTTACCATGGTTATTGCTGTTACCATTAAAATTTCGCATAGTTGTGTGAGCTTTGTGTTTTGTTTCATTGTGTTTGTTTGTGTCAATTGACAAGTTCCTTGCATTGTTTTGTAGTTTTGTTGTTTATATATATGTGACATTTTAAGTTTACAAGGTTTCATTGCTGGCTGGGTGGAAAGAAAGATTTAAGTTACCATAAGGTCAAAAAATATCAACCCACCATGGTTACAGTCAAAAGAAGAGGACCCCACTTTGGGACTGTGCTGACTGTATGTAGTGATAAACCATTGTACATGTTTTGTTTTAGCCGAATGTAGGCGGTGTGAACCGGTAAGGCACCATTTCACAAATAAGAGTAGCTTTTAAATATTCACAACCCAAATCAATTTTATTTAGACATTTTGTAACCAAAAAAATAAAAAATATGACATTTTAAACAAAAAATGCCATCCCCAGCAAATAACAAACTTTAATTGGAGCAAATTTAATTCGCGAGACCTTCGCTATAAAGATTAATGTTTTATCAAGGTTTACGAGCCCCTTAAATAAAAATATTTAATTAAAACTATGTAATTTCTTTTTCCACGTTCTTCATCTCTTGTGGACTCTTCATTTTAACTATTTTCCCCTCTTCAAATTTCATAAACTGAATTATATTTAATGTTTTTTGAATTATAAAATTTGAAATGTATTTGACTCAGTTTAGTGTCCTTTACTACTATTAATGTTTCTTCGATCACAAAAGTACACAATCTAATATTATGTTATCAGTTAATAAGTTTTGGAAAATGTCTAATGTAAATAAATAATATATACATCTTAGGTGAGAAAGAGATTAAAGAAAGTGATGCATTATATATGATAGATTAGTGATATGATTGAAAGTAAGAGATAGTCTTAGAAATCGTCGTTGGATCTAACACAACGTTACAAAACCGGATTGTGACGTGAGGATTATCCCAATTTAAAAACACTTGTTCATGTCATCTCTTATCTGATGTGAGACTCTTTAACACACCCTCTCATGACTAAAGCTAGACATTTGGATTGTGGATATAAATGGCGGGTAGCCTGATAGCGAGAAACTTGATAGCAAGTGTCTCAATGGATATTAGAGAAGACTCCGATATCATTTTATAAATCATGGTTGGATTTAATACAACCTCACAAAATCGACTTATGAGATGTTGATTGCCCCACTATAACAGTTGTTAGAGTCATCTCTTATCCGACACGAAACTCTAACAAATAGAAATATAATAAGATATTAAATGAATTTATAAGAATACATATGATGCTTAAATATAAGGATAAAGCTAAGTCTAGCGAACAAAATCATCCCGAAATCTTCAAGAATACAGTTCATTGACTAATTAACACCACCACGAGATGTATTCTGCTAATTCAGGAGTTAAATCACAAAAACTGCATTGTGGTTCGTGAATTTCTAAGATATTAAAACAAAATGTTGACATTCTATAAAAGATGTACGCTGTGTGTGGTTCGTGAATTTCTGTGAAAGATCATTTCGCTGGATATAGCAGCGCTCAAGATATAATGGTTGTACTAGTAGCCCTACAAGTCCTTCGTCATCGAGTGTGGGTGTAAACTTATTATACTGAAAAAGTCACGCATATAGGTTTTTCTTTTTATTAACAGGCTTGATTAATTTCCTAATAGGGCTAATTGAAATCGAGAGGATTTAGATTCTTTATTGATTGATTGATTTTTATTTTGGATCCATGTTGCTCTATGATTTGAGTAATCTTGTGGCCAATGGGATTAATGAGATTGAGAGTGGAGATTTCATGTGGATAGAATTTGAGATCATGGAATGTGGTGGATCCATTGCAAATTTATGTACTTGGAGTTATTATTGTGTTGTTTGAATTTTTAGAGTGGTTAATGTGTTATCACATTATGCTACTTAAATTAGACAGTAGTACATCTTTGACACATCTTTTTTCATATTATGATGAGTGTTTTCAACTTAATAAATTCATCAACTTCATATTATAACAATAGTACATCTTTAATTAATTGACGTACAAGAAAAATTCCCTGCATTCTTGAAATTGCGCGATGATGACAGTTCCAGGATCATAATCACATGAGTAAAAAAATGAGTAAGTAAATATACAGTTTCAACTCATCAAATGGTATTGATTTGTGTTTTTACCCCTGGTTCTGATTTTTAAAATTTATTTATACAAAATTATTCCAAAATTATTAATGAATTTTCATTTTTCCGGTCAAATGAATGGTTTTTTTAATGTAAAAGAGGCTAAGTGCGCCAAGATCTCCTCAACTTAAGTTGGGAGAAATTCTTTTTTAGTCAAAAACACAAGCAAAAAGTTTTTTTTTAAGAAGAGCAAAAAGTTTTTAGACACACATAATCGAACAAAATTAAAGAAAAAAATAATTGAATGATGTGCCTAATTTCTTTTTCATTTATTTTGCTCTATTTGTATGAGTGTGCCCAAATTTTTTTTTATTTGTATTTGTGTTCAAGTAAGTCTTCTTCGTTTGATTGGTAGCGGACGTTGAACTCATGTCCTTACGAGACATGGGCCCAACTCCTAACCAACCTTCATTGGCATAATTTTTTTCTTCAATTGTATAAGAAATATTTTGGTGTATTTTCGTGTTACTTGTTATAAGAAAAAGAAGCTTATTTTCAAATGCACTTGTTGTTTTATTTTATAATTTCAACCAAACGAACAAAACACTATGATGAGAAATCAAACAACGCAGTAGCTAAAAACAAAACATTGAGATAATGAAATCATGAAGAGAAACAAGAAAGAAAACTATGATCTTTATAAAAAATCATTTATTTTGATTAAAAGGGGAAAACAAGATGGGGTGAATCGCTCATTTTCAATAGATGAAGAATATAAAACTTAGAGAAAATGAGAGGGTTATTATAAAAAATCAGGGCCGACTAGGATCATTGATGATTAGAGTATATTTGAAATAAGACTATTACTTTTTCGACCTGTTTGTTTCTAGCGCACCCTATTTTTTTTTCCAAAAATACCAATCGTCTGGATTATATAATCCGAACTAATTTTGGATTATATAAATCCGAAACTTTTTGAGCCTTTTGGAGCTTGTAGCACCATGAGGGATCTTGATGCTAAAGTGCATTGATTGGGTTTGGATTATATAATATGGACTGACTTTGGACATTCGAATTATATAATAAATGTGTCAAACACCACGTAAAATGTCAACATCTGGGGTAAAAAATGAGGTTTCCGGATATAATCCGGAATGTGTAAAACCAGTCCAGAATATATAATCCGAACTACATCAGAAGAGAGACAGTATTGACTGTTTTGGGCTGAAACATGCATTTGGCGCATTAGATTGCTTCTCAATGATATAACCATGCATTTGACCATATGTTCAAACATAAAATTTAATTCAAAACAACAATTAACAACACAACATAATTTTCAAAACAAAACATTAATAAAAAATAAAAATAAAAATAATTCAAATGTTACATCACCGAATATTCAAACATAACATAATTTAATTCAAAACAACAATTAACAACACAACATAATTTTCAAAACAAAACATTAATAAAATATAAAAATAAAAATAATTCAAATGTTACATCACTGAATATTCAAACATAACATAATCAAAAATTAAAATAATCCAATGGTTACACCCCAGCCACCCTCAACATTACGCCTACAACGATAAACCTTCCCTCTATGAACTTCTCTCAAGACTTCCTCTAAATATTGTCATGCCTCAGACCCTTACAACACCACATCAGTGGACATAAAAACATATATATGCTCTCCAATATGGCCCAACCTTCCACCCAGCTCTGAGAACCCATGCTCTCCATCCTCCTCAATCGCAATTTCATCAAAGGCCTCTTGATTTGCTGGTCTTGGGACCTGAACATCCTCCAGTGAATGAATCATGCATGGATGTGAGATGTTGTAATACCATTTGATGTATCCTTCTTCCCCCTCCACACACTGTAGTGCACAGTGACCCAACTGTTGAGGTGTCAGCGCATGATCAATATGGTGCTGAAAGCAGTAGGTCCACTAAGGTCTCCTGGGGAGGTGCATTTTCATATGGATGTCTGGGGACGGTCTGTTAGTACCCAAACTGATGAAGCACCCGCTCCAGAAGATATCTTACCTTGTTGTTACCGTATCTGAGCCATCCAGAGTAAAGGCTGCACGCTCAAATGGACATGCAACATGGTGCTCTCCATATGTGGCCATGATAACTCCCGCTAGATCCAACTAATCCAGATGCCCTTTGTACTCGTCTGGTGCAAACAAACATACCCATGGTACAAAAAGCACGGTGCGTGGATGTTGACGTTCTCGATATCCACCCCACGCATCCTTGTTGCCTGTACCCCTAAAATAATGATACACCTAAGCCTGAAACAAAGAAAATCCTATATAATTATACAAACAATCAACAATTATAGATGAAAAAACAAACATAATTATTTATTTATACTTGGAACAAAGTCAAGTATCTTGATAAATGCTTGGTGTTGTAATGGGAAGCATTGTTAACCTCCCTATACAAGTATGATAGTGCAACAACTCCCCATGAATAATCAACAACAACTTCCAAGTCTCTAAAGTACTTCAGATAGGCAACATCCACATAGTAGGCGCTCTCGTCAGTGAAGACCGTGATCCCCGCCAAGTATAACAAATACATGTGGATAGCCTGCTCCTGCAAATTCTACTCCTCCTCCTCCATATCACCCTCATTATCAACTCCAACTTCTCTAAAAGACGCTCCTTGACAATCCTCCTCAAGTAGACGAATCGGGCATGTGAACCTCTGGTGTTAATCACCTCCTCAATAGCATATCCCGGATTAGAGCCCAAATACCGAATCATAATCTCCACGGCCTCGTCCCTTGTCAATTCCTCGTGGCCCAAAAGCATGCCATCAATGGGGAGATGCAGCAAACAGGACACATCAAGTGTCACTCTCATCTCCCCAAACAGAATATGGAAGCTCGAAGTCTCCTCGTGCCACTTCTCAACAAATGCAGAACACAAGCCATGGTCAATCTAGTTGTATCTGGTATCCTGAAGCCAAGAAAGACCGATGACACTCAGTCCATCACGCCACCATCGTGCAGTCATGATAGCCCTGTCCTCATCCCCATGTATCGCATCAATCTTCTTCTCGTTGTTGATGCATTTTAAATATCCTCGCCACTGCAAAAATTAAAAACAAAACATTAACATTAGTTTCACAAAGATTAACAATAGTTGACAATCATTAAAGTATCACATTAATAGGTACCTCTCCCTCAGCCGCCTTCTTGGCCACATGAACATGGTACCTCGTCAGCAGGGTAGTGTTGTGTGGGCCACCAGGATAGTGATCAAGAGGCTGAGGCTCTGGCACACACTTCCCCCGCCGCTGCTGCTGGCCATCATCCACATCAACATTCTCCTCAGCCTCAGCCTCAACCTCAGCATCATCCTCCACCTGATGCTCCATGTCCATCTGATCATACTCTGGACCAGCTTGAGGATGAGGCTCGTCGTCAGCATCAGCACAACGTTCCTTTGCTAGCCCTATGCTTGGGACCTAGAACTAGACCCTCCGCCTCCACCTTCTGTCGACGGTCTCTCCAAATGGAAGCATTCATAACAAAGTTATCATCCATTCTACGATCAACATGATCCATACCTGTAACATGCATATTAGGGTACCGCACAATCAGCATAAAATGCACACCACGGGAAAACACACTAGTACAATTCGGATTTTACAACCCGAACAACAACAATATAGTTCGGGTTATAAAATCCGAACAACTTCAGTGTTGAGGAAAAAAAATATTGATCAAATTAACTTGCATGCATAAGGAATCAGTACTTACCTTCAATATGATTTTTGTTAAACCTTCGAATGTGATGATTTTAAGCAAAAAAAATCTAACTTTGGACAAATTTGTTTGGTTCGGATTTTGGGATAAGGGAGAGAGAAAGTGAAAAGTTGAAACTGTAACTTTGAGGAGGGTTGATTTTCCTTTTATATATCGAATCTGTCCGGATTCTATAATCTGTATTAAATTTCGTATTTTTTCGGATTTCATAATCCGAAGGGTACTATCATAGTTTTGTAGTAGTTGTTTTGGCCAAGAATGGTCATAATTGTACATTGGTGGTCTTTGACATCTCTTTTCTTATGACCTTTTCTTTCTAGGGATATAATTGATTGTTTTTTTGCATAGGTTATCCACTTTATAACTCTGATGTATTAGTTCAGACCTCTCTGGTCTTTTAACTCTGCATAGGGTATCCTGAAGCCAAGAAAGACCGGTGAAACTCAGTCCATCACGCAACCATCGTGCAGTCATAATAGCCATGTCCTTATCCTCATGTATCGCATCAATCTTCTTCCCGTTGTTGATGCATTTTAAATATCCTTGCCACTGCAAAAATTAAAAATAAAACATTAACATTAATTTCACAAAGATTAACAATAGTTGATAATCATTAAAGTATCACATTAATAGGTACCTCTCCATCAGCCGCCTTCTTGGCCACATGAACATGGTACCTCGTCAGCAGGGTAGTGTTGTGTGGGCCACCAGGATAGTGATCAAGAGGCTGAGCCTCCGGTACACACTTCCACCGCCGCTGTTGCTAGCTATCATCCACATCCTCCTCAGCCTCAACATTACCCACATCCTCCTCAATCTCAACATCATCCTCCACCTGATGCTCCATGTCCATCTGATCATACTCTGGACCAGCTTGAGGCTGAGGCTTGTCGTCAGCATCAACACGACATTCCTTTGCCAACCCTATGCTTGGGACCTGGAACTAGACCCTCCGCCTCCACCTTCTGTCGATGGTCTCTCCTAATGGAAGCATGCATAACAAAGTTATCACCCATTCTACGATCAACATGATCGATACCTGTAACATGCATATTAGGGTACCGCACAATCAGCATAAAATGCACAACACGGGAAAACGCACTAGTACAATTCGGATTTTACAATAAGAACAACAACAATATAGTTCGGGTTATAAAATCCGAACAACTTCAGTGTTCAAGAAAAAAAATATTGATCAAATTAACTTGCATGCATAAGGAATCAGTACTTACCTTCAATATGATTTTTGTTAAACCTTCGAATGTGATGATTTTGAGCAAAAAAAATCTAACTTTGGACAAATTTGTTTGGTTCGGATTTTGGGATAAGGAAGAGAGAGAGAAAGTGAAAAGTTAAAACTGTAAAACTGTAACTTTGGGAAGGGTTGATTTTCCTTATATATATCGAATCTGTCCGGATTCTATAATCTGAATTAAATTTCGTATTTTTTCGGATTTCATAATCCGAAGGGTATTATCATAGTTTTGTAGTAGTTGTTTTGGCCAAGAATGGTCATAATTGTACATTGGTGGTCTTTGACACCTCTTTTCTTATGACCTTTTCTTTCTAGGGATATAATTGGTTGTTTTTTTTCCTAGGTTATCTGCTTTATAACTCTGATGTATTAGTTCAGACCTCTCCGGTCTTTTATTTTAGTGCTTTAATAAAAAAAAATCTTTTTTTTTACCGATGATAAAGAAATTCTAAAAACTCGTTGTTATGTGTAAACCCATTATTTTATGCTATGCAGTTTAGATTAAGAAAATGCTGTACATAAGAGGAATGCACGAAATCCATACGAAGCAACGTGTTAGAGTGAATTTTGATGATCAAAGTTTCCTTATTTATAGTGTACAAACCCAACAAAATAAAGAAAAAAGGGACACCACTTGTGTACCATTTGAATACCAATGTTCTATAACATTGATCAATGAAGGTGTGACACATAGGAAGATCTAAAGAGGAAAGAGAAAAGATATGTATGTAAAGTACTATGTGGCACACCTTCATTAGTCAATGTTATATAACACTGGTATCCTAAGACCATCCACAACGGTGGGTGTTTCACCTATTTAACATCACATTAATAAGCATCTCCATTGTAGAGTATAATATATGGGTGTTTATAGAGAAAAGTGGCTATAGAAGCACCCTCTCTCAATTTTTCGCAGGTCCTATTTAATAATTCTTAAAAAAAATATATTTTTTTGTTGAAATGTAATGATATAAGATTTATTGCGGGACCTATTTAATAATTTTTTTTGAGGTGCTGGATTGGAGAAAATTAGTGGTTATTAAGTACTACGGTAAAATAAGTGAGGGGACCCATTTAAGCACCTAATTCGGGGTGTGCTTAGTTGTGGATGGTCTAATGCTACACAAGTGGTGTCCTAAAAAAAGTGTTGCACTTGTATATATTAAGTTGTTAATTGATTTCCTATAGTCCATGTTTTGAATGCAGTATATACCTTATCAAAACCTTATCATTTAATGCAGTATATACCTTATCAAAACCTTATCATTTATTAAATAGAAATCATACATTTTACGAAAACAAGTTAGTGTGAACTCAAATCTTATCTCAGTATGAAATTGAGAATATTATATTGGCTCATTAATTGATTATTTCCTTCGGAGAAACACATTGAATTCTTTTTATGATATATAATTTTTACCTTAATGTTGTATGATAATGAAAGCTTTTGGCATCCTTGTTATTTAAATTTTTTGTTTGGTGGCCGAGGTTTGAATCCAGACTTTGCATATATTATATATGCATCTTTATACCAACTGAGTTAAGCTCATGAGGACCTCTTGTTATTTAATTTAGATCAATTGTTAAGTGGTCATTTATTAAAAAGTTGTTATATTTTTTTAATTAGTAGTAATTAAATATTTATATAAATGCGTTTTGAATAAGGGGTCTGGTAGTGTGGGAATTGCTTTTCAAATAAACTATAGGAAATTGGAATCATGCATACTTTTTGGCTTGATTTGTGGTTTGATGGGGTCGATTTTTATGAAAGGTGTATCAGCTTATTTGGTCTAGCTTTAGAACAACTTTTATGAAGACACCAAAATCCATCTCTGACCGGAAATGCAAAGCCGCGAAATGCCAAAATGTTGTCTCATGCACTACGCAGACAGTTTCAAGTGCCCACACTTCTATGACTGAAAAACGCACCATTTGCGCACAGCCTCATTCGCCTAGCCTTTAAACTGAAATGCTATGCGTCTCTGTATGAAAATTACTATTATAAAAGCCTAGTTTCGAAAAAAAAATTAGGGTTAACACTTGGGGAACACTTTGTATACCTAAAGGAATCGTTGGAAACCTTTTTGAGGCTTAGAATAGAAATTAAAGATTTTCACTTTAGAAACAAGAGGTGAAGATTCAATTCATCCTTCTCATGTGTAATTTTATCTCTTTCCTTCCACTAGTTAGTTTAGCATTGTTTTGATTACATACCAAAATTAGGATTAATTAGAATTGAATGTATAAGAGTCTCCCTCATGGTTCTATAACCATGTTTAAAGTTTTCTCCACTTTGTAAATCATGCTATTGTTATGAATCAATTCACTTCTTTGAAAATTATCTAAATAAGGTTTCGAATGTTTGTTAATCGATTTATGAATCGATTCATATTGATTTTATTATATATCAATTCAACCTTTACATGTGAATCGATTCATTGCTTTGAAATATCAATCTTATGTAGATTTATGCATTCTGTGAATCATTCATAATGTTTTATATTAGTCGTATCGATTTGTTAAAACTGATATTTTTAACGAGATGACTAATTTTCTATTTTTTTTTTCTTTCAAATTCTTTATAAATCTTAACAGGTCCACTTTTCAAAAGAATGAAGCTTTCTCACTTTCTTTTCTCAAAATACAATACTAGGGAACTAGGAAAATACAGTCAGGTGATGAATATTGGATGCAACATCAAACTCTAACATTTATTGCAAGGAAACAAGATTCCAAAGAGTCCCATAAGATAATATAAAAATCCATGCTCGAGATCGCATAAATAGAGCTTTGATCACCGAAGTACCACCTGCAGACTACGTTTTTGAAAACATGCGCAAAAACATCATAAAGGTGACTATTTGAAAATCATGAATGAGAAAGTGCAACTATAAGAAAAATAACAAATTATACACATATATCATTTGAAAATTGATAGACATATTATCACGATTGACCATGTTAAATATTTATGTCATATAATCCTTAAGAGGAAAATTGATGCATGATGACATATTCCACTAATCCTAATATGACATTTTAAGAATGCGTGGATAGATATTTGAGCCTAGAAAATTTGAATATGAGCCAAGTAGTAAGGATACATAAAAATTGGAATATTTTTGTCATACAATTTCAACTGGTAATGTTTTGATGAAACAAACACCAAATCAAAAGAAGAATTAGTACTAATAGTTTATTTAAGTGTGTACCGTAAGTTCGATAATTTAAGTGATTAGGGTATAACTTTTTTAATTTTCAAAGTGACATTGATTACGGTATAATATTTTTTTTCCAACTGAGTCAATCATTGGGAAAGTATATTCATGATCCATATAGGCATGTAATTGTAAGAATAATTTAATTTTATCGAAAAATTTAAAGATGAGAGAATGATGATTGAATTCAAGACTGAGAAAACACTAGGAAACAAAGAATATCACTATAACGTTTATATTTATCTCCCTTCATAAGTACTATTGAAGTTTGAACTCAGAACCTTCGAATCTATGACATGTTTTTTTATCTTTTAACAACTACATCAAACTATTGGAGCTCTCTATGAATTTGTCCTGTCTTTATTGATATGTGAAAATTAAATAAATACTTCTTTTGACTTTAATCATATATTGCTTTTGACCAATCCATTTAATCATATATTGCTATAAGTTTCATCATTTCTTTTGTTAGAACAAATTAGACCTTGCATTATATTTTTAGATGGCTGGAGCACATAGTGCTTTGATTACGCTACTGAATCCTGCTTATCAATAGCAGTGATCATGACGATTGTTCAACAGAATTATCATTTTGTGACGATTGTTTAAATTAGCTATGATCACTAAACATGTACTTTTTCGACCCAAACAATTGAGTTCTGAAAATGTAACTGGAACAGAAACTTAACCGTTCTTCATTTCTACCTTATTACCAATTTGATTCAGAATTAGAAACAATGATGTCCATTTTCAATTGCTCTTCGGTTCAGAAACGACACTTGAGAAACCAAGATCAGATATACGATGATTCACAAGATATGATCACTTGTGTGCTTTTATTGGTGCAAATCGCCTATGACTAATTTCCTCATTTTAAGTTGGCCCAAAACAAATTGTGCAGTTTGCGAAGCAAAAGACATGACATGTAGATGGAACCATAGTCATAGAATTCGGTCAAAAACCTCGGAACCGCGAACCAATTAGTCGGTACCGGTTCCTAGTACTTTTTCGAATTGGTACTCTTGAATTCTTGCATAATTTGCAGAAAACAGAGTACTCACGTACCAGTACCACCGAGTACTTGAGAAACATTTAACTAGTTTCTAGCTATTCAAGCAATTTACAAATAAACTAATCCATTGTCGACGTTGGAAAATGGAACGAGGAAACAATGGCCCACAACGTGCATCTCATAGGATGCAGCACAAGGAACATTGTTGTACCTTAGCCTTATCTTGTACGCTTATCTATATTGTAGTTTGTCACGAAATTTTAGAAGTGTTTGATTTTTACAGTTACGGGATTCGCAACTTATTGGAAGGAGACATATAAATAAATATTGAATCTGAAGGTGATGTTAAACTTGCAAAGAAACTCGCAATTGCCAAACATTGGTGCATTCAATAATGGCAACCAATGAATCTTCCTTCCATAAAAACTGTCACACAAATGTTGGAAACAAGAGATCACAACCATTTGAATATTCCACCTAATCCATTTCATTCCACCAATTCCATTACCATTTACCATTAGTGAAGGCTCTTTAACAGGACGACCTTTTCAAATGGAAGTGATTCAAAAATAAGGGAAAGATAATCATCTTAGATTAAGCAGAACAATTTCTTTATGTTAAATTGATTTCTTTTCTTTGAACATGCGCTCAATCCTAAAATTAACCTTTAGCTCAAACACAGCCACATGAAGGAATAAAAACAATAAATTTTATACTTTTAAATTAGATCAAATTATTAAAGTCTAGTTTAAAAAATACTTACTCCTAAAATGATGATTAATTAAACCTAATATAATAGGAAGATGTTAAAAACTGTTAATATTTACATATAGATTCAAGTAGAGTGTGCTATTAAGCTTATGATATTGTTAGGGACACTGAACAAAATGGAAGAGTAGAATTTTAAAAGAACAAGTGTTTTAGATATGATGGATTCTAACAAGTGTCAAGAAGTCAAGAAGTATTCTCTAATAGAGGATTAGTCATGTTTTCCCCTGAATCGCTAGAACTAATGAGATCACACGATGTTTGGTCAAAGCTGGTTGTTTCATCTCTTGAAATTGTTTCGTCTGGATACATGGTGGGTTCGGGAGGAATTTCAATGTTTTCAATATCTCCTTCAAGCATCTCCACTACTTTACTCATCGAAGGACGATCATTTGGCTTGAATTGTATAGACCAAAGAGCAACAATGGTCATCTTCTCTACAATTTTCATATCCTCCTCTGAGATATTTTCCATCTCGATTTCTTCCTCTTTTCTAATTTTATCATAAATCCAAAAGGGAAAATATATCTGGCTTGAATGTTGTGCATTGGTATTATGGTTTTTTCTCTTGCTTGCCATCTCCATCAAAAGCATCCCAAAACTATAAACATCAGCTTTATAGGACACTCCACCAATATTTTTGTATACCAGTTCTGGAGCCATATATCCAACTGTACCTCTTATTCCAGTCATTGTGACCACGCTATTGTCTATCGGATGTAACTTTGCCATCCCAAAGTCAGATATCTTAGGGATTAAGTTCTCATCAAGCAGGATATTGTGGGGTTTGATATCAAAATGCAAAATCTACATTTCACATCCATGGTGGAGATAAGAAATCCCATGCGCTATTCCAATTGAAATGTCATGTATTTGGTTGTAGCTTAAATTCATACTACCCTCTCTAGAAATTTTTTTTTATCAAGTGATCCATTGGGCATGAATTCATAAAGAAGAGCTCGCTTCGATTCCTCGATACAAAATCCAAGTAAATTTAACCACGTTCAAATGATGTATTCTTCCAATGGTTGTAACTTCATTAATAAAGTCTTGCCCATTACTTTTCGACTTACCCAACATCTTGATTGCCACACAAGGACCGCTACGTAGTTTTCCCTTAAACACAGTGCCAAAGCCTCCTTCACCTAATTTGTCTTTGAAACCTCTAGTCATTTTCTTAATTTCTCTGTATGAATATCCAATGGGCATGAGGTTGTTTTGTTGTAGATATATTTCAATACATTCATACATTGACCAATGTCTTTTTGTCCATTTGTATATCAGCAGTGCAATGAAAAATGTTATTCCAAAAACAAGTCTTGCTGCCAATAAGGATGGTAGAATATAGTGTCCTATGGCGAATCTTACTTTATTTCGGTAAATATATCCCCTATCATATTGTGAGTTTGATCCTTTTATTAATTCAACCAGTCCTGTAATGTGATACCAACAAGATTAATGTGAGTTTCCTAAACTTATTATCTCATTAATGACTTAAAAATTGTTATTGAAAATTGTACACACAATGAAAAGGCTGCGTTTTTTGAGCAAATAATTTTATCGGATACAAGACAATTCAAATATCATATGTTAATACTCTAGTAAGATAGTATCCTTTTCAAAAAAAAAAAAAAAACTACAATAGATATTTGATCCATAACTAATTTTATTTTGGTACTTATTACTACAGTTTGTTATGATTTGGTCCCTCAAATATGCTTTCATTAGTCAATTCGGTGTTGCACCGTTAATTTTAACCTCAAATATTTAAGGTTGATCATCGTCGTAAGTGATCTACAATAGACCTCATTCATTTTTTATATTTTCTTAGCAAAGACCTCATTAATTTTATAGTTTTAACTATTATATCTTTTTGTCAAAAAGAGTCACTAACACCCAATTTTATTTTTACTTTTGTTCATCATCTTTCATCTTCATCTTCACCATTATCTCCATACACATTCATCCATCTTCAAACCCAAGAAATCTAAAAATTCTAATTCATTTTTGTAAAAACTTAATCTTCATCTCTTCTTCACTCAAAAACCCATATATCCCAAGTAAAAAAAGATAAATCAACTGTCATTCAGTCAATAACAATGAGAAAAAAAATTTAGTGTAAAAAATATATATTTTGGACAAAATTAAATAATGCTTGTAAATATTTTTTAGGAAAGGTTAAAGAACTCACCTATCCGGATAATGGTGATTGTATCTGCAACAAAAATTTAACTTAAGTTAATAAATTGAAGATAATACAATTATTTAATGCAAATTTTTATTTAATTCATATCAATTATATATTTGGGAAAACCACATACAAATGACAATTCTGTCAAAAAAAAAAAGTGACAATTCAAAATTACTCTTACTAATCTCACATTGTTACTTCATCAATCTAATTCTCTCAATTTCAATATTCAAATTTCCTTTTCTATACTATTGGATCACAAAGATAATCAAGAGAATCAAAGCACCAAGTGTAATACCTTGCCTTGCAAATAACTAGCTTTAGTTAGTTTAGTTGGTTACTGAGCAACTATCCTAGGCTTCTAGGTATATGTTAGTTAGCATGTGGATATAATAACTTATAAACACTTGTTGTACAAGCTTATTCAATCAATGAGAATTCTATTTTCCATTCTATTTCTAAACTCATAAAATGGTATCAGTTTCCTTTTCTCTCTAGTTAAGAGAGTTAGTTATGATTCAGTTACACAATTCCCCCATTGATGCTTGAGCTTCAAGCTTTTTCTTCTCCCTTTCTTCTTCTACTTTTCTTCGTGTTTTCTCTGATTCATTGCATTTCTCCTTCTTCTTTGCGTGATTTTCACTCCTTTATGAGATAATCATGCCTCCTCGTTTAGCTCCAATTGTTCAGATTAAACAAACTAATCAGGATTCAATGTATTTTGTTCGTCCAAGTGAAGGTCCGAAATCTGTTCTTGTTACTCCTCCGCTTAATGGCTCAAATTACCTTGCTTGGAGTCGTTCTATGACGCGTGCTTTAGGTGCAAAGAACAAGCTTCGCTTCATTGATGGATCATTACCGGTACCTTACATGCTTGATTTGAATATAAACGCGTGGGAACGATGCAATCATCTATTACATTCTTGGATTATCAATTCCGTTTCAGAACCTATTACACAAACTTTGGTTTTTCATGAGTATGTTTTTTATGTTTGGGAGGATCTGAACGAACGTTTTTCCAAAGCAGATCGTATTAGAATTGGTGCTATATGTTCTTCAATTCATTCCCTTAAACAAGGTTCTAAAAGTGTTATTGAGTGCTTCACTGAATTGAAGTCCCTTTGGGAAGAATTGAACTCTCATCGTCCTATTCCAATGTGTTCTTGCATACCTCAGTCTAGATGTAAAGTAATGCGTGCTGCGAGGAATCAACATGTTAAGAATCAAGTTATTCAATTTCTTCAAGGTTTGAATGATAAATTTTTAGTTGTTAAGACCCAAGTGTTGCTTATGGATCCTCTTCCTTCTTTAAACAAGGTGTATTCTCTGGTTGTGCAAGAAGAGAGTAACTACCTTGTTATTTCTTCTTCTTCCCCTGTTCAAGATGATTCCAATACACTCATTAATGATTTTGAGTCACGTAAGCCCTTTGGTCATGGCAATAATTCTTCTTTCAACAAGAATTCCTCAAGATTTAGTACCTTTTGTAACAGAACAAATCACAATGTTGAGTTTTGTTACCAAAAGCATGGGCATCCCAGTTTTAACAAGAAAAGTTCATATGTAAATGCTTCTCATGGTGAGAATTCTGAGGTTGCTCAAGGTGCAAATGCAGTGGTGCCTTTATCTGGTTTGAATCAAGAGTAGTTATCTCAGCTTGTTTCCTTGCTTCAACAGTCCAATTTACTTTCTTCTGCATCTTCACCAAACACTTTGAACTCTCTTCAGCGTACTTTATAAAATCCTCCTTCCATCAACACCATTTCAGGTATATATTCTGCTTCTTCTTGTTTACCTCACTTTCTGATGTGTGGATCATTGATTTTGGGGCAAATGACCACATTTATTCTTCCTTATACTACTTCAGTTCATTTTATAGAATTAAACCTATTACAGTTAGCTTGCCTAATGGTCAATTTTTAATTGTTGAGTATGCTGGTAATGTCACATTTTCTTCCACTTTACATATTTCTCATGTCCTATATTCACCAATGTCCTATATTTCTCGCAGAGAGTGACCTTTGCCAACCTAGCACTTCATGCACATATTCCCCTCCATCCTTTTAATTTCATTTTGGGTTAAATATTAGTCTCTATAAGCTAGAATTTAGGATTTAGTCTCTTTAAATGATAGTAAATTTTACGATGATTAAAAATGTTGATGAAAAATTTTATAGAGACTAAAAATACTGATAGAATCACTAAAAGAATTGTTGGTGAAATTTTTTACAGAGACTGAAAAGTGTAATTTTATTTTATAAAAACAAAACCCATTTGGGGTTGGCCTAGTGGTTGGCTTGGGATCTTGGAGTTTGCTCCTCCAAAGGTCTCAGGTTCGATTCCCTCTAGTGCCAATTTCGATGGGCTAAGTGGGTGGTGGGATTGGTCCCTTCGGATTAATCGATTCTTGGATCGGATACCGAGTTTTTTAAAAAAATAATAATATTTTGGTTACTTATAACATCCAAAACCATAATTAATTCTTTCATATTTATGGTGATATGAAATCTAAGAACCCGTTTTTATTTTTGTTGTTTCTATGTAAATAGGCAAAACAAAAAAGAGAAAATTAGGGAAAAGTCAAAATCTCCAAGCTTATCTCTTAGGATGAGAGATTCAATGTCATGCGGATGACAATTCTAGTGAGCAGAGAACTTTGCTTGTGATCCTCCTTAGCTATAAAATATGCACATATTTTGTTCCCTAAGAACATGCACCAATGTTGTATTGTCAATTTCATATAAAGCATCTCTAGTATGAAGAATGTCAATAGCATATGTGTGCAAGATATGATTACGACCATCAATAATCAGGTCAACTGCTTCCAAACAATCATTCTCACAAATAATGTTGCCATAACCTTTTTTACTACGAAAATTAAGACCTATCTGGATAGCACGCGACTCAGCTAAAAACGCATCACCTCCAAATTCATGGTGAGAAAAACCAGTTATAAATCTCCGTCGTGGTTGCAAAACACCACTAACACCTAAGGAACCAAAATCTTCTAAGAACTCGTTTACTTAGGTGCAAGTTAAACAATTCAATATTACGATAATTTAAGTGGAACTAGAGTTAGATTCGTTGAGTTAGGTCTAAGTTTAAACCTTGTGAATATAAAAAAGAGGAATGTTATTTGAACAAGCATTTTTATTGACAACTTGTGGGACAACCTAAATATACAAAGAAATATGAGTATTGGCACAAAAACTAAAGCAATAGAGAGAGAAAATAAAAACAAAATGTGAGACGTATGAGAAAGAAAGTTGTCACAAAAGTTGATAAAAAATAATTGTTCCAATATAATTTATCTATAAAAAAAAAACATGGTTGAGAGCGCATACCGCCAGTAACATGACTCAAAAAAATGACATTCATGTAATGAGTGTTATGAAATCGAAAATACGAAATTTATTAGTCAATCATACACACTATAAAATCTGGTTACAAATCCTTTCAAAATCAATCAAACAAAAATAGAAGTACACATATTTTGACATGTCATGTCACAATCATCTTCCATCATCCATAGCAATCAACGGATGATCTTTCAAGCTATCATACCCACTATATCCAGGGTTACAGCTATCACCAGTTTCATTATAAATACTACATGATGCCTCATGAAGTAAACGTTGACTCTCCTCATAATTTTGTTCTGTATCATTCCAAGGATGCTTCTCCATTAACCTTATGCCATCCAACTCTATTGCCAATTCCTTCATGCTAGGCCTTTCCTCCCCTCTAAGTCTCAAACACCTTGCTGTAAGAATAGCAACCCCCTTAATCTCTTTCTTGTTTTCATCATTCAAAATGCCTACTTGAATAGCTTCGAAAATTCGATCTTGTTTTAAAGAAGACAAAAAGTGCATAGCAAGACTAATTTTCTCTTCAGAGCTATTGAAAGAAATAGGCTTCTCCCCTGTTAAGAGCTCGGCAAGAACTACACCGAAACTATAAACATCACTTTTCTCAGTTAATTTATGTGTTTGCATATACTCCGGATCTAAGTATCCAAGTGTTCCTTGAACCATTGTTGCTATCTCAGTTTGATCAAGTGGAACCAATCTCGAAGCTCCAAAATCAGAAACTTTTGCAGTGTAATTGTCATCCAAGAGAATGTTGGTACTCTTAACATCTCTATGGATAATTGGAATTGATGCAGCTGAATGTAGATATGATAAAGCTCCGGCTGTCTCTGCTGCTATCCTTAAACGGGTTTCCCATGTTGGGTTATTTATTTTATTCTTAGTATTTTGTATGAAATCGAAAAGTGTACCGTGGCTAATGAATTCATAGACCAAGGAAGGAACTTCTGTTTCTAAGCAACACCCTAAAATTTTGACAACATTCCTATGATTTATTTGGGACAGAACAACTACCTCGTTAATGAATTGCTCGATTTGATTTGCATCTATTATTTTGGATTTTTTGACCGCGACGATTTTGTTATCGGGTAAAACTCCTTTGAAAACTGTACCGAAACCTCCTCTTCCAATGATTAAGCTTTCGTCGTAGTTGTTGGTAGCTTTTCTAAGTTCCTTTTCTGTGAATATCTGAGCTGATCGAGACGTGTCTTCTCTTGTAGAGAGTTGTTGTAGCAAAATGAAACCACCATTTTGTTGAAAGAATTTTTGCTTAAGTTTCATGATTTTTCTTTTTTGGTATATCAAGTATAGAGATGAAATCCCCACAAATAGAATAATGATTCCAGCACTTGATCCTGCATTTGAAATGTGTAAAAGCCAATTCTTAAACTATTCTACAAATCAAATATCAAAAGCTAACTGGTTTTTTCACATTTATCTCATAGCCCTTAAATTCTTCAGAGAAAAAAAAATCTGATAAGTAGAATTTCGACTTTAAGTTGAGAAAATTTGAAAAAGAAAATTGTACTGGTTTCAGTAATGGATCTCTGAATTAATTCAATCTTAATTAAAAACAAGTATCTAATAGAAAATTTGGGATATGCTTAGAGGCTTACCAATGACAACCTTGGTAACTACATCTTGTGTATGACACCCTCCTGCCCTTGTTCCATTTCTGAATTTCCCCTTCGGACAAAAACATTCGTAATATCCATCCTTATTGCGACAGTGATCTTCATCTATGCATGTGTTATTCGATGTCTTACATTCGTCAATGTCTGCACGTGTATATAACAGAAAAAATTGATGCATTGTCCAAAACGAAATAGCTATATTAAAGTAAAAAATGAAATCTCTCGAGTTTAATAGCCAAGTAAAAAGAGATGTATTTAAAAAAGCCAAGTAACCTTGTACCGCAAGTTTAAGTGTTAAATTACAACCAAGTTACCTAATGAGTAATGTACGAAGAATTTGCTTAAAAAATGAAACCACAGCCTTAAGAGATTAAAGAAAATGCATTTACAAAGAGAAAAAATTAGAATATGATGTGTCAAAATTACGGATTCTAATTGTATAATACTGTAACTGTATTTTCTTGAATATGATGTGTCAAAATTATGGATTCTAAAATAAAAAATAAATAAAATATGTATGTTTCGTTTGCATAGTTAAAACTCTAAAATATATTCTAGTCTTGACCTGAGAAAATTTATTTATATTTTTTAGTCGTAGTAACATTTTCTTAAATTATAGTGTTATAATATGCACTTCATGTTGTTTGATTTTTGCTTATGAAATAGAGACTAAATAGAAACTAAAAGATTTTATTTCCAATGTTTGACGAATTAGCAATCATCATCTGAAGCTAGACACACAATATATCTAGTGTAACAATATCGGTATTTTTCAGTTGAGTTGAACTTTTTGGAAGGAAAAAATTATATAATTAGTATTACGATACAACTTTGTTTTAAACTATGTAGATTAATTTTCAGATAATAATTTTGTCAAATTAAGATTATATGTAGAGGATGAATTAAATTACCTTTGCAGCCATCTGGATGATACGGATTTCCTTTAAAACCATCCTTACATTTGCATCGGTAACCAAAATCAATGTCTTTATTATCATCACAAAAACTATTATTCTTGCAAGCATAATGATCTTCACCCTTTGAAGTCTTGCAATTTTTACTTCCCACACTCCAATCAAGAATCATAGGAAGCATCTTATCAGGAAAATGGTCCAAATGAGAAACAGAAAAATTATAAAATCCATTTTTAACAACAAAAGAATAACTACATCCCAAAGATTCATTGGAATCAAAATAATCAGATGCTTGTATAGTTATATTCCTCATCATAGGTGGAATATCAACTTGACAACAACCAATACCCGAGCAAGTTCCGTTTTCAATTCTGTTTCGATTACCATTACATATTGTTAAGCAACCAGTGTAACATGTTTCTTTGTCATAAATGCTGTTGAGATAACCGATACTGTTACAACCAACTGTTAAGAACTTATTTTCTTTCCGTGATATGCTGAACCCGCCGCCAGTGTCTAAAGTTGGCAGGGTACTGGAATTTGTGTTATTGCAATAATGTGCGACATAATGGAAAACTTCTAGCTGACCTTGGAGGATGTTTATGTTGTGAACTGGTACATTTCCCCAAAGTAATTTTTTGTTGTTTTCACATGTGAGTTCAAAATTGGGATCTAGAAAACATTGTACTTTATTTTGTATTGATGAATTGGATATTCCAAATGGATATGGAATTTTGACATCTCCACATATGTTTTTGCAACCGGGTAGGGATGAAGAAAAGGATTCATTAGATGCAAATACTGTTACAATGGTTATTGTTACTATTAAAATTTGGCATAATTGTGTGAGCTTTGTGTTTTGTTTCATTTTGTTTGTTTGTTTCTTTCAATTGACTAGTTCCTTGCATTGCTTTGTAGTTTTGTTATTTATTTATATGTGATATTTAAAATATATTATATTGTGTCTTTGTGACTTTGGTTGTTAATGAAGTTTCCTTGACATGGAAAGAAGATTTTAAATTACCCATGAGGTCAAAAAAAGATCAACCCACCATACTTATGGTCAAAAGCAGAGCACTCCACTTTGTGACTGTGCCGTGTGTAATGATTAACCATTGCATATTTTAATTGAATATGTGTGTGAAGTCATATGACACCCTTTCAAAAAGTATTGTTTGTAGAGACCAAACATATATTGTGGGGTTTAATACACTTTAGGTTCCCTTTTTAAAAAGAAAAATAGGTTTTGATCCTCCATTTTAAAATCATCGTTTCTTATGTGGTCTTTTCATTAATAATGTTGCAAAACTTATTGGAACACACTTAATGGCCATAGGACGGATGGGAATTTAAATTCGGCCACCTAAGTTGGCTCGTCTCATCCTACTTTAAGCGATTTATATGCAAGGGGCACAAAAATTAAGCGAACTAGTCCGCTTTGTCATCGCTATATTAACATATTATCAATCGAAAAAGTGTATACATGAATGAAATATTTGTTTGGTTTTCTTACAGAATCTGTTGGAGAAATTCATATTTGACACCTATCGGACATTATCTATTGTTGTTCTTGCTAAAATCGTCCCAGGGTTACCTTCTCGACGATGTGTTATGTTCAAGGTCTTAGAGTTAAGTGTATACATGGTATTACGTGTATAACTTGGGGTACGATATGACAACTAGTTTGAACTCTTCTTGATCCTGCAAAAGGTGGAACTGAGGTCTTTCATATCAGATATATGCTCCACACCATTGCACTCTTGTCGTCTAGGATTATTTTCAAAATCTGGTTTATATCTTTTGTCCCCGCAATGAAATGGGTCAACTTTTAATCGAAATGGTTAACTTATGTTTGATATTTTTTTTTTATCAAACAAGAAGAATGCTAAGCACAGTCACTCAAGCACTCTCTCTTGGACACTCCCACAACCATTGGTCCACGCGTCCCTTTTATTTAGAATTCTTAAAACAGGCAACCGGCTGCACTTAAAAATCAAAAGTTTAGTCTTACAAAACAAAATAAAAAACCTTTATTTATTTATTTTATAAAAATGAGGAAAGCAAGTACTCATTTATCGTTACAGATTCAACGCAAAAACTCTTCATCGTCAAGTGCAGCAAAAATTGCAGGAAGCTAAGAAATTTAGTAATAGTTGATGGGTTTTTTGATGGCAGAGCCGTCGGCGATCGCGTCAAGTTCCACGACAACGTCATGAAGGCTTCCCACCTCCATCGACAGTAACTAATGATTGATTTCGTCTCATAGTGACTGGCTGAAGAGAGATCGAAACAGAAACCATGCTTAATTCCGGGAGAAGCGACGGTAACGAACATGATATTACCGGCAAGATTGTGGTAAGATACGAAGTGGTGGCTATGGAAATCTGCATCTTGTTTGGGCTTCATATGAATATGAGAAACAATCTTAAAAATGGGTGTGAATTTATCTAAATTTATTGAAATGAAATTAAGAAATTTATGGAAGTGGAAAGTGTAAAGCAAGGTTGGTTTGAATCAGTGATGGTTCCGTGAAAAGAAGGAGGATTGAAATAAAAAAAAGGGATGTGTCTTTATACAAACCTGTAGAGCAGGTGAGCAGGTAATGTGTGTTAACAAAATGATGACATGGTCTAATGGTTAAGAGAGTGTGAGAGAGGTTGTCAATAGCATTCCTCCATGCACCTTGATGGAGTAGAAGCAAAAATGGCAACAACAGAACCAATATCATTCTAAGTCTCACCCACCACATAAAGGCGAATATGTATTGTTAAAATCACCTGTGCGCACATTTCTCTAAGGGATTATTCGTAACATAAAGCACTGCTATTTTGTTAAATCAGTCTACATAATACCCTCTCTTTTTTCGGAGCTTCTACATAATAGCATTGTATTAGTTAATTAAATGATTTTGGATTAATGGTTAAAAACTTAATAAAGTATTTGCTTGATCTGTACACAGTATATTTTTGGATGATATACATGATTAATTAAGTATATACATGATCTGGACACACACATAAACTTAATCACGAATGGCAATGGGTACCCATTAGACAGGGTACTATAGTGCCCATCTCCGTACCCGCGTTTTAAAAAAGTCCTCATACCCGAGCTCATACCCTCGTAGGCAATAAGCTTGGTGCCCGTCCCCATACCCTATGGGTATCTAAGTGTCCGTACCCGAACCCATTACCTGCACTTTCACAACAAAATGTAATAAATAATAAAAAATATCACAACATAATTAAAATATGATATGAAATATTCTAAATCAACATATCAAATATTACGCATCATATTATTTAGCTAAATAAAAACATCTAAAATATAAAAAATAAGTGCATATTACAATAAATATCAAAGACTTTGTATTAATTAACTAAATTTAATATAAATAAAATTATTGGTATAGTATATATAATGTGCGGGCATGGGCCGGGGTAGGCACTAGAGTGCCCGTACCCGCACCCATACCCGTTCAAATTTGCGGGTAATTACCCGTGTCCATGCCCATACTCAACAGTGCGGGTATTTACCTGTCCATCATGGGTATTTTTTGCGGGTGCCCACTGGACTTGGGTCCGATTTCCATCCCTTGCATCTATTAATTAAGTAATTTTATTTAGTGGATTACTGAACCTCAAAATATATGATTGGTCTTTACATACATGATTTTTCGAAAAGGGTAATTCGCACACACATATTCATTCAAGAAAGATAGAATGAAATATACTTTCCTTAATATGTGTACACACAGCACACTCTCCAAACTGGAGTAGGCTGTTTTTAATACAATATATGCTTGATCTGTGAGAATGAAAGGGTGGTCCTTTTTTGACCTCATCGATTATTTTAACTTTAAAAAATTAGATTCTTGATCCCTAATATCACTATGTTACTGTAACAACTTAGGTCACACTGTACACACATAGAGTCCATTATCAACTTGTACTTGTTTTGTCTTTATCGATTAAATAGTATATCTTTTTACTTTTGAAAATAATTTGGACCGTGTGGTCTTTTTTCTTTTCGTAAACAAATTAAGTGTCACTTTGTTTTAGATTTATTAGAAATCACTTTGGGAGAAATAAACATAAACTACATTGAAGTAGAAAAACAATATGGAAAACTAAGGTTACATGAAAACAAGTGTACTTATGTGATGAATTCTAACAATTAATATTATGTGCAGTGTCAAGAAATATTCCCTACTAGAGGATTAGTTGTGATTTCTCCATACCCACTAGAACTAGTGAAGTCACTCGACATTGATTGATTTGAGTTTGTTGTTTCATCCCTCAAAATTACTTCATCTGGATACATGGTTGGTTCCGGAGGCATTTCAAGACTTTCAATATCTCCTTCAAGCATCTCCACTACTTTACTCATCGAAGGACGATCATTTGGCTTCAATTGTATACACCAAAGAGCGACCATGATCATTTTCTTTACTATTTTCATATCCTCTTCTGCGACATTTTCTATCTCTATTTCTTCCTCTTTGCCAAGTTGATCATATATCCAAAAGGGAAAATAAAGTTGGCTTGAATGCTCTGCCTCGCTGTTCAGGTTTTTCCTCTTGCTTGCCATCTCCATCAAAAGCATCCCAAAACTATAAACATCAGCCTTATATGACACACCCCCTATATTTTTGTAGAACAACTCTGGAGCCATATATCCGATTGTACCTCTTGCTGCAGTCATTGTGACGATGCTATTGTCTATCGGATGTAGCTTTGCCAATCCAAAGTCAGATATTTTAGGGATAAAGTTATCATCAAGCAATATATTATGGGGCTTGATATCAAAATGCAAAATCTTCATTTCACATCCATGGTGAAGATAAGCAATCCCACGAGCTACTCCAACTGCTATATCGTAAATTTTGTTGTAGCTTAAATTGATGCTCCCTTCTTTAGAGAAAATAAATTTATCAAGCGATCCATTAGGCATGAATTCATAAACTAGAGCACGTTTTGATCCCTCAATACAAAATCCAAGTAATTGTATTACATTCAGATGATGTATTCTTCCAATGGTTGTGACTTCATTGAAAAAGTCTTGCCCATTACTTTTTGCCTTACCCAACATCTTGATTGCCACACAAGGCCCACTACGTAGGTTTCCCTTAAAAACAATGCCAAAGCCTCCTTTACCCAATTCATCTTTGAAACCTCTAGCCATTTTCTTGATTTGTTTGTATGAATATCCAATGGGCATGAGGTTGTTTTGTTTTAAATATATTTCAATACATTCATACACTGACCAATGTCTTTTTCGCCATCTGTATATCAGTAGTGCGATAAAAAATGATATCCCAAATAGAAATCTGGCCACCAGAATTGACGGTACAACATAATGTCCAATGGCCCATACCCCTTCATAGTAGTTAAAATTTGGTCGTTTTCCTACTATAAGATGACCTCCTGTATAGACTAAAAATGTTTGTTAATCTATATGTCGCTCACACAATAATTAATGTTTGACTTTTTTAAGCAATTAAGGTTGCTATTGTTAAGACAAAACAATATTCACATGCTTTTGATTCGAGAACGGGAGTTATTGTCTAGTTGCAAGTTTGTTTGGATGGTCATGGTGTATTTTCTGGTTGATCGGGGGTGAGGAGTACCTTACTGATTTGCTTATGGGGTCTGGTCGGCCAATTGCTTTTGATTCGAGATTGGGAGTCAGTGCTAAAGTCTAGTTTCCTTTTGCCTAATTTTGGAGTTTTTTTCGAGGTGGTGGAGGCCGACTAAGTGTTGGAATAGGACACTTTGGGGTGTGGCTTAACTAAGGTGATGAGAAGAGGTTGTTTGATTTAGAGGGGTGTTTTTTGGGGTTAATTAGCAGCGAAGGAAGGGGGTTTATGGATTTCATTTTTTCAGTGGTCTATTTATGACGGAGTTTGATTTAGGTGGTGAATTAGGGTTTTGGTGGTTGTTGTTCTGCTTGGGTGTTGAAGGGAGGTCTTGATTAAGTGATGGGTGTATTGCGGCATTTATGGTGTTTCTTTTAGGTGTTCAGCCTATATAGGGCGTCTTTCTTTTGTAATCTCAGATATTGGTATTTGTTCATCTTGAGCGGGGGTCAATTTTAAATAAACTTTACCGTTCCAAAAAAAAAAAAAAGGTATTCACATACTTAAATAGCAATGTTTGGATATATTAACATTATAAGAAAATATTTTGAAAAAGATCAAATTAAATTATATGAATATTTAGTATTTATTATGAAGTTAAATAAACTCACCACTCCTGTAAACTTGTTTCTCTTTTTGCTTAAGCCCATTCCAAAAAACTTTGATGATATCTGCAAACAAAAATTGACTTATATGAAAAAGTTGGTGATAATAGAATGACTTAATCAATAAAATCAATTGTAATTTAAATATGAATGTTATTAAGTAATGTCTCTAATACCTTTTTAGTATATTGGGTACTAATATTTTAGTGTATTTTCTATATAAGTGTAAATATTTTTTACTAATACGAAATACTATATTATTGTGTGAATCAAATATACTTTAACTAATCTTTCTCTTAAGAGATTTAATATTGTTACATTCTCAGGGTTGAATTCAAATTTATGACTTCCGAGTAAGATATTCTCAGCGCTGTAATCCAATTTATGACCTCCGATTAAGATAGAAGTGGGCTATTATCATATAATTCAAATTCTTTTCAAAAGTAATAAGAAATATCTATTGATATAAATGTTGAATCATCAAAGTATAATATTTTCCTTTTTACTATATTTTTTTTGTCAAGTAGTCTAGTGGCTAGAATTCACCTTTTTCAACCTTGCATATATCAATGCATATCCCTGTCAACTGAACTATGTTCATGGGACAATTTTCCTTTTTACAATATTCCTATGTATTTATTATTTTCTATTTTTCCAATTGTTATAATTTATCTTTTTATCATTAGAGGATAATTTAGTAAACTAGGTCATAATTTATTTTTCATAAAAAATAATAAATATGTGTCCCTAAAAATATATTAAACAAAATAAGCAGAAGTTTTAATTTATACTAGATCACTTATTACTTTGGTTACATACAAACAACAATTCATAGTTAAATTCTTACTCGAACTTTGTGCAATTCGAATGGGCATAAACTCTCTTTAAGAGTTTTAACGATGTTGCATGCCCAACTATATTCAAACCTAGGGTTTCTTACTATATCTTTTACTGGAGTTAAATTCTTACTAAGAAAAGCAACATTTATATTTTTTTGTCAAATAGTATAGTGGCTGGAGCTCAACCTGTATAAATATGGAAAAGTGGAGTGTTTGAGGTTCAAACCCCAACCCCTGCATATATTATGCAATGTCAATTAAGTTAGACTCACGAGGACAACAACATTCATGTTTTACTACCTAAATAATTGAATTAATGGACGACAAACGATATATTACATAGAAGAAGATAGCTAAATTAAGTTGATCAAACTCTTACCTTTAGCTGATAAAACAATCAGAGACCATTTCCCTGCATTACCAAAGAACGGAAAAAATCATCATTTTATAATATAATAAGTATTCGTTTTTGATAATCTTTTAAACGTGTTTATGAGTTTCACATGACATTGTTCATAAATAATTAAAGAAGAGCCATCATCATAAGCCGTATTTAAACAATAATTACAATATTGAGAAGTCTTAACGTGATAGCAAAATAAACATCATTTTTTTTTTGTAAGAAAAAATAAACATCATTTTAGCATACATATAGATGAAAAAACAAGTGAGGAGGAAAGAGATAAATAATGAAATAAAGTCATCTAGTATATGTGTGCCTAACTAGGATTTATTTATAGTTGTGATCATACAACTATTTTTCTTTATAACTTTTTTGTCAAAAAGCTTTTGATTATATATGATGTAAAAATGAATTTATACACGGGACAAGTCATCGTTTAGAAGTTAATTTTGAAAAGGTTGAGTTAGGTCTAACAATATAGATTAAATGAAGGTTGAGTAGTCAAATTTTACAGAGAATACTAAAAATTTGTAACGAAGAGATAAAAAATGTTTAAATGGTGGATCTTTACCACAGTTATTACTCTCTGAAAATCCCATAAGAGTGTAGCAATAGTGCACATTGCATCCAAGTTTCTGTGTGGTAGCGTCGAAGTAACAGAGCTTGGACTTTTTACAATGATGCTGACAAGGAAGAGGCAGCCATGAAATCTCAAATCCATACACTAATGCCTTTTGTATTTCATCATACGATATTACTTGATTTCCTTGCAAACCCAACATAAAAGTATCAATTTGATTTCTTTTCAAACCCTTCCAAGAAGTGGGAGTAACAAATTTCGCATGACAACCAACTTGTAAATCTTCAGCAGTTAAATGACCAGCTATAGCATAAATATAATAGCCTTTTGATTTGGACTCCTGAGTGAGACAGGAAGAAGTATTCACATATTTAGGATTGTTAGTTACTGGATGGCTACAGTTAAGGTAAACAATATGCTCAAAAAGCTCTTCTTCAGCACTGTAACGTCGGTCCCTGGAACCGGCATGGTATGGATCCGTACAATTTTCGTCGTTATTATAGGTATCACAGAAATTAGATCGAGACAATGAATAACGAGGAAGTGAAGCGCAGTTAGATTCCATGACTCCAGGATCAGCAACACGGATTGTGAAATTGTTGTAGTTGATGGATTGCACATAATATTTTCCTGAATACAAATATAAAGTTGCCTCATTATTTTCACAAGATAGTTCGTACCTGCTATCTCCGCAGTGTTTGGGGTCATCTTTTAATCGAAATGGGTAACTTATGTTTGATATTTTGCCACAAGATGAAGGTGGACAAGAATGTTGCTTCTCTGTTGTTGTAGTGCTGCTGCTACCTTGTTGGAGAAGAAGCATCAGCGGCAACAACAATACCAATATCCCTCTCATCAGCAATATAGTAACAAAGCTGGTTTTGATTGAAAGGTCAAAAACATTGGACTTTGATGTTCAGATTTAGGATGTCGTATAAACAACAAAGATTGTCTTATTTTACATGTGGTATTAAGAAAAATGTTTTTATCGTACAAAAAAATATTGCACGAAAATAGTAAAATATGAACATAAAATTCCGATTTCTGGGAAGGTGGGTGGGATATATGAATGCCCTACCATCGTCAATATTTAGTGGAAACTCATGACCGGTATATCTACATAAATAATGCCAATTAGGAAAAGATTACATAATACTCTATCCCGTCCTATTTATAAAAAATAAATAAATCAACAAAAATTAATGTATTTGGTTCATAACATAAATCAAATACATTAACTTTTGTTGACTTATTTTTCTCTTATAAGAATGATCGGATGGAGTACCATACACTTTAATTGAATAAAATATATGGTTGATCACACACAGCAATCGCAAAGTAGAGTGTTCCCTTTTTGACTCTACCGGCTATTGTAACTTTTAAGAAAATATATGTATACACACCAACACACTCAGTTTAAGGTAATTTAATAAAATATAAGCTTAATCCGTAAAGAATACCAAGCATGTCACATGTGGTAGTGTTTTTTTGACTGTAAAATATATTCTTGATCCGCACACACAGATAAACCCTATGCCACATGTTATTGTAATAATCTTGATCACTGTACACACGTGCAGCCCATTAGCAACTCTGAATCTTTCTGTCTTTATCAATCAATATATTATTAGTATTATTTGCATTATTCATATGGTCAACAATTTGGACCACGTTATTCAAAAACAAAAACAATTTGGACCACATGGTCAATTTTCATATTATTATTATTTTAATTTTCACACACACCGATCACAAGCACAGTATATTTTTAAAAAGAGAACAAAGTTTGTTCTTCCTAATCACTTTCCATTCCTAAACAATTTAAACTTTGCATAATTTGGATGGCAGAAGGATATACTACTTTGATCATGCAACTTCTTATGATCTTGCTTATCAAAAGTGGCAATGCTCATGACCAGTGCATAGAATCATCTTGTGGACATACCCAACCTTTTGTTAAATTTCCCTTCGAAATCGTTAAGGAATCATCACAAGATCAATTTGTTTATCCTAAAGAGTTCTCCCTCTATTGTACTGAAAATAAGAAAACCATGATAGTGCTCTCTACCACTTCAGGTCCAGTCAAGTTCGTTGTCACTAATATTGACTACGAATCACAAATTATCTCAATTTCAGACCCAGACAACTGCCTTCCGAAAAAGTTTTTGATACTCAACAATTCATCATTTGAACCTTATCGGTTTGGTTCAGAATCAGATGGGAAAATATCATTCTTCAATTGCTCTTCAGTTAGGAACCAACACCTGAGAAACCAATATCAGACATCCCAAGAGTCACAAGATATGATCACTTGTCCAATTTACGCTACTGAATCCTACGAAGATATTGTTGATATGGACCTTGTATATTGTCCCAAAATGTTCGACGTGAAAACGTCAATCATGGTATCAGAACTGAGGTCTAATTTGCTCAGTTTGAGTTGGTCCAAACCAAGTTGTGCAAAGTGCGAAGCAAAAGGCATGAAATGCAAATGGCAGAACCACACCAAACATGGTATTGAATGTTTTTATTGCAACCCAAAACAGAAAAAAATTCAACTTCCAAGACCTCTAATTTTTTCAGCTATAGGTGAGTCTTAATTATACTTCAAAGTACTACTTGTCACTTCTTAATTATTATATTTGTTTATGCTTGGAGGAAAATGTAACGTTAATGTTATAATGCAGGTTCAATTATATTGGGGTTGGTTACCATTGTATTTACTAAGATTTACCTGCATTTCAGAGAAAAAGAAGAAGATCAAGTTAGAATTGATAAGTTTTTAGAAGATTATAGAGCACAAAAGCCTGCCAGATTTTCATATTCTGATATAAAAAGAATCACAAGTGGGTTTAAGGAACAATTAGGAGAAGGAGCCCACGGAACCGTGTTTAAAGGAAAACTCTCTAGTGAGATTCTCGTGGCTGTCAAGATTCTCAACAATACACAGGGCGAAGGGAAAGAGTTCATCACTGAAGTGGAAATTATGGGTAAAATTCACCATATCAATGTGGTTCGTTTGCTTGGCTTCTGCGCAGAAGGAATTCACCGCGCTCTTGTATACAATTTGTTTCCAAAAGGTTCGCTACAAAGCTTCATATTTCCACCGGATAACAAGGATCAATTCATTGGGTGGGAGAAGCTGCAACAAATTAGTATTGGTATAGCAAAAGGAATCGAGTATCTTCATGAGGGTTGTAGCCATCCAATTCTTCACTTTGACATTAACCCCCACAATGTTTTGCTAGATGACTCCTTCACTCCAAAAATTTCTGACTTTGGGCTCGCCAAATTATGTTCCAAGAATCTTAGTGTGGTGTCCATGACAGCTGCTAGGGGAACCTTGGGATATATGGCACCTGAAGTTGTGTCACGAAATTTTGGAAATGTTTCTCTGAAGTCTGATATATACAGTTATGGGATGTTGTTGCTGGAAATGGTTGGAGGAAGAAAGAATGTAGATTCTTCATCTGCGGAAAATCTCCATATTTTATACCCAGAATGGATTCATAATTTATTGGAAGGAGACATACATATAAATATTGAAGATGAAGCTGGCAATGTTAAAATTGCAAAGAAACTCGCAGTTGTTGGACTTTGGTGCATTCAGTGGCAGCCAATGAATCGTCCTTCCATTAAAACCGTCATACAAATGTTGGAAACAGAAGATGACAGCCAATTAACATTTCCGCCTAATCCATTTCATTCAACCAATTCCATTACCAGTAGTGAAGGTTCTTTGCCTAGACGGCCTCTCAAAATGGAAGCGATTCAAGAATAAGATCAGTTTAGATTCATTTGATTTTTATCCCTTACTGGGCAAAAAATTAAACATTTCATTTGTAAAAAAAAGTAGAATTTGTATTTTGAATTGATTTTAGTATGCTGCAATGTTGTTTTAAAAATATTTTTATGTCTTTTATAAAAGAGTTATGTTGCATACTCCAACTCACCTAAACTTTATCCACCCTAAAAAAGGACAAAAGGATTAAAAGTCTTTGCAGTTGAATTGTTTCACATAGGCGAAAAGGATGAATAAAATACCATTTTTTTCTCACTAGTAGTACTCTCTCATTCCCTTTGAGCATAATTGTGCATATTCTCAATTTCTCACCATGTGTACCCCGGAAGAGATGTATCATAGAAGATTTGGTCAGGTAAAAATGTTTCTTAATAGTTACATGTGCATATTCATTGTACATACCCTTAGTACTTAACAGATCTAAGGTGGATATGCACGAGAAGAAAGCCCCTCTATACTCATGCATTTGCACGAGTATTTTTTTGAGCAACATTCAAAGTGAGAACAAAGTAATTTTTTCCACACATCATTGTTACAAACCAAGTAAAACATTCTTATTTTTATGGTGTGAGAGAGAGAGGAGCAACTTACTCTTTCTCTCTCTCTCTAACACATCTCTTGCTCCAATTAAAATTTGTATGAGTCACATCAAATTCATATGAAATCATTATAATTTAGTAATATGTATTTTTAATTGAAGAGATTCACTTGAATTTCAATTTATATATAAGATAATATATTAAAAAGAGTATTTATTGCAGGAAGGGGTTGAGACAGAGCAAACCCCTATCACCATTTCTGTTGCTGACTGTTGCGGAGGGTCAGGGGTCATTGATAAATATATTAGTTGAAATTGGGAAATTCAATAGAATATAGATTTGGGAGTTTTTTTTTTTTTAATTTAGGGAAGATTCGGGAGTTAAAGTGTTCATATTGCTCATCTCGAATTTGTGGTTGATGCAATGATAATGGGGAGTCAGAGTTGGAAGAACATTTTGGCTATTAAAGCTTGTTTGCATTTGTTTGAAGCGGTGGTGTCAGGTCTAAAAGTAAACTTTCAAAAAGAGTCGATTAAAAGAAATCAAGGTATCAAATGAGTGGCCAATAGAAGCAAACTATATATTTTGTTTATATATTTTGGGCTTCTAGTTGGAGCTAATCCTTGGTCTGAAAAGATGTGGGAGGCAATGGTGGATAATTTAAGACAACTCACTAAGTGGAAGTGAGGAATATGTCTAAATTAGTAAAATAGTCTTTTATCCATTAAACATCGCTTAAATCAAAAACTGCTCAATACCCCAAAAGTTTGTTATGTGTTGTTTTGTCTTATATGTTGTGATGTTTTGTCTTGCGTGTTCTCTCAAGTACTTATTTTTTAGCATATGAAATGCATCATAAAAGAAATTATAGGAAAGAGTTAGAGATTAATAAATTTAAGCAAAATATGGTTTAAGACAGAACATTATGGCTAAATTGATCCATTTAATCGACTCTATTTAGTGGGAAAATACTTGATTATTGTTGTTCTATTTATTGGATTTTATAAACTTTTTTTTTGGATAATGGATTACTTAACGTTAATAAAAATAGAAAAAATATATTTCTACAACAATTTTGTGGACAACTATTGAAATAATGTTCTATCATAATGTCATTATGTGTTTACTCTCTCTATATTGTTTTTGTTTTCATGTCAATTCCAACATTTCTTTGTATATGTTTGAAAATCGCATAAGTTGTCTCCCAAATGGTTGTTTAAATAATATACCTCATAAATATATGTTTTTTTAGGGAACAAAAATTCATGTTTTGTTGTACCAAAAACAAAATACATGTTTTCGGAACAAACTTATTTTTTAAAATGAGATCAGTTCGCACAAACATATATATTCAATAAATAAAGATACAATAAAATATAATATGCTTGATCTGTTCACACAGCACAACGCAAAGTGGAGTGCTCTGTTTTTGACTGTATGGGCTGTTAAGAAAAAAATATATAATCACACACATTCAGTTTAAGAATATTTTAATACAATAGATGATCGATCATATCTGTCTGTTTTAAAAATATAAAAATAAAAAATTATGTAAGCATGGTGTGGTGATCTTTATTGACCTCGTGGATAATTGTGACTTTATAAAATTTATTCTTGATTCTTGATCCCTGATGCCAATGTTATTGTAGTAATCTTGAGAATTTTACACACACGCAGCCCATTAGTAATTTTGAATAGATCGATTAAATTATATGCATGTCTGTCTTTGCTTTTGAAATTTTATTGGACAGTAGTACCATGTGATCAATTTTTATTTTTTTTCCCACACGGATCACAGGCTCAATACATCCTGAAATTTCCTTCAAAATGGTTCTATATATTCGGAAAGGTTCAGAAATTAAAGTACCTTTATAACAAGGAAAATATTGTGCGTACATCCCATAAGGATGTTTACACACCTTGAAATAAAGAGAGAAAAAGTGAAAAGGAAAGTGATGTTATAAGTCTAATAGTTTGGTGATATAAAAGGAGAGAGATTGTGAGAAAATGGGATTTGGATTTACTGCAGCAAAGTTTTTTATACGCTGTAACAGATTTCGTCCGTTGATTTGAATGGTTCAAATTTTAACTAGGTTTTACACAATAAAATGATCTAGAACATTGATTTTGATTAGATGGCTAACTGCTATAACTATGTGACGATGTTACAACAAGCAATCTTATTTCGATATAATGAAGTGTTGAATGAGTGTACAAAAATAAGAGATGTATATTTATGATTGTTGTTATAGCTAGCTATACTTTTACTGCATAAAGGTGAGCAAGAAAAGAGAGACAATAATGTAGCAAAAATAGGGAGTCGCCAACATAATTTTTCCTCATTTTTTCAAAACAACATTCGTGTATACTACGAAAATACAAATACTAGCTTTTCACAAATTAAAATTTGTATTTATTTACAATGGTAAGGGATTTAATCAAATGAATCTAGACTGATTATCCTCCCTAGCTTATTCCTGAATAGCTTCCATTTGGAAAGGTGGTTTTGCAAAAGTGCTTTCACTAGCGGCATTAGATGTGGTTCAGTGAAACGGGTTTAGAGGAAAAGTTAACTTATTGTAATCTATTGTTTCCAACATTTGTATGACAGTTTTTATGGATGGACGGTTCATTGGCTTCCACTGAATGCACCAAAGTCCAACAACTGCAAGTTTCTTTGCAATTTTAACATCATCTCCATCTTCAATTTGAATATGTATGTTTCCTTCCAATAAGCTATGGATCCAATCGGGGTATAAAATATGAAAATCTTTTGTAGATGATGAGTCAACATTCTTCCTTCCTCCTACCATTTCTAGCAATAACATGCCATAACTGTTAATATCAGACTTAAGAGAAACATTCCCAAAATTTCGGGACAGGACTTCAGGTGCCATATACCCCAAGGTTCCCCTAGCAGCTGTCATGGACACCACACTAAGATTCGTAGAACATAATTTGGCGAGACCAAAATCAGAAATTTTTGGAGTGAAAGTGTCATCGAGCAAAACATTGTGAGGATTGATGTCAAAGTGAAGGATTGGATGGCTGCAACCCTCATGAAGATACTCAATTCCTTTTGTTATACCAATGCTAACTTGTAATAGCTTATCCCACCCCATGAAATGGTCCTTGTTATCTGGTGGAAATATGAAGCTTTGCAGCGAACATCTTGGAAACAAATTGTATACAAGAGCACGGTGAATTCCTTCTGCGCAGAAGCCAAGCAAACGAACCACATTGATATGGTGAATTTTGCCCATAATTTCCACTTCAGTGATGAACTCTTTCCCTTCTCCTTGTGAATTGTTAAGAATCTTAAGGTAGCTTATCAAAAAACATTATTAGCCCAATAAACAACAGCTATAAACTTGTAAATTGATCTCGCCAATCACAGTCTTAATGTAGGCATAGGAAAATAATTTTAATAAGAAGTACCTCAGGATGATCACCAAGCTGGATTAGTATAGCATGATGGGGAATATGAACATTAATCCACTTTCCTTTATGTGATAGGATTTGGAGACCCCCATTTACATCTTGCACTAGGGTGACAACAAAGCCAGGATCAGTGTGGTTAGGGATGCCAATATCACTCTTGGATTTAGAATTGGGTGGATAAAGATTCATGGTCATTACATCAAACCCTGACTTCATGTTGAATGCGTTTTCTATGTAGTTTTCGTCAAACCCTAAGTTTTTTGACACACCTCTTGCTAGCTCAGCAACAATCTTTCTCATTTCTTTGTAATATTCTTCTATAGTTTTACTGATGCACAAAACGACCAAAAGTACAGTTAAATTATTATTGGAACATCTTAGTACATAATGGAAGTTTCAAAGCTTATTATCCCATAGCTACTTTGCTCGGACATTTGCTTATATATATAAATCGATCGACCTTTAACAACTCTTTTTTTTATTTTAAATTTAAATTTAAATCTACAACTTAATTAAAGAAATTCCAAAACTAATTAAAATACATTTTTAACATTTTTCTATTTATAATTGTTTTATAATACTAGTTTTCAAACAAATATTCCGTACTGGTTTGTTCGCTATTGAAGGTTAAGTTCACTCTTTTATCTCCAATTGTGTTGATAATTCATCCTTTTCTAAAAAGTAGACGAGCACAATCACTATCTTGTATATCCATTTTCCTGTTTATATAAATATTTGAGGTTCAAGAAATTAATCTAAAAAGTTAATTACTATCGTATAGATGTTTTTGCACTTTAATTTTCCGCTTAAAAATTGAATTCGATCGATTGAAAAACTTACATAGAAGAACCCATATTCCTCACATGCATGACTAAGGAGTTCAAGGGTAATAGATCTTTGATCAGTGTCATTAGATAATAATAGAGAATAATCAATTGTGGGTATTTCTTCATTTGAAGCTATATAATTATCACTATGGTGATGTTCTCCCAATGCAGCTTTAAATTCGGGGGGAAAGAGTGTGATTTGGATACAAATGATGTTATTTGAGCCATTACAAATATAAAGAGAGCAAAAAAAGTTATTCCAAAAAGAAAAGAGAGAGAACAATAAAATGTATCGTATATCAATTACATATTTATAGGCACGGGTGTGAATTAATACCTTTTATAGTTCATTATTGAAAGACCATTAGAACCAACATGGGAAATGACACACAACATGCTATTTGATATTACTTTTCAGGTATAATTATTAATAATTTTCTCATATGTCATAACGTGTAATGTATATTAATTAATATGAATATATAAACTTTTAAAAAAAAAAAAGAGGACAAACTAATGTTAGGTGAGTAGAATCTAAATAAAACTTGTATACAATTGGTGAGCCAGTTTTTTCTTAGTTGGTTAAGAGAAGAAGTTAATCATGGTTTAAAAAAAATAAAAGAAAGAAGAAGTTAATCCATGCATCTTGGGGTGGGAGTAGAGTTAATTAGTCCAAGGTGCTCTGTTTTCTTCTTCTCTTTTTTTACTGGATCTAAAGTGTTCCGTTAGTTTGTAGCAAAATAAATTAAACCATTCATTTTTTTGAAGGAAGAAATAAACCAATCATAAATCCTTCTTTGCTAATATATTATAAATCTACCAATAATCCTACCTTATCATATAGTATATTTCTGTCTCTTCTACCAATATATAATTTCTTATGTCTCATCTGGTATTATGTTGTCCAAACTTATGTACATTATTTATGAAAATTATTAGATGTATTATTGTGATAAAATAAAGTTTATTAGATAAATGATTTCATTTAATAAAATAGCAGGTAAAATATATATTTCGCACTACAAGAAAAAACGTGTTTTACGACTTTTAAAATTGCTGATTGCGACTGTTAGAAGGGTCGCAAATGTACAGTTGCGACTGTTCCCCAACAGCCGTTAATGTTGGGGTCGCAACAGTCATTTGCGACCCTTCATAGAACAGTCGCTCCAACTGCCGCAAATGGTACAACAACAGTTCCTAACCGTCAAAAAATAGGTGGTTTAATCCAAATTAAATAGCCTTGCGACCCTTCACAACAGTCGCAAATGTTTAGTTTTTTTAAAAAAAATAAAAATTTGAATGGGGCACTTTTTGTTGACAATTTAAATAAATAAATTAGTAAATACTTAAAATACATAAATGTATAACTAAAAATATCTAAATCCCATAAATATAATTCTTTCAAGAGTAACAATCAAATCAATAGATAAAGTACATATAGTTTAAACATTTAAATACTAAAACACTAGTGGCTAGACATTCAAAACTATTGTATCAGAATTTAAATAACATGTCTAGGTATTCCTCAGTGAAGTTTCTCCGTGATCGTCAAGACGATAACTAGACTCAAATGAATGTCTACCATATCTTTCTAAACACTTTGACAAATGCTTCATTCTCAAATTGACATATCCAGCATGTCCCTTTCCAAACATTTCGACAAATGATTCATTCTCAAATTGAGTGGTTTGCATTTCAGCTTGCAATTATTCCTGAATATACAGCAGTTCAACAAATACAAGTGGAATGTTTTCAATTAACTATACACGCAGTTCAGCAAATAACAGTAGTTCAACAATTGTTATGAGCTGTGTTTCATGTTTTCGTACAATAATGCAGCAAACTTGCTTGGTTCACACGCATAGTTGCTGCAATACTCGAGACAAATATTTCTAAGGTACTCGATGCAAAGATTTCATCATGTGTTTTGCAAATTGGAATTGATAAATAGACCTTAATAACTTAGCGAGCGAGGTGCTTCTTCATCAAAGCATTGCGCTATATAACATCGACAGACAAGTTCAAAAAGACTGCAATACACATGAATTTTCAATTTATTTGAAATAAACCAAAAAGACACACCAAAAATGGGAAGCTAGGACATAAACTATTATCGAACAAAGCATAGAAAGTTCTTTCAGGAGTACGATTTTTTTATTCCCTTCTAAAAATACAAGCATATAGCAGAGGGAAAATGACACATAATAGAATTTCACACAGAACAACAAAACTTGGATAGATGTTGGGAAAATGAATAAGAAATAACACGCTAATAATAGATTCAAACTTACTAGGAAATGATAGATTTTCACCAGTTGTTGTCAACGATGATGCTGAAGTTTGTAGTGCCGGAGATGGAATGTTGGGAGAACAAGTAAGGGCATTAAAAATAGATGGAGGAAGAGGAGTAACATCAGCAACACGTGCAGCCAAATCAAATACTGGTGCAAAGCAGCTCGTGTATGAGGGACCGTAAGCCTTTCCCGATTAATTGCATTTTACTGCACGTTCTCCTGCATTGATAACAAATAAATTCAGAATTATTATTCAATGAACAAATTTTAACTTATGTAACCATTTATAGGTGAGCCTTATTAATCCCAGCAAAATCTTTAACAGTTCAACACACTCAACACATAGAAACTCACTAGTTGCTTTCCATTGCAAATTATAATATAAGTATGAAATCATTTGTTATTCACCATCAAACATTGAACACATTCTCTAATCAATGACAACCAAGACCTGAACTATCCTTAAAACCATATTCAATAAAAAGAGATAAAAGTAAATAGACCTTAATACCTTAGCGAGTGAGCTGCTTCTTCATCGACAAACGAGTTCAAAAAGATTGCAATACACAAGAATTTTCAATTTATTTGAAATATATCAAAAAGACTACACCAGAGAAAGGAAGCTATAACATACACTATTGACTAAAAAGGCATAGAAAGAGCTATGCAAACAGACATTATGTCATTTTTCATGAGGACTGACCTTCCTTGAAGCTAGGTTGTGTTCTTTCAGGATTACAACTTTGTTTTTCCCTTCTGAACACAAGCAGATAGCAGAGGTGCTAAACTAAATGACACAGAACAGCAAAACGTAGACATATGTTGGGCACATGAATAAAAATATATTTCTTGCTAATAAGTGTTGTTCTGTGAAACAAGTAAATTCTTGAATAAATGTATTTCTTAAAAAATATATGATAGAGAGCAACACTATTTGAAGTTCTTCAAAAAGAGTTCACAAATTACATCAAATTACATTTTAATGGTTAAGAACTGACTTTCACTTAAGAAATTTACAGTGACATTCACGTTATTCTCTCCCACAAAGTAAGTAGTAATGTGAATCTTGACAAAATAAACTGATAATAAAACCCAAAATTGCTGAACTGGACAATCAAGATAATAATTAACCCAACACAAACCCTATTAATTAATTAACTAACTAACTTGAGAAAATTGAAGTTACTTATTTTTTTATTTTAACTTAAAATTGAACCAAACAAATTGCAACATTCAGAAAGGAATTAAGAATACCTAAAAGCATATCTAGATTGGGAGAAAAAAGTAACAAATTGACTTTCAAATTACCAACGAAATAAGGATAAATACCAGAAAGTTCTTCGCATATTTGTTAAGTGAGTCCACATCGTTAGCCAAAATGATGTTGTCGAATATCTCGTTGTACCTGCAAGGATATGCAAAAAGACCAAATTAAATAAAATTCACAGGTACATTGATGATATCTTGTTGTTCTAATTTATTGAATACCTTTATTTGTTCAAATTCAGCAACGATATAGCCTCTATTAAACAACAGTGTCTACAATCAAAGAGAAAACGAAGGAAAAAACATAGACATGTATATCAAATACAACGCAACGTAATACAAGGTTCAATAATGTAAATTTTTGTTTTACAAGAAAAAAAAAAGGAGTGACATAGTTGAATTTAATGACAAATTCTAATTCCAAAGTTTATCTTGAAGTTATCAATCATTCACACAACTTAATCAGAACCTAAAATTATACAGCTCAAACACAATTGCACAAATATATTTAGGAAAAAATGTAATATGTTAATGTAATGATCCCAAATAGAGAAAACCATGTCATCAAATGAGGGTAGCATTTTTTTTTTTTTTGAATCAGCCAAATTTATTAAAACTTGCCGGCGTAAGACACACCAAACAAGCACAATGGGAAAAGTACAAGGTGCCGGAAATATGCGGAACACCAACCCACAATACGTCCCGTATACATAAGGAACCTAAACCCAATAAAATAAAAAGAGCTGCTAACCTCCCCAAAACAAAAATTTTGTCCATGAAGTACTGCTATGTAGCAGAACCAACCCAAAATAACTGGCACAGGCGCGCTAGGCAACTGAAAATGCATAACAGTGGAAGAAAAACTGAAGTCACTTCCTGCTACGAACAAAAACCAGTAGCCACACACCAACCAAAAGCAATCCAAAAGTTGCAGCTCAAACCAATGCAAACAAAAACCTCCACAAAGCTTGGAACAGAACCACTAACGCTTAAGACATTCCTTCGGGTTCCAACACCATTCATAATACAAACAAACCGGAATATTGATCCAGTTAAACGTCCATCTCCAAGATAACACCTTAACTTCCTCCACTAATTCATCCACCGTCGTTACTTGATCGTTAAATATCTGATTATTCTGAGCTTTCCAATGAGGGTAGCATGCTTGTTATAACTATAAGGACACGTGGACGAGTATTGGAGGAAAGGCGTACATCAAGGAGTGAAGAAAGCATATATAGGGGAAAGAAAGCATTGAATATGTGATTGAAATTCTGATTCTTCTTCTCCTTTTCTGATACTTCTTATTCTCTTTTCCCCTTTATCCTTCTTTAACTTTCAATTTCACTTCTATCATGTACTTAGAGATTATGTTGCTGAGTTCTCTGTAATAGATTATTGAATCCATTACAGTTAACTATCAAATCTCTACACAGATTATCAACACCAGAAATGCAGTTAATGTGTGTTTTCTTAGCCAATCACAAACCTCAAAATATCATATTAGGATCTAAATGAATTAATCATATTTTTTGTGTCAATGAATAAATCTAATGCAGGAACCTTAAACAACATGTGTAAAGATTGAATTAAATGCCACAAAAATAGAGTGAATTGGTTAAAATTATATATCTTAATAAAGGTAAAATACCTAGACATGGATGAAGAGTACTGATAAATCAATAGTTTGAGCATAGTTTGGGTTTGATGTCACGATGACAAACCCCATCTATGTTTATTGCCATTTGCCACCATGACTCGGTTGTTGCTAAGAAACTTGCCTTCCATCACCTCATGTTATTCTAAGAGAGAAGAGAAATATCACAATTACCGGAAAGTAACCAAGTACAGATCGCATGAAGATTTGGGCGAGAGACCAGTCAAGAAGTGCAGAGATTTCAGATAAACAGTGAACTAATTTCAGGGAGAGGCGAGCACAAATCAAGGGTTTTTTGTTGAATCGCAGCAATTTGGGGGAATAGGGATGAACAGTGAACTAATTTCATGGATTTGTGGTGAGTGAGAAGATAGGGTTTATAGAAATTATGTTTTTGACTTGGAAAATTAGGAAATATGAGAGGGGGGAAGAGGATCTTTCTTTTTTCACGAAATTTTCATTAGCGCTACAATAAATACATTATTTATTTATTTAGTTTATAAGGCAAAATGTTGCGACCCTTGCATGAACCGTCGTATACTTAATTGCAAAAATCAAAAAATAAACACATTGCGACTGTTATGTCCTCACTGTCGCAAGTTGTGTGTCGCAAAACATCAATTTTCTTGTAGTGTCGATGGAGTTTGGGAGTCGGAGTTGAGGTGGCTTAGACCCTTTTTTGTTTGGGAGCAAGACTTGGAGATTGAATTCATGAAATGCTTAGAGGGATTAGCCTTTTCTCAGGATGTGGTCTACTCAGTTTGCTTAGCCGATGTGGTCCTCTCGAGCGCAAAGTTGGTTGCAAGTCATAATTCAGAGTCTGTAGTCATCTCCTTGAAGTTAGGTTGGCGTAGTTGGGCTCCTTCAAAAGTCTAAGTCTTCTTCTGGAATCTTATCCTTGATAAAGTTCCAAGGTGTCAAAATCTCCTTAAGCGCATGGTTATTACAGACCCAACTAACTTTTTGTGTCAAATTTGTGGAGGATGTGTGGAATCGGTGGATTATCTGTTTGTGACTTGTGGGGTTGTTTCTATGATTTGATATTATGTGTGTAAGTGGTTAGGTTAGGAGTTGGTCCTTCCAACTAATTTGGTGGGGTTGTTTCAGGGGATGGTCTCGTTAGGGAGTAGGAATAAGGATAGGGAAAATATTGGTGTACATCCTTTTATTTGTACCACTTTTATACCACCCCATATGGCATTAAGGGATAATTTAGTCATTTTACCTCACCATCACTTCTTTTGTAAATCTGCAACTCCTTCCTTTATCTCTATAACACCACTCCCAGATCTAACAACCTAGAACCTGATAAAATTCAAGCAAAAATCCAAATCCCCCTAACTCATTGGCAAGCTGAACATCAATTAAAACCTGAATCCCACAACAAAAACAAACTCAAATTCGGTAAATCAAAATCCAACCTAATACAACAAAAACAACTTGTTGAGTTTTGAAAGGTGAAGATGAAGAGAATGTGACCATTTTTTTATTGAAACTCTGGCAATTGGTTTGGTATCTATTAATCCACTTCATCACCAAAACTAGAATTTGTAATCTCACAAATTTAGTTTTAGATACTTTCTTCACTTAAAAAATGAGTTTCTTGACAACTCAAATCCAATCGTATACAGCAAAAACAAGAAAGAAAAATTACAAAACTCAATAATTAAAAAAATTATACGAATTTTGTCAAAAAAAAAAGTAATTATATGAAAATAAAATAGTAAAAACATTAAACTTCATATCACAAATTTGAAAGGGGAGGGTTACCACTATATGCTTAATTGCATCTATTGGAATCAAAGCTAATTTCTATTGTGTGTTTAGGAATAGTCTAGAAAATTCACAGCCAGTAAACTGAACAAGAGAATGAATGGAGACTTTTGTTGGGACTAGTTATTCTTATAGAAAATTGATGTAGAGAGAAATTGAGTTGCATGTTTTATAGGGGTTGTGTTTTTGATACGAAGGAAACAACATATTTTTTTTATGATTTAAAATTGCTCCATAGTACTCTAAGGAACAACACTCTTCAGTAGTTCCAACAACTTGGTAATGAAATGTGGTTTTCATAGTTGATATTCAATTTTCTCTCTCTAAAATAGAGCAAGCTGTGAAGGAAGGAAGAAGCTGTGAAGGAAGGAAGAAAGACGGAAGAGAGAGGAGAGATGGTCAAAAAGCTGAATGTGTTTGTGTGTGGGTCCCACATTGCCACATGTTCCAGTTTTGTGTGGGGGTTTAAAGGTGTATGCCACATATGGATGTATGTGTATCACCACTCGTAAGGATATGCTAGGTCTTACTTTAGTCTAGTGATACACTTTTAGCAAGTGTACTAAAATTATCGAAGTAATAAATCTAAGTTCGTATCCACGAGGATTGTGTTAATTCCAAGCTAGCAATAAGGTTATGATCTCGAATCTGTAAAATTTGGGGGTTGACCTAGGCAGTTGGTTTAAGTGCATAAAAGTAAGAAACTTGTAAAATTGTTTTGAAATTAATAATAGGAGAAATGGGATCAGGTATGTCGAATCCTTTGAATACGATTGTTTGGTAAACTGCACCTAAATTATATGAATATTTCTTTAGTTTTACGATGATTTACAAAAGTAACACTGATCAATACCTTGAGTCAGAGTCCTCTTCTCAGATTACAACCCTTAATTCCTTAGGTGGTCTAATATTCTTTGAAGGTTTTCAACACATTAACCGATTATCACACTTAAACGATTATCCATTCTTAGACTAATGATGTTTAATTGAATCCAATTAGTTCTAAGTTGAAAGCCATGGTCAGTAGTCGTTCATACTTGTGAATTCAATTTACACATGATCAATATATAAAAAGTACTAAGGACAATTTAATTATCTCCAAATGAAATAGTGTTTCACAACTTAAATGGTTCAAACATATCTATATCATAATCATCTCCATACCTAATCTCTAATGATTTACCTACTTATAATAAAGATTACAAATAACATAATCAAGTTAAGCATACTAACAATTGAAGAACTGACTATGAGTTTGGTGGAATAGCCACCTCTTCATTCTTGTGCACTCAACTTCGTGCTTCAGATTTCCTAAATTCAGAACCCTCTTTCAGAAAACAAGTTCAATTTAAATAGGTCAAGCCTAAGCACCCAAAATCGTGTCACAATAGTGAAAATCGTGACACGATGCCTTCAAATCAATTCAAAATCAAATTTTACGCTCCTCCAAGCCATGTCACGATTATGCCATCGTGACATGATTATAATGGCAGTGGCAAACTCAAGATCTAGGTGAAAAATTGTTTCACGGCTACCAAATCGTGACAAGATGTAGTGTCATACCCCAATTTTTGACCTAAGGTCTTACGTTCATACATTGTCTAATCGAGAATAGTCTCTGACGTTTTAGTAAAAATTTCGGCAGAGAGGTATTTTAAAATACCTCATTTTTGTTTCGATTCGGGCCCTCTTCTCTCTTTATTTTTTATTAGTCTTTTAGTTTTACTTTACTCTTTTTTTTTCTTCCTATTTCCATCTTTTATCTTTTTTATTTCTCATTTTATTTTTTACTTCCTTTTATTTTATTTTTAACACTCTTTTTTAATAAGTCCAAAGCAAGTGTCCATGTCTAAAAAAAATTCTCAACAGTGTCTACACGCCTCAATTACAGGCATTCCTGGAGTCCAATCTTTCTTTCCTTTTCTCATCAAAAACGTTTTTCATCATCAATGGCTTTCAAACCATATCAATTTCCTTTAAACCAATTTCCATTTCTGAAATGTGAATTTGGCTTTAAAAGAAAGAGGTGAAAGCACAAAAAGGGGGAGAGAGCCGAATTTCATCATCACGCACAACACAACAGAAGAGCCCTCATTCTCAATCACTATTTTCCAGCCACAACAACAATTACAGTTTCGAATCCAAACACCCAAAATCGCATAAACCTGCAGAAAGTCACAAAGTCACAAATCAAAATCACAAAGCCTCAAATTCTAACAACCCTCAATCCAAACCATTCCTATACAGCCGAATCATCAACACAAATCAACAACACCCACGTATTCAGAACTGAAATCCAACCCACACATCACACAAATTCAATTCAAAACCACCACACTCATAAGCCACAAAAAACAGTTTGCGAATCTGACCCGGTACAGAATCCGAACCCATCCAAACACCCACACAATGGTAGTTTTTTTTTTCCTTCTTTCTCTAGTTCTTAGTTTTAATTGTTTAATTGTTTTTTTGTGTTGAAAAAAATCAAAAAAAGAAAGGAAAGAAAAACGAAGAAGAAGAAGCCATGCGATAAAGAGAAGAAAAAAAAGAACATGAGGTAGGAGAGAGAAAAACATGTGGAAATGAAGAAGTGGGGGACGGTGAGGTTATTTACATAACCTTGTGATCTCGTGCGCACGGGTGTATGTCTTACCACGCACCCTCGCCTCCTCAACCCTTTGATTTCAATCCAACAGCTTGCAGCTTTGCCTCTTGATCTGATCAGGGCCGTTGATCAAATCAACGGCCCATTTTGAATCCCTAATCTCTTTTATTTCCTTTTTTTATTTTGTATTTTTCTTTATGCATTTTTTTTATCATATCATCATGCATATTTATTTTCTATCATTTATTTTTTAGCACATAGATTTAGAATGTAATTAGGTCAAATGTAACACATAAATGAGAAAAATAGTGTGTGTGTTTTATTTATCACTTTATATATCATTATTAGGGACTTTGTGGTGATCCAATGTCACCACAAAAGTCCACGCGCATTTATTTTTTATTGCCCCGTTAGTTTATTTGCATGCTTTAATCAATCAGTTAAACAAAAAACTTTTCATAATAAACCTTGGTTCCAAAACCAAGTGATCCCTTTTTTTTT